>OJAG01001534.1_pt1 | contig 13823 bp, 13 predicted proteins | sample 1589021 | NCBI WGS metagenome assembly OJAG01 (sample SAMN03283264) | human gut metagenome | biome: human-associated habitat; material: feces | host: Homo sapiens | place: USA | collected 2013 | reverse complement strand
ATAAGCTGATCGAGCAGCTCAAAGGTACTTTTGGTAAGTATTATGACTATCACCGCCGTGATATTGCCGCCAATGAGGTAGATTATCTCAATGTGGAAGATCCTAATGTCTTCTCCCATCGTGCATGGGAACTTGAACATCAGAGAAAACAAGAAATTAGAAGAAATCAACCTACTCGAGCTAAGAAAAAGTCACATGATATAGAATTGTAATCATCTAAAGTATTGTCCTGGCACCATAAATGGTGCCGAGACAATAAATAATATTCACACATTATTATTCTAATATTCCGCCTATCTACTTTAATTTGAAATCCAAGTCATAGTCTAGCATTTTCAATGCCTATGCTATCAACATTCTTTTCCTTCAATTAAATAGACGTTGTCTGCTAAAACAATCAAGATACAACGATTTTACTGTTCAATATTTTTCTATATGAAATGTTCAATAACATTATTGAACATAATGTCATCAAATTTTTCTCCGGAAAATACGTTATCACAAATTTCTATTAACCAATCGACATCTTTGAACGGAAGCTTGTTCTTCAATAAACGAAGCATTTCCGCAATGTTGGGCTGAATATCTTGCGTTTGATCTGCAAGATAGCACGCATCTTCTGGTTCCGTCAACAACTCCACAGATTTAGAATATATCCATAGTTCTTCTGCAATATCTCCTATTGGAAACTCATCGACATCGGTGACTTTTTTTTCAGGCAAATCATATTTTTCACTAAAGCAGTCAAGCATTTGTGCCGTCACATCCACAGGATATGGATGTAATAATTTATCAAGCGATGAATAATTTTCTGATTCAATTGCCTTCTTGACATCAACAAGCATCTGTCGAGGGAACTGTAAAGCAGCAGAATTTATTTCTTCAAACTCGTTAGCGGATAATATGACTAGATAATCAAAGGGAGCATCAGAAAATGCGATACAACCCAGAAGCCATTCGGTTAAATTGCTTTCCGATGCCATATCAAAATTATCAACTATAATTGGATAATAGCTCAACATATCAATGGTATAAATTTTATCAGGAAAATGAATCAAATACTTGGATTTTAATGCCAAAAATCCTTCTTCTGCGATTTTTCTTTCATCTCGACAATACCCATCATACCAATTCCTAATTTGATATTTATTAAAATACTTATTTGGCGAATGTGCCTGATAGTATCTACAGCACATTATTAGTCGCTCTATATTTTGCGTTTCCATAACACAAAGAACCATCTGTCTTTCCTGAAAACCAAAATCAATTGCAATTTCTGCAAAGTAATTCTGCATCGTTACAAGAGAACTTTGAGCTGTTATGAGGTTTACCATAGCCAATCTTTGTTTTTGTTCTTCCTTAGCAAGAAAACCCGCAAACTGATTCATAAAGTTTTGTATGCTTTGAAAGTATTTATTCTTTATTTTTCCTAATCTCTCAGGCACTGTAGCTTTTTCTTCAAAAGGACGATCTTCCTTAGGATATCGTTTTTCACCTGTGGTAATTAAGGCGAAGTCTTCACGAAGTTTATCTACTTCCCCTGCCAAGCCCCCTAATGTTTTTCCGCTAAGAAGTTTATAAATACAGGCACAGCACTTATCTGCAAGCAAACATATATGTTCTCTCACATCAAACCAGTAATTTAACCATTCTGTCACGGTATCAAATTCGTAATTGCTCATAATGGTCTTGTTCCATAGCGACGTAAGATTCTGATGAAACATGATTACAATGTTTCTAATGGACATTTCTTTATGTGCATCGTCGGGAACAGGATAAGCCGCGAGCAAATCAACTGTCGGCTTGAGTGCATCCGCGCAATACAAATCAAAAATAGGCAAGGCTTTGCAAAGGAGTTTCAACCTTGAGACGCTCTGCTCATTTCCCGTTTTAATATTGTGCAATCGAAGGATATATTCAATGTGAATCGCATTTTTTTCGGAATCAATAAATACCCTATGTGATCTGGTCCACTGCTTGAGGTACGTAAGAATACTCTTAAGATTTCGTTCCACAAATTCCATATATTTCTCTCTGTTCCCGCAGTAGGAGAGATACATCAGCGTAGAAATGCACTCCAGCGTCAATTTTTCCGGCTTGCTCCAAAGATCGTCCAGAGAAAATCCGACCGATACATTCCACGCTGGATTGATGTTATAGATCCACTCAGAAATGGAGGCATAGGACATGATGTCCTTTATTCCGTCAAACCGAAGGGTGCACAGTTTCCTATATAGACAATCGCAGAAAACATAGACATACGTTTCCTGCAAACGGCAGGTGGGAATACGCTCCCGTAATCGGCAAAGATATTCTATATTCTTATTATCCGGAAATGTTTCCCGCATTTTGTCCAGCGTATCCATCGACACACCGAAATCCTCAAATGCAGCAAAGGGGCACATTTCGGTCGATATAAGAAAAAGACCGCCGTGGGCATCTGCATCGTCAAACATAGCCCTATTGGAAAGGAAATACTGCATCACACTCCCTGAAAAAAGCCCCTGTATTGCAGAAGTATAGTTTGAAAGGTCTTTTTCATCCCATAGACTCTCGACCGCATCGCGGAAAAATGTCTCTTTGTTCAGGGTAAACTCCGGCAGATGAGAAAACAGTATCGATAGGTCCGCTTTGTCCGCCATTTTCATAACTGAAATGGCGGTATTGTCAATTGGCAGGAATTCATGCAGCCTCTCAACAACGTGCTTTGAACGAATTGGATGCAGCCCCTCAATATACCCGCTCTCTTCATTTACATGCACAAGGAACTCGGATTCCATACATTTTAAGAGCTCCCCAAAATCCGATCCAGAATCTTCTGATTGACTCGCATAAAGGTTGACAGCAGAAAGCCTGACTCCGCAAAAATCTGCAAAACATACTTTGCGCAGGATTTCACATTTTGCTTTGCCAGAAGATGATTGTCCTATTTCGGATATTTGTGAGGCTATTCTTTCTGATAACATCTCACCATGAGTAAGCAAGTAGACATACTCTATAAGTAGTTGCCTTTCTGCAATCTTATTCCATGCTCTTTGCCAGCTTGTTATGCTTGGGTGAAGCTGCTTAGCCTCTCCGAATAGATTGAATATCTCTATTGCTTCCTTTTCTTCTAAAGCCGGCTTAATTACTTTCAAAGACTGAATATTGCTCAAGTCGCCACTATAATTATACCAATCCATCTCTCGCGATGTGATGAGCAACTTATAATGACAATGCAATTCGGATTGTAAGAGCTGAACAAGATAATTCCATTTGCTGAGATGGTTATCCAGATTGTCAATTAAGATAAGAATCTTTTCACCAAGCTGAATTCTTGTTTTGAAATATTGGACAATATTCCCAATTTCTTTTATCTCATCACACCATAGTAACTGATATGGTATATATTCATTTTGGAGAATATAAGCTGCCCGCAAAGCCAGCGTGGTTTTTCCTTGCCCACTAGAAGCTTTAATTACAGTAACCATGTTTTCGCAAATAGAATTAATAACATCTTTTTCTAAACTCGGTCGTTTGATTGGAAACCCACTTACTATATCTGCTGGTGTTGCTTTTTTCCCTTCGTAAAAACTACACCCTTCATCAATGCTAGGCTTAGAGTAGTCCAGTTTACGAATCCAACTATGAGCTGGATTTTGAGGACCCTTACTGATATCTATTTTGACAGATTGGATTTTGGAATCTAATTCTGCTTTGGTCACATAGGCCCGCTGCTCCATTTTTTCAAAGCAAAGAATTTTTATGCTATTTGCAAATAATGAAACATTGTCTGTGTTAATCTCATAAATTCTAATTAAGGTTTTTTCAATTTCAGTAGCAAGTATAGATTTTTCAATCTTCTCAAATGACAGATGTGAAATAAATTTATCGAAATCATAAACAGACCAATTCCAAGAAGGATTGTTTTTCTTGATATTTGAAATCACGCCAGCCCAATAGGTGCGTGATTTTTCGTCTAACTTAGATGCAAATATCTTACTTAGATGGCCTTTTGCAACAGGAAAATCATAAACAAGCTTAAAAAATCTATTTTGATCCAGCAAATATGCTTCAAGAAAATTTTTGAGCACATCAGTTAAAAAACTGGCATCCTGTTTGTTGACAGAATATTTCAACTGTATATGAGTAATATCATTACTACCATTTTTCTGCATGATACAATCAATATCTTCAATCCCCTCAAGCTGGAAAAAATTGCTTGGATTTGATGACGAAAGAATTAAATAACACGAATACAAAAATTGATATGAATACCCCCTGAGTGCAATTTGTCCGCCATCCCTAGAAATACTTAATTCCTGAATATTTGCTTTTGGAGCTGTAACCTTTTTGTTTTTCTTCTTTGTGCTTTTTCCCATATTTCTCCTTTCGTTCTCTTATTACATCTACACGTGCTCTAATCTGTACTTATCAAATTTTCCAATTCAGAATATCGAAAGATTCTATTTCTATTAGGAAGTTTAATGGCATTCATCAATTCCATTTTCTTGTAATGAATAAAACATTTTAGATACTATAATAAAAAATCCCGCTGCTTTAATAATACCATCTTCTTAACCCATTTTCTATATAATCTCTTCCAAACAGCGAAAAGCTCCCGAAGGAGCTTTCCATTACCTTAAATATACACTAATTCTTTTAACACAATCTCTTCCGCTGCATTCCGGATGTTATTTACAGCTCCAACCCACACCATCTGATCACGAGCTTTCAATTCTTCCGTAACGCCTTGCTTCTCCATCATCTGACTCACCAGAATATCCATTCTCTCCTGTGCTTCATCGTCCACAGTATTCAGATGTTCTGTCAATCTGTCTTCCAACATATACAGAGAATACATTGCCGAACGATGCTCTTTCAGATACGTTTTCCGAATCATTCCATATTTCCCATAATGCGGTTCTTCATCTGTACTGACAAGATTCGGATAGTAAATTCCGTCTGCGCCAAGTGTGTAGGTTCCACCCATTTTTTCAAATGTGCTTTTCATGTGTTATTCCTCCTTGAAATCAGCGATGTCCTTAGATCATCGCAAAATATTTCAGGGCAGCCTTGATAGCATCTTCTTTCTCTTTCGGGCATTGTGGAACTCTTGCATTTTCTGATTTTGGAAGATTATAGTTTTCTCCCACTTCAATTCCACATTTGCGTTTTACCTGAGAAATATATAAACTTGAAACCTTCAAGCCAGATTCTTTCAGCACATAATCCTTGATTTCCTGATAGGTTGCTTTCAACTCGGCACTGGTGGCATCCAGCTCGTCCAAGTCTAAGTCGATCTCTATCGTGTCATCCGGCTTTTGTTGGGACAAAAGAACAACCGTCTCCACATGCACCGTTTGTTGCTTATGTTCAAGCAAAGTTTTCAATAGCTTTTTAAAGACTCATTTACTAGCTAAAATACTACTTTTTTCAACTTGTTTAACATTTTAGTTTCTATAAGTATTATCTAGCCGTATTGACTCGGTGGCAAATGGGTGGCATTGCCACCTTTGAACTGCTTTCTTCACTTCAAATAGTTTATTTACACTTAATAAGTTTACCTCGTTTTAATAAATTAAGCAACTTTGTGTTCTGTGAAGCAGTACCTCTATAGTTTTTGATTCCGTTAAGACTTGCAACCTTTTTTCTATTACCCTTACTAGAGTTAATACCTAATGATTTCAGTGCATCCACAAGCGATTTCGACTTGCCTTTATATTTCGGATAATATACGGTCTTTTTCTTAACAGGTTTCTTTGTATTTTCTTCAACTTTTTTCTTCACTGGCTCTTCACAAAGTACATTTAAGTCAAAGTTTCCGCTGTTACCCGTAGAGATGACTCGTGGGAATCTGCCGCTAGAAGTATACTGCCATGCGACATTTGCTACTGCTGGCTTTTTCTCCTCGTCTGGATTTGTTGCAATCTGCATACGAGCGTCCCCACGATAATAACGGGCAATCCACCAGTTCTGACACTTAACCTGTTTCCGGTCAATATGCTCTTCGTAATAACTTTTCCCAGTATAAACTCCAAAAGTATATCCTCGACTTTCTACAACTTGCTGTGCTGCATTAATAATCTCGGCGATCTTTGTCTTACTTAAGACTGCCTGGGCTTTGTCCTCCAGGTCAAACCACACGCCATAGACAAAATGGGTTTTATCTATCTTATCTAAGATATCGCAGACCAACTTCATGTCACTTTTAGCTTTTGTGACTGTAGTTGCGTAGGAATAATTATATACTCCCCACGCAAGCTCATTTTCATTGCAGGCCTGATAATTTCTGTTGAAACCGTTATCAATCTTTAAATCTTTGCGAATAATCTTTAAGATAGCTCCCTGACATCCGTATGCCTTTGCCTTCTCCCAGTCAACTTTTCCATTATATGAAGATACATCAATCAGTTTTCTCATGTCTATTCCTCCTCTTTCGGCAGTTCATCTGTCATATCATCTAAAAATTTCTGTATGTACTCTCTTACTCGTTCCGGAACCGGCAATCCGCAAAGTGTCATATTTTTCAGAATGCTAACAGCTTCGTACAGTACAAATAAGAGACAGAAAAATTCGCATACTCCCATCTTCTGAATACCCAACAGCTGAATATATTTGTCCGGAACCATAAATAGAACATTGATATGCATAATAATATCTGTCAGCATCAATAAACCTACAGAGAGTAACATGGCTACTTTACGGATTGCTCCATCGATGCCAACACAAGAATTAAATTTGTGTTCCTTGATTGCACGCAGTACTCCCAGTATTGTATCCAATGCTACTGCAATCAATAAAATTTCAAAAAATGAATTTCCTGCTAATAATTTAAAAACTTCATGCAACATAATTTTTCCTCCTAACTTACTGTACGACTACTATTCCTCTGTACTTCTCGTTCGTACACTTTTTCTTGTTTTCTTTTTCGACTGTTGTCACATTTTTATGGCCGTCCGAAAACCGCCACACTTTTCCATTGTTGTCTTGTAATAAAACAACAGTGTGGATTGGTGAACCCTCTTCGAATAAAATCATATGTCCTTTCTTAAGATGTGCTTCAAGTCTGTCATTACTCATAACTCTATGATAGACAGCCGGCTTTCCCGAGCAGATCATATTGATTCCCCTCGCAATTTCCGTCAGCGGATACTTTGCACCGCATTTTAAATGTTTCCGGCAATATGCAAGACACTGCTGCATATTCTTTTTAATGTTTTTAAATCTAAGGGCCATATAAAAGGCGACTAAACTGCATCCATGTCGCCTGATAAATTCGGTTTTAAAATTATACTGGCTTGGTACCGGGATTTTTCGCCCATTATCCAGTATGATTCTCCATGGGAATTTCTTTTTTCTCTTCCTGTTTTTTGTTGCTACTATTCTCATCATTTTTCACCTCCTTAGAGAACAAAAAATACACAACAGTATTAAAAAATACCATTGTGTATTACACAAAATATGTTATTATAATGTTATTGACCTGCCTTTCAAGGTTAATTATTTTTTTCATATTTTTTAAAGCAGCTCTTTCGGGAGCTGTTTTCCTTTATACGATATATTTCTTATGATCATTTTTCGTGTTTTCTTCGGACACCTCTGCGTATATCATTGTTGTTGTGATATTTACATGTCCTAATAGCTTCTGTACCTCTTCCACTGGCATTCCTCGAAATAGCCCGTCTGTAGCCGTTGTATGCCGAATTAAGTGAGGATATACCCTCCTGCCTATCTGAGACATTTCTCCTAATTGGCGCACACGCTTTTCTATTGCAGCCTTTTTAATCCTGCCATGTGGCTTTCTTTCTGATACAAATAATGCCGGACTATCGTCTTCTCTAATTTCTAAATATTTTTTCAATGCTAATTCAGCTCTGGCATTGATATAAGAGATTCTGTGTTTATTGCCTTTTCCGAACAATAGTACTTCTTTTTTAGCAAAGTCTACATCTGTAATATCTGCCCGTTCCATCTCTGTTACGCGGCAACCGGTGCTATATAAAAACTCTATGATCGCGGCATCTCGAATTGTCTGGCAGGTGTTTCTAAGCATCTCTAGCTCTATTGCCGTCAGAGGATTCCGTTTCGGACGTTCGTATTTAATTGGCCGGATGCTCCGGCAAGGGTTGCTTCCTATGTATTGCTCATTTGCCGCCCATTCTAGGAATGAATGTATGATCGTGCGTCTACTATCCAAGGTTGCGTTACTAAGCTGTCTTTCCTGTTGGACCTTATACAGATATACCCGGATATCGTTTGTTGTTATTTTTTCAATTTTTTTATTAATACAGTAGAAAAAATGTTTTAGAACCATGTTGTATAGCTCCAGTGACTTCATGCTCATACCTTCGATTTTTCTCGTTACAAAGAAAACTTCGTAACACTCTGGAAGGTAACCTTCATAGATTGCTACCTCTGTACTTTTCTTTCGGATATCATACTCAGAGACATGAATCATTAATTGCTTATACACGATGTTTAAATCGGCATCTGAAATCAAATCAGTTACTCTTGCCATGAACTCATTAACAAATTGCTCCTGCATAAAAACTCCTCCTTTGCAGCTACACAAAGGCAGAAGTATATGTTATACTATTTATGCCCTTGTGGTGCTTGGAGCTAAACTGTTTGATTGGTAGTCGGGAGTTCAGCTCCGTTTTTTTGTTTACATGAGTATCATGACATATTTTATTTTTTCGAAATTTTTAGAAGAAACTTTAACCTACTTTTGCGAAAAGAAAGCACTCATATATCTGTGCATTAAATACACTCTTATATGTGTGCTTTTATTTCATTGCTATATCTGTGGCTTTTTTTCACTTATATACCTGTGCATTTATTTCACTTCTATATATGTGCTTTATTTTCACAGCTATATCTGTGATTTTACTTCACTTATATATGAGTGATTTTAAATCACACAAGTCGGATTTTATCCTTCCTTTTTTTAATTCCTTTTCCTAAAATCATTCCCGGTGAAAAATGCTTCGCATTTATTCAAGGAGTTTGGGATCTTTTCTTTCTCTCTTTTGAAATCCAGTTTGCGTATAACTTATTACGCTTTTTGATTTTCAGAAGAAAACCCTTCTTCTCAATCATTCGCCCACGGAAATTCTAAATATTCTACAACATCCTGATAACATTCTTTATATTTGCTAAAATCTAACTGACTTTTTGTAAATGCAGAGTCCGCGCTTCCATCAAAATCTGTCATAAATTCATAATATTTATACAAATGCATCAATTTTATCGCTAATTCAAGATCCATGCTAATAACTTTATCTATGATAAAATTCCAATTGTCAGTAGTTATCCTATGGTTATCTCTGTTATAAAAATAGTAATCATTTTTCTCCATAATTGCTTTTATAAAATTACCATTATCGCAGCTTAATGAATTATCATTTTGCCGAATCTCACTCCACAGCATTTCTCTGCATATTTCTTTAATATTCTCCTTATCTATCTCCTTTGCCCTTTTCTCTTCGATTGCTCTTTTTTCCTCTTTTTCCCGGTCAAATTTACGTTGAGTATAAATAGCTCCTGTAATGGCTAACCAGCTTCCTAGAAGTCCACCTACGAGTCCCAAATATGCACTTTTATACTCCTGATATTTTAAACCAGATAGAATCCATGCTATAGCATTTCTAATAACTGACACTTGCAAAAATAATGGCATAACGATAAATAACACAGTCACCACACACATTGCAATAAATGTCCCACTCTTCATTTTATTTTTTGGCATATAACAACTCCTTTCACCGTCATTATACGCCAAAAGAAGCATCTATCACAAGCCTTAACCTCAATCTTTATTCTTGCAACATAACATTATTACTATTATAATCAAAAACATACGGAGGTAGTAATATGGCAAGACCAAGAAAAGAAAAAAGTCAAAAAGCTGTCAGGCAATCCGTAAGCTTTGATCCAGAGCAATTTCAACGCCTCCAGGAATACTGCACACGTGAAGAAAGAAGTGTCAGCTGGTGCGTAAGAAAAGCAATGGAACAGTGGCTAAAAGATAAGGGAGTTTGAACGACTCCCTTTCTTTTTTGTTATGTTTTATTATTAATTTTATTAACCTTAATAATATTATGTCCTCTTTAGTTAATTATTTTCCGTTTTCGATTCTTCTTCCTTATTAATATCCATCAGCTCATTGTACTGTTCCTCAGTAATCCTGCCCGTTGCGAAGAAAATATCAATCTTATTCTTTAAATCATCTGTCAGACCGTTTCTTTCTTTAAGTTTTAATAATGTTCTATATAACATAATCATACCTCCAATTCTGTAAGTGCTACTGCGTATTCGCTGTTAATATAGGCTTCTGCTGATTGTAAGTCCATATCATAGATATAATCACGGTTGTCGTTTAACTGCTGTTTTACATAGTTCCATCCATTTTTCATTGAAACAGGATAGTTAAATACTGTGTATCCATTCAATTGCTCTGATGCGACATTGACATTGGTCACGGGGTAGTAGACGGCTAATTCTTTGAATGCCCGAATTTCTTCCTGAGTAATGGAGATTTCTTCTGGAACTATTAACGCTAAAAATACTTTTTCTCCTGTTAATTTACTTGTTGCAACATTAGCAGAAACCCAGACTCTACACGTATTATCAAAGAATTGAGTCGATATATAATTTTCACCTTTTCTCGTTGTATTCATAATGTTTGCAACCAGGCAAGAACATAGACATTTTTTGTCATATGCGCTATCTATAATGCCGGGGTTATCACCTACACGCCATGCCAGATACTGTGCACCATCTGCAGCAACAATCCAACGGTCTTCACCAGAAAAAACATATTCATACACTCTCTTCACCAGCTTCCCGCGCTCCACATCTACATAATCCGCAATATACTGTTGACCGTCGATTGTAACATTACCACCACTTGAGACTGGAATTGCGTTTAACGTGTATGGAAGAGTGACAGTCACAGATTTTGTTCCATCTTCGTTTGACAATTTTACAATCGGATTTACAACACTTTTAATCTCCTGCGGATATGACGGGTTCGGACTTGGAATACCACCGGTGTAAGGTTCGTAGGAAGTGGCAACAGAGCCTTTTTCTATCTGAATCAGAATATTAGAAATGTCATAGGTTTTACCCTCTGTGATAGTAAAACACACCTTGGATGCCTCTGCATTTTCTAAAGTAGCTGATTTGCCCTGTTCCAGAACAGTTTTGAATGATTTGTTCGCTACTAATACTCTAATATTAGCAGTAATATTAGAGCTAAGGATGTACGTCCCATCTAACACAAAAGAATCAACGGTAAGCACTGCCCATCCCGATTCTGTTGCAGTTCCTTTCAATGCAACTACTCCATCCTTCGCGGTAACTGTTACTCCTCGTAGTGTTTGTGTACCGTCTTTAATTTTAAGGAGGTTTTTTCCAGTAGCAGTAAACTGCTCTGACTTGCCATATAGCATCATATCCATGATTTTGCCATTATCAGAATCAGTAATATGGGTTTCACCCTGATTCGATGCATAGAACTTTGTAATTTTGTTAGATAAATCTTCCGTTAGCTTACTTATCGCCTCTCCTGTCGCCTTTGCATCTGCAGCTTTACCTTCTTCGGATAAACCCTTATCTACACCATTACTGATGTTTTGAAAAGCATTTTCACCAGCTTCTTTTATTGCTTTAACCTGATCTGCACCTTTAGTCTCTATCGTAGATACCTGTGTACTTCCTGCAGTATTGACAGCCGTCACCTGTTGCGTTCCCTTGTCCGCGACTGCTTTAATGGATGCAGTTTGCTGTGCTTTGACTGCATTAACCGCTGACACTCCAGCGGCACCTGCCGCACTCACTGCACTTCCCCCTGCACTTTTGACCTTGCCAACCTGCTCTGTTCCGGCGTCCTCTACATTTTTCATCTGCTTATCGCCTTCATCCGTCACAGCCTGTGTGACATTATCCTGTTTTGTAGATACAGCGCTGACTGCCGCCCGTCTTGCTTCTGTAATCGCTGTTTCTGCCGCAGACGTTTTCTCTGCAACATGTGTGTCAAATCCTGTCACTTGTGCATTAATATTATCTTCTGATTCCTTAGCCGCCGTTCTGGAGGCTTCTGCTGACTGTGCATACCCTGCCGCACTGTCCCGGCTTACAGCAGCCTCCTCGGATGCTTCTTGCGTATCCTGCCGCATCTGGCTCACATCTGCCTGTGCGGCTTCAACCTCCTGCTGAGACAGCTCTACAGCCGTCCTGGACGTTTCAACCTGTTTCGCTTTATTAACCACTTCATCATGCAATTTAATATATTCTGAAGTTGCGTCTCCCGGTATGGTTAATAGTTGCCAAAATTCTGTACTTACTCCCGCTTTTGGTGCGATTCCGGAAATTTTTTTAGGGAATTCTACTTTACAAAAATATGACCCACCCTCATAATTTACCGTATCAAGATATTCATACGAAGAATCTGCATTATATTCTCCGCATGAATTTAAGGCGACATTTCCCAAATCGGTATTAACATAGTTGTTTTCCGTACTTGACATCTTTTCTCACTCCTTTTTCACAAGGCTAATCTATATTTTAATCGGCTACCTTCTCTATGAAAGCAAACCTTATCCACATTTGGGTCTGAACACATAATCAGCCTCCCATTTACAACCTTAAACGCTGCGAAATAAACATTTCCTGTCTCGCCTTTTAACGCCTCTTCTTTTTCTTTTACATAGTTATCAATTTCTTTCTTGCTTTCTGCAACCCGGCCCGATACACTTGCAGCAGCATTTTTAGCCTCGGTTGCGTAATATGCTGCATTGTCTTTGTCCTGATCAGGATAATCTTTATGTCCATGTGCCCAAGCTTCAGCGACCTTTTCCGATTGTGTAGCACTATTTGCCGAATTATTTACCGCCTTGATTGCTTCTTTGAAAAGTTCTTGCTCTCCTGGACCATCAAAAGTTTCCGGTTTTGCACGGGTTTTAACAGGGATTGTAATTTTATACCCTGTCCCTCCTGCCTGATCTGTTGTTAAATAAATGTAAGCGTACAGGTTATAACTTTCTATCGTATCTGCATTCTCAAGGCAGTTATCCGGTATAACAACGTCTGTAATATCATTTGTTGTAACTCCCACCCGGGTTGTCGATGTTTCTTCGTCCTCGATAGCAAAATGTACCTCAACTGCAGCAGGTAAATGTAAGCCCTGTATCCTCAGTATCTGCCCATAATCGTATTGCCAGGCATGGCTAGCTATGACTGATGTATTGTTTCCAGCAAAAACCGCAAAAACAATATTACTATTCACTTTTTCACCTTCTTTCAATACACAATATCTACGTCAAGATAAAGTTGATTTGGTGCGATATAACGCGGAGAAAGATTATTGAATCCATAATTGATATATGAGCACTCCACATTTACCTTTATGCAAGGGGTTCTGATATCATCAAAATATAATTCGATGTCTCCAACCCCAAATGTTCCAAGCGCATAGATTCCGCTTGAGCTTGGTGCTCCTGGAGAATCAATTTTTTTTATACTTGCTGTTATCTTCATTGCACTAGAGCCGTATTTCATCCAGTAATTTAAGAATTCTGTTGATAATGTAGTTTCAGCGAACATAAATTCCACGGTCGCAGTACAGACTTCTTTGCCTCCCCCTGCGAAATCTCTGTATTTTAAATGTAGCTCACAATGCTCCGTTCTATAATGATATGGTACTGTTTCGCCTGCATCGTAGTGCTGTATGCCCTCCTTATTCATGACTGCTTTCAATTTATCGTTTTCATCATAAATTTAAAAATAAATTTTATATCTAATTTGCGATTATCCGCATAAACACTATACTTTCAAGCACT
>OJAG01001526.1_pt1 | contig 13899 bp, 10 predicted proteins | sample 1589021 | NCBI WGS metagenome assembly OJAG01 (sample SAMN03283264) | human gut metagenome | biome: human-associated habitat; material: feces | host: Homo sapiens | place: USA | collected 2013 | reverse complement strand
CGCGTCGAAATCGCTGGCACTTTTCTGGTTCTCTTTTGGTGTCAAAAGAGAACATTCCTCGGCAAGCAGAAACTTCCCTCGCGGAGCGCAGCGAGACTGAGGGGGTAGCTCTTCCGCAAATCACGCAAAAAAGCCGCTGCACCCGGCACGGTGCAGCGGCTTGTATACAACATAAAAGTATCTCAGTTTTTCTTTGCAGCGTAGAACGCCCGCCGTGCCTTGAAGTAGCACTGGGGGCACATACTGACATACTGCACATCGTTTTCAAGGTCGATGGCTACCTGCTCGCCCTCAAAGACGAACTGCCCGTTCACCTTGCGGCAGTTGCAGATGGCCTTGCGCCCGCAGGTGCAGATCGTTTTCATCTCCTCGATGGTGTGTGCCAGCTCCAGCAGACGGGTAGAGCCCGGGAAGCCCTTGAGGGAAAAATCTGCCCGCAGACCGTAGCAGATCACCGGGATGTTCAGATCTACCGTGATCATAAACAGCTGCTCGGCCTGCTCCGGGGTGAAGAACTGGCTCTCGTCGCACAGCACACAGGCCAGCGGGCCAGAAGCATCGTTTGCCGCCTTCACGGCTTCGAACACGTCCAGCTCCGGCGGGATCAGCAGGTCTGCTTTGCGGCGCACGCCCAGACGGCTCACCAGCTCCCCGCCGCCCTTGGTATCCACCTGCGGCTTCAAAATGAGCACCTTCATGCCCTGCTCTTCGTAGTTGTGTGCCACCTGCATCAGCGCCGTGCTCTTGCCGCTGTTCATGGCACCATAGCGGAAATACAATTTTGCCATGCCGTCACTCCTGATTGCGCAGACGGTAGCCCAAGCTCATCAGGCTGTCGCCAAGATGGACGTTTTCCACCACCACATCGGGGTAAGGCACCGACAGATCATAGTGGGAGAAGTTCCAGAAGCCCTCGATGCCCAGATCCACCAGCCGTCCGCTGACCTGCTGTGCACCATCGCGGGGGACGCAGAGCACCGCCACCTTGGGCTTGTTTTCCTCACAGAAGGCTTCCAGCTCGTCAATGTGCCGGATGCGGATACCGCTGATCTCCTTGCCCACCTCGTTCTCGGCCACGTCAAAGGCCGCGATCAGCTTGTAGCCGTTGGTATCGGTGGTGATAAAGCGGCTCACCGCCTTGCCCAGACGGCCGCAGCCGATCAGAATGGTGGGCAGACGGTCGCCGTTGCCAAACAGCAGGCTTTCCAGAATGGAAAGCAGGTTCTCCACCGAGTAGCCGATGCCCTGCCGTCCGTTCACGTCACCGATGCAGTTGAAGTCCTGCCGCACCTGCGAGGCGGTGGTGCCCATCTGAGAGGCCAGCTCCCGGGAGGAGATGCTGGTAATGCCGTCGTCCTGCAAAGAGCGCAGATACCGGTAATATTTGGGGAGACGCTTGATCACAGGGATCGATGCTTTTTGGGGGGTGTTCATAGCAAAATTCTCCTTTCTGCCCAACGCGCTGCAGCTTCTGCCGCCATGCAAGGGGCTTCTTTGCGCGCAGAGAGATGTTCCGTTTTATCCTGTTATATTATTTAAAGTATACAGCATGAAAGGCGAATGTCAAATACCTATTTGTAAAAAAGCAAAAAATTCACAAAGTTTTTTGTATTCGCTCTCCTGCATACTTCCCCGGCAGCCGGGGGATACTGACCCCACAAAGACCCTGCTACGGAAGGAGAACGCGCATGGATACGGCAAAAGACACCCCCGCAGAGCAGCACCGGATGGAAAAAGAGGATATTGAGGATCTGGGCACGGTCACCCTGAGCCGGGGCGGTCATGTCATCCACTGCCTGACCGTCATCGGCCAGATCGAAGGGCACACCGAAGCGCCGCAGGGGCAAAAGACCACCAAGTACGAGCACGTCATCCCCCAGCTGGTGGCGGTGCAGGAGGACCCCCGCATCGAGGGGCTGCTGGTGCTGCTGAACACGGTGGGCGGCGATGTGGAGGCCGGCCTTGCGCTGGCAGAACTGATCGCCAGCATCTCCAAGCCCAGCGCCACGCTGGTGCTGGGCGGCGGGCACTCCATCGGCATCCCGCTGGCGGTCAGCGCGCGGCACAGCTTCATCGTCCCCACCGCCACCATGACGGTGCACCCGGTGCGGCACTCCGGGCTGATCTTAGGCGTCCCGCAGACCATGCACTGCTTTGAGCAGATGCAGCAGCGCATCACCGGCTTTGTGGCCGCCCACAGCGGCATGCCGGAAAAGCGCTACACCCAGCTGATGCTCCACACCGGGGAACTGGTCATGGACATGGGCACGGTGCTGGACGGACGCCGTGCCGTAAAGGAAAAGCTCATCGACGAGCTGGGCGGTCTTTCGGACGCGCTGGCGTGGCTGTACGGGGAGATCGAACGGGGGTAAGGCCTTGCGTCTCCCCGCCGGACGATTTGAACTGCGCTCCGCGTTCGCTTTGCGCAGGAACAGCGGAAAAATTATTTTTTATTTCGCGTTTGTCGCGCTTTGCGGAGCGCTCCAAACGCCTTTTCACGAGAGGGGCTGGGTTCGTTCCATTTTCCTCAAGAAAAACAACATTATGGTTTGCCATTTTTGCCCTTGCGTGGTACAATAATAGAATCAATTATTGTGTCTATGGGAAGTTGGGGAACAGAGTAGAATGGCAACGAAAAAACGAAAATCAACGAAACGGCGTACTGCTGCCCGCCGTAAAAAGGCAGAGCAGCGGCTTCCGGCAGGGCTTGGCACCCTGTTCGGCGGCCTGCTGCTGATGGTGCTGGCCTTTGTGCGGGGCGATTCCGTATGGCGGGTGCTCCATGATGTGCTGTTCGGGCTGTTCGGCTGCGGCAGCTTTGTGCTGGGTGCAGCCGTGTGCTGTCTGGCCGTTTTGTACACCCGGGGCGAGGAGCTGCTGTCCCGCATCCTCAAGCTGGTGCTGGGGCTTATCTTTGTCTGCGGCACGGTCATCGTGTTTTCCGATATCCAGCCGCAGGGGCTGTCGGCGCTGCAAATGCTTTCCGCCTGCTACGCCAACGGCGTCAATGCATGGCTCTCCGGCGGCGCAATGGGCTTTGTGTTGGGCGGCGTGCTGCTTTTGCTGTGCGGACGTCCGGCAGCAAATCTCATCATGGTCGTGCTCTTGCTGTGCGGCAGCCTGTACATTTTTGATATCACCCCCGCCGAGGTCTGGGTCTGGCTGTGTGCCGTCACCGGCGGTATCCACGCCCGCGGCGCTGCCTTTGCAGAGCAGCGCTCTGCCCGCCGCGCCGAGCGCGCCGCCATCCGGCAGGCAGAGCGGGAGATCGACGAGGAATACGACGAAATCGAGGACGAGCCGCTGGACGAGGAGGACGAGCCTGCCGGGCTGCATCTAGGGGTGCCGGACTGGATGTCCGGTGTGCTGCGCTGGGGACACAAGGTAACGCAGGAGATGGAGGCAGACGCTGCGGACACCGAAGCTGCGCCCGCCGCCCCTGCCCAGCCGGAGCCTGCCGCGCCGCCCATCACCCCGGTGCGGGTCAGCGTTGCCCATCCCCGCGCCGCCTTTGATGTAGACCTTGGCCCCGACCACACCGCCCTCTCCGAGGGCGGCAGCGAGCCCATTGAGCCGCTGATCGTCGGGCCGGGCGGCACCTTCGGGCAGGACCCGCTGCGCCCTGCATCCAAGCCCACGCCGCCGCCCATCGTGGCAGACCCGGTAGTCGCCTCTGCGGCAGATTTCTTTGCCAAAGATGCCCCCCAGCCGGAAGAGCCTGCCCCCGCTTTTGATACGCCCATCGTCCAGCCGGCAGCGCCGGTGGTGCAGCCGCAGATGCCCACGCAGCCGGAGGCTGCGCCTATCCAGCCCGCCGTGCCCCGGGTGAGCGCCGAGAACGCCGTGGCGTTCCGCTCTGCGCCGGACGAGGACGGCTGGATCAGCATCACCGCCGAGCCGGTGGAAGAAAAGGACATCAACTCGCTGGTGGCAGCGGCCATGGAAAAGCCCGCCGTCTCGGAGCAGGCAGCTGCCACCGCCCCCACCGAGGAAGCCGAGCCGGTGGACAGCTACGAGTACCAGTACCCGCCCATCGAGCTGTTTGAAAAAACGCAGGAGGAAAGCGACCCCGGCGCACAGGAGGAGCTGAAAGCCAACGCCCAGAAGCTGGTGGACACGCTGGAAAGCTTCGGCGTGCGCACCCGGGTGCTGGATATCTCGCGGGGACCCTCCGTTACCCGGTACGAGGTCCAGCCCATGGCGGGCGTGAAGATCAGCCGCATCACCTCGCTGGCAGACGATATCGCCCTGAACCTCGCGGTGGCGGACGTGCGTATGGAAGCCCCCATCCCCGGCAAGCCTGCCGTGGGCATCGAGGTGCCCAACCACAAAAAGACCGCCGTTTCCATCCGCAGCATCTTTGAGAGCCAGAGTTTTCTGCGCATGACCTCGCCGCTGGGCATCGCCCTTGGCAAGGACATTGCCGGTGTGGCGCAGGTGACCGACCTGTGTAAGATGCCCCACCTGCTCATCGCGGGCAGCACCGGCAGCGGTAAATCCGTGTGCGTGAACAGCATCATCATGAGCCTGCTGTTCCGCTCCAGCCCGGAGGACGTGAAGCTGCTGCTCATCGACCCCAAGGTGGTGGAGCTGGCCGAGTATAACGGCATCCCCCATCTGCTGATGCCCGTTGTCACCGAGCCCCGCAAGGCCGCCGGTGCGCTGGGCAGCGCAGTGCAGGAGATGGAGCGCCGCTACCGCTTGTTTGCAGAGAACAACGTGCGCGACATCAAGTCCTTCAACAAGCTGGCTGCCGAGCAGCCGGAACTGGAAAAGATGCCCTACATCGCCATTATTATCGATGAGCTGGCCGACCTGATGATGGTGGTGGGCAAGGATGTGGAAGATTCCATCTGCCGCATCGCCCAGAAAGCCCGTGCCGCCGGTATGCACCTGATCGTTGCCACCCAGCGCCCCAGCGTGGACGTGATCACCGGCCTGATCAAGGCCAACATCCCCAGCCGCATCGCCTTTGCGGTGTCCAGTCAGGTGGACAGCCGCACCATTCTGGACGGTGCCGGTGCAGAAAAGCTGCTGGGTCAGGGCGATATGCTCTTTATGCCCGTGGGCGCACCCAAGCCCACCCGTATCCAGGGCACCTTTGTGCGGGATGAAGAGATCAGCCGTGTGCTGGACTTCATCAAATCCAGCGCCACCGTGCAGTACGACGAAGCCATGATCGAGGCCATGGAAAAGCACGCCATTCAGGACGGCAAAAAGGGCGGCGGCGGTGCCGACGCCGAGGAGGATGCAGGCTCCGACCCCATGTTCAAGCAGGCCGTGGATGTGGTCATCGACGCCGGTCAGGCGTCCACCAGCCTGTTGCAGCGCCGCTGCAAGCTGGGCTACGCCCGCGCCGCCCGCATCATGGACGAGATGGAGCAAAAGAGCATCATTGGCCCCTACGAGGGCGCAAAGCCCCGCGCCGTGCTCATCAGCCGCCAGCAGTGGCTGGAAATGCAGATGAACCAACCGGAGGAATAAAACAAAAGCGCGCTCGCCCTCTCCGTCAATGCTTACGCATTGCCACCTCTCCCAAAGGGAGAGGCCTTGGCAGTCCGGCAAAGTTTCCGGTTTCGCCAGAGGCTCTCCCTTTGGGAGAGCTGGACGCGAAGCGGACTGAGAGGGCGAGGACGCTGCCCGTGTTCAACCAAGAATGAGGATATCAGTAAATGGACAACACTTCTCCCCAGATCTACACCGAATTTCTTCCCATCAGCCGGGCGGACATGGAAGCCCGGGGCTGGGAGCAGCTGGACTTTGTGGTGGTGGGCGGTGACGCCTATGTGGACCACCCCAGCTTTGGCACTGCCATCATCAGCCGCCTGCTGGAAGCCGAGGGCTACAAGGTGGGCGTGCTGGCGCAGCCCCGCTATACCGACTGCGAGGACTTCAAGCGGTTCGGCAAGCCGAAGTACGGCTTTTTCATCGGCGGCGGCAATGTGGACAGCATGGTCAGCCACTATTCCGTGGCAAAAATTCCCCGCGCCGAGGACGAATACTCCCCCGGCGGCAAGGCCGGTGCCCGCCCGGACCGCAGCGCCACCGTGTACACCAAGCTTGCCAAGCAGGCTTACCCCGACTTGCCGGTGATCTTAGGTGGTTTGGAAGCCAGCCTGCGCCGGTTTGCCCACTACGATTACTGGCTGGACACCGTGCTGCCCAGCATCGCGGAGGACTCCGGCGCGGATCTCATCAGCTTTGGCATGGGCGAGCATCAGACCGTGGAGATCGCCCGCCGTCTGGCCGCCGGGGAGCCGGTGGAGAGTATCACGGACGTGAACGGCACCTGCTACCTGACCGATTTCGACCACCTGCCCCAGCGGTATGTGGAGTGCGCCGGTTTTAAAAAGGTGGCCAGCGATAAGACCGCCTACGCCAAGGCCTGCCGCATCCAGATGGACAATCAGGACGTGGTCAGCGGCCAGATCATTGTGCAGAAGCAGAGCGAAAAGTATCTGGTGCAGAACATCCCCGCAAAGCCGCTGGTGCGCGGAGAGCTGGACAAGGTGTACGCCCTGCCCTACACCCGCCGCTACCACCCCATCTACGAGAGCATGGGCGGTGTGCCCGCCATCCGCGAGGTGCAGTTCTCCATCATCCAGAACCGCGGCTGCTTCGGCGGCTGCAACTTCTGCGCCATTCAGCTGCATCAGGGGCGGCGGGTCACCAGCCGCAGCGCCGACAGCATCGTGGAGGAAGCCGAGCGCATGACTCACGAGCCGGATTTCAAGGGCTACATCCACGATGTGGGCGGCCCCACCGCAAACTTCCGCTTCCCCTCCTGCCGCGAGCAGATGCTGCGCGGGATGTGCACCGGCGGCAAGCACTGCCTTGCCCCCACCACCTGCTCCCACATGATCGTGGATCACAGCGACTACCTTAAGATCCTGCGCCGGGTGCGGGCGCTGCCGGGCGTAAAAAAAGTGTTCATCCGCAGCGGCATCCGGTTCGACTACCTGATGGCTGACCCGGACGATACCTTCTTTAAGGAACTGGTGGAGTACCATGTGTCCGGCCAGCTGAAGGTCGCCCCGGAGCACTGCGCCCCCAACACCCTTGCCTACATGGGCAAGCCGCCCATCGAGACCTTCAACAAGTTCAAGGATAAATTCTACGAGCTGAGCAAGAAGGCGGGCAAAAAGCAGTATCTGGTGCCCTACCTCATGTCCAGCCACCCGGGCAGCACTCTGAAGGACGCGGTCTATCTGGCCGAGTACCTCTATAAGAACCATATGCGCCCGGAGCAGGTGCAGGACTTCTACCCCACCCCCGGCACGGTAAGCACCTGTATGTTCTATACCGGCCTTGACCCCTACACCCTCAAGCCGGTGTTTGTGGAAAAGACCCCCGAGGGCAAGGCTTTGCAACGCGCACTGCTGCAATACTACGAGCCCCGCAACGCCGAAAAGGTGGTCAAGGCTTTGCAGCTGACCCACCGGGAGGACCTCATCCCCCTGCTGGTGCCCGCCGCAGGCCGCCGCGCCGTGCAGCGCACCGCACGCCGGGCAGAAAGCGCCGAGGTAACCATCCACAACGACGGCACTTATACCGTACATTCCAGCCAGAAGGGGCGCAGCACCGGCAAAAATGCCCGCGCCGCCGCCCCGGCAGGTCGTCAGCCCAGCCCGGGTGCACGCTTTGCGCCCAACTCTGCGCCCGGCCATAAACCTAAGAATAATCAACAGAAAGAGAACGCAACGTGGAAAACTGGAAAGAAGAAAAAGTAACCCTGTTCCCCCGCCGCCTGTTCCTGCGGCTGGCTGCGCTGGCGCTGGCCGCTGTGCTGGCGCTGGGGCTTACCGCCTGTGACAGCCTGCCCGACAGCGGCGGACACACCGTCAAGCCCTCCACCGGGTCAAGCCAGCCCTTTGAAATGCACTTTATTGATGTAGGGCAGGCGCTGAGCGTACTGGTGGAGTGTGACGGACAGTTCATGCTCTACGATGGCGGCAACGTGGACGACGGCAGTCTGGTGGTCTCCTACCTGCAAAAGCAGGGGGTGGAGCAGCTGCAATATGTGTTCTGCTCCCATGCTCACGAGGACCATGTGGGCGGGCTTGCCGCCGTAATGGCAAAGTTCCCGGCGGGGCACGCTTACAGCCCGGTGACCGAGAGCAGCACCAAATGCTTCAATGATTTTGTCAAATACACCCAGCAGCAGGGCTTACAGCTGGAAGTGCCTTCCGTGGGCACGGTCTGGCCGCTGGGCAGCGCCACTGTTACCCTGCTAGGCCCGGTGACCGGGTACAGCGAGACCAACAACACCTCGCTGGTGCTGCGCATCGACTACGGCAGCACCAGTTTCCTGCTGACCGGCGACATGGAAAATACCGCCGAGACCGACCTTGTGAACAGCGGTGCCAACCTGAAAGCCGATGTGTTGCAAGTAGGGCACCACGGCTCCAGCACCAGCACCGGATACCTGTTTCTGAACGCTGTTCTGCCGGAAATGGGCGTCATCTCCTGCGGCGCAGGCAACAAGTACGGCCACCCCCACGAGGAGACCCTGAGCATCCTGCGGGACGCAAAGGTGGACGTCTACCGCACCGACCTGCAGGGCACCATCACCATTGGCAGCGACGGCCAGAACTTCACCGTGGGCACCGAGCGCTTTGTGCCGGACAGCCAGCTGAACCCCACCGACCCGTCGTCCTCCAGCACCGCGCAGCAGGCGTACATTGGCAACGTGAACAGCAAAAAGTTCCACCTGCCCACCTGTCCCAACCTGCCTGCGGAAAAGAACCAAGTCCTCTTTTCCAGCTACGATGAAGCCATTGCCGCAGGCTATACCCCCTGCGCAAGCTGCATCAAATAAAAATATTTTTATAAAAAGAAAGATACCGGGCAGCCTACAAAGCTGTCCGGTATCTTTCTTTCATAATCGTTACTGCGCTGCCGGGAACTCCTTCTCCCGCTCTTCCTTCAGGATAGCGGTGGCGCGCTGCATGATGGCAGCGGCGCGGCGCAGCTCGGCGTCCCCAAGCTCGGCACGCATCCGGCGGTAGCAGCGCTGCAAAAGCGCCTGCTCCTCCGCCATCAACTCCACCGCCTTGCTGGAAAGCTCCACATAGGTGCGCCCGGCCTCGCGGTCGGTTTTCCACGTCACAAAACCGCTGTCCTGCAGCTTCTCGATGCCCTTGGAAAGCTCGGTCACCCGCAGCCCCATGGCGGCGGCAAGGTCGGCAAGATAGATCTTTTCGCCGGGATGTGCCTCCTGCTCTACCTTGATATAATACAGGATGAGATAATCTGCCCGCTGGATGGTGCTGAACACCTTATCCACGTTAAGCTCGTGGAGGAAGAACCATTCCCCCTGATGCTGCTGCAACTCTTCCATGCTGATGCCCTCCCTTTATGCCCGCTGGCTGCGCGGGATATAATCGTGGGTGCCGCCAAGGCTCTTGTAGGCCGGGCGGATGATCTTGTTGGCGCTGAGCAGCTCCTCGATGCGGTGGGCGCTCCAGCCCATGACGCGCGCCACGGCAAACAGCGGGGTGTACAGCTCCATGGGGATGCCCAGCATTTCGTACACAAAGCCGCTGTAAAAGTCCACATTGGGGCTGACGCCCTTAAAGATCTTGCGCTCCTGCGCGATAAGCTGGGGTGCCATGCGCTCGATACGGGTATAGAGGGAAAGATCCTTATCCCGTCCCTTTTCGTGGGCCAGCTGCTCCACATAGCCCTTGAACACCACCTCGCGCGGGTCGCTCAGGGAGTAGACGGCGTGCCCCATACCATAGATCAGACCCTTGCGGTCAAAGGCCTCGCCATGGAGCAGCTTTTTCAGGTAGGCTTCCAGCTCCTCGTCGTCCTCGATGTCGTGGAGGTTGTCCCGGATGTTCTGCATCATGTGCATGACCATCAGGTTTGCACCGCCGTGGCGCGGGCCCTTGAGGGAGCACAGCGCCGCCGCCATGGCCGAGTAGGTGTCGGTGCCGGAGGAGGTGACCACGCGGGTGGTAAAGGTGGAGTTGTTGCCGCCGCCGTGCTCGGCGTGCAGCAGCAGTGCCACGTCCAGTACGCGGGCTTCCAGCGGGGTGTACTGCATATCTGGGCGCAGCATCCGCAAAAAATTCTCTGCGGTGGAAAGGCTGGGGTCCGGGCGGTGGATATACATACTGGCGTCTTTTTCGTAGTGATTATAGGCGTGGTAGCTGTATACCGCCAGCATGGGGAAGATGCCCGCCAGCTGGATGCTCTGGCGCAGCACGTTGGCGGTGTCCAAATCTGCCGCCTTGGGGTCGTAGGAAGCCAGCGTCAGCACGCTGCGCGCCATGCTGTTCATGATATCGTGGCTGGGTGCCTTCATAATGACATCGCGGGTAAAGTTGGTGGGCATGGTGCGGCACTCGCCCAGCACCGCACAGAACTGCTCCAGCTGCTCCGGGGTGGGCAGCTGACCAAACAGCAGCAGATATCCCGCCTCCTCAAAGGCAAAGCGGCTGCCGCGGCTGCCGTTGATGAGGTCTTTTACGTCATAGCCGCGGTACAGCAGCTGACCGTCTGCCGGGTGCTTGACCCCGTCCACATACTGGAACGCCCGGATGTCCGAGATGTTGGTCAGACCTGCCAGCACGCCCTTGCCGGTCTCGTCGCGCAAACCGGCCTTGACCCCGAACTCCCGATAGAGGTCCTTGGGGATGCGGTCGTGCTCTGCGCAAAGGGGCTGCTGCTGGTCGAAGTAGCTTAATACATTCTGCAAATGATCCATGTGTCTGGCTGCTCCTTTCCTGTTCGTCCATATCAGTTTCTCATTTTTTAATAGCTTTTATATTACAGAACGGATATTTCGTTGTCAACCAACATTTTGTAAAAAAATATGAAACAATTCAGCCGTAGGGGTCGTACAAATCGTACTCCTCGGTCTCCTGATGCTTCTCTTCCAGCACCTGGATGGCCTGCTCCAAGGCGCTCTGGGAGCAGCCGCTCTCGCTTACCAGCGCATGGACGGCGGCGGCAAGGTCGCCGTCAAACAGGGTATCCAGCCGCTGCCGCATACAGTACACGCCGTAAGCCCGCCGGGTGACCAGCGGCACATACACGTTGCAGTTGCCCTGTTTTGCCGACCTGACCCAGCCTTTTTCCTCCAACCGGTAGAGAAAATTCAGCACCGTGGCTGCTGCCCAGCCGGTGGCCTTGAGCTTCTGGCTGATGTCCCGCCGCGCCGCCGCGCCCGGGCACGCCCACACCGCAAACATCACCTGTTCTTCCGCCGCCGAAAGCGGCCGCAGGGTATCTGGTAAGCCGTACATCTGTTGTACCTCCTTGAATGATTCAATTCCCCTTAGTCACCGTTTTTTGCGGTGGGGCGATTTAGAATGGTCTCCGCTTCGCTCTGACCATTTTCAGCGGAATGACTATTTTATTTCGCGTTTGTCGCGGCCTGCGGGCCGCTCCAAACGCACTTTCACAGTTTGGGCTTCGTTTTTCTTTTACATTTGTCTTAGTATTTCCAGTATACCGCATTTCTGCCAAAGGCGCAAGAGTGGAAAATCCGCATGAAACCAAGGGATAGCACATATCTTTTACATTTGTCTTATATTTTGTCTCCGCACGGCGTACATTTGTATGCTTTGTGCCCTCAGGCGGGGTGCAGGGGCCATATCTTTGTGCAAAGATGCTCTTGTTTTCAGCATGGGAAAACCGGTATACTACGGCTACGGAAAGTAACAGACGCACCGCAAAAACGGCGGTGCTGCGTAATAGGTGTATCACAGGAAAAGGAGAGGTTCATTATGGCACGAGTATATAACTTCAGCGCAGGCCCCAGCATGCTGCCCGAAAAGGTGCTGCGGCAGGCACAGGCCGAGCTGCTGGAATACGGCGACAGCGGTCAGAGCGTCATGGAGATGAGCCACCGCAGCAAGTGGTTCGATGCCATCATCAAGGACACCGAGGCTTCCCTGCGCCGGGTGATGAACATTCCCGACAACTACAAGGTGGGCTTCTTTCAGGGCGGTGCTACCCAGCAGTTCGCCATGGTGCCGCTGAACTTTATGACCACCGGCAAGGCAGACTACATCGTGTCCGGCAACTTCTCGGGTCTGGCTGCCAAGGAGGCCGCCAAGTTTGGTGAAGCCAAGATCGTGGCGTCCAGCAAGGACAAAAACTTCACTTATATCCCGGATGTAAACGCTATCGACTACGACAAGGACGCCAGCTACATCCACATCTGCCAGAACAACACCATCTTCGGCACCCAGTATGTGGAGCTGCCGCAGGTGGAGGGCGTGCCGCTGGTGGCAGATATGAGCTCCATGATCCTTTCCAAGCCCGTGGACGTCAGCAAGTACGGCTGCATCTACTTTGGCGTGCAGAAGAACGTAGCCCCCGCCGGTATGGCCATTGCCATCATCCGGGATGACCTGCTGGGTCACGCCGCAGATAACGTGCCCACCATGATGAACTACACCACCCTGCTGGCGAAGGACAGCATGTACAACACCCCGCCGTGCTGGTGCATCTACATGACCGGTCTGGTGATGGATTACCTGCAGAACGAGGTTGGCGGCCTGGAAGAGATGGCCAAGATCAACCACGCCAAGGCCAAGGTCCTGTATGATTACCTGGACGGTCAGGACTTCTATAACAATCCCGTTCAGCCGGAATACCGCAGCATGATGAACGTGACCTTCACCAGCCCCAACCCGGATATGGATAAGAAGTTCTGCGCCGCTGCTACCGAAGCCGGTTTCGTGAACCTGAAAGGCCACCGCCTGGTTGGCGGCATGCGCGCTTCCATCTATAACGCCATGCCTGCCCAGGGTGTGAACGACCTGGTTGATTTCATGGAGAAGTTCCGCAAGGAAAACGCGTGAAACTTTTCCAAAAGAATAACGAATAGAGAATAAAGAATAATGACGGTGTGCGCGCCGCGCGCGTACATTAAAAACAGGCTGTTCCCTTCTTTTTTGAGCCGTGCCAGCGGCGGTCCACCTTCATTATTCATTATTATTTTTTATCTTTTAATTATTACAGGGGGTTATCCGCCATTATGTATACCATTAAAACCATGAACGCCATTTCGCCGGTTGGGCTGGCAAAGCTGCCGGCCAACCAGTTCGAGATCAATAACGAGGCTGACGACGCACAGGGCATTCTGGTGCGCAGCGCCGACCTGCATGATGTTGCCCTGCCCAAAAGCCTGCTGGCCATTGCCCGCGCAGGTGCCGGCACCAACAACATTCCCATTGACCAGTGCACCGAGCAGGGCATCGTGGTGTTCAACACCCCCGGTGCCAACGCCAACGCTGTGGCCGAGCTGGTCATCGGCGCGCTTGTGTCCGGCAGCCGCAATGTACCGGACGCTGTGCAGTGGGCGCAGGGCCTGAAAGGCAGCGCCACCCTGGCCAAGGATGTGGAGAAGGGCAAAAAGCAGTTTGTCGGCCCGGAACTGCGCGGCAAAACCATCGGTGTAATCGGCCTGGGTGCCATTGGTGCTCGCGTCGCCAACGCCGCCATCGCCCTGGGCATGGAAGTTCTGGGCTATGACCCATACATTTCCATTGACGCTGCATGGAGCCTGTCCCGCAGCGTACAGCACTGCGTCACCCTGGGCGATATGTTGCCCCGCTGCGACTATCTGACCATCCATGTGCCGTACCTGCCCTCCACCAAGAACACCATCAATGCCCAGACGCTGGCCATGTGCAAGGACGGCGTGCGTGTGCTGAATTTTGCCCGCGGTGAGCTGGTTGATAACTTTGCCCTGCTGGATGCTCTCGGCACCGGCAAGGTTGCCCAGTATTTCTGCGATTTCCCGGCGGAGGAGCTGCTGGGTGTGAAAGGAGTTTACTGCACGCCGCACCTGGGCGCTTCCACCCCGGAAAGCGAGACCAACTGCGCTGTGATGGCAGCCAATGAGCTGAGCGACTACCTGAAAAACGGCAACATCAC
>OJAG01001525.1_pt1 | contig 13905 bp, 13 predicted proteins | sample 1589021 | NCBI WGS metagenome assembly OJAG01 (sample SAMN03283264) | human gut metagenome | biome: human-associated habitat; material: feces | host: Homo sapiens | place: USA | collected 2013 | reverse complement strand
ATGCCCGGCCCCTACCTCTCGGCAAGGTTTTTCTACGCCGCCTTCTTCACCGCGTTCTTTTTCCAGCCACCGCTGACGAACCGGGCCACAAAGCATATAATGCGGCAGATCCAGTCAACGACCATGGCGTACCAGACGCCGACGGCACCCATGCCCATCTGCACGCAGAGCACCCAGCTCAGGCCCATGCGCCAGACCAGCATTGAGGCCGTGGCAACGACCATCGTGAACCGCACGTCGTTGGCGGCACGCAGGGCGTTGGGCAGCACAAAGCTGGCGGGCCAGAGAAAGATCGACATGCCGTTGTGGATCATGACCAGCGTCCACGCCAGTGCGCGGGTTTCGGGCGTCAGGGTGTACATGCTCAAAATCCGGTTCAGAGACAGCAGCACCACAACATTGACCGCGCCTTGGGCGATATAATCCCACAAAAGCAGCTTTTTTGTATAATACTTTGTCTGTTCAATGTCCTGCGCGCCGATGCAGCGGCCAATGACCGTGATCATCGCCAGGCCCATGGCATTGCCGACAATGCAGCCGATGGCGTCCAGGTTGTTGGCCACCGCGTTGGCCGAGATATGCACCGTGCCGAACAGTGAGATCATCGAGACGACAAGCACGCGGCCCAGCTGGAACAGGCTGTTCTCAAACGCCGACGGGATGCCGATGTACAGAATGCTTTTGACCGTGCGGCCCTCAAAGCGGGTGACAGACTGCGGCGTGATGCGCAGCTGGTAGTCCTGCCGCGCGGCCAGCGCCAGAATGATGCACGCACCGACAGCGCGGGAGATCAGCGTGGGCACGGCGACGCCCGCGACACCCATTTTCAGCACGAACACGCAGAGCGCGTTGCCGCAGAAGTTGATACCGTTGACGATGACCGAGACCTTCATCGACACCGCGCTGTTGCCCGTGGAGCGGAAGATGGCCGCACCCGCGTTGTAAAGCGCCAAAAACGGAAACGACAGCGCCGTGATCGTAAAATAAGTCAGGCACGCCTGCATGACCTCGTCGGTGATAGTGCCAAAGAAAAGCCGCAGCTGCGCCGTGCGGGTGATGAGGCAGAACGCCGCCACACCGACGCCGAGGATCGCGCTCAGGCCCACGAGCTGGCCCGCACTTTTGGCGGCATCCTCGGGGCGTTTGGCCCCCAGATGCTGGCTTGTGACGACAGCGCCGCCGGTGGCCAGCGCACCGAACAACGTGATGATCAGCTGGTTGATCATATCGACGAGCGACACACCGGAAATTGCGGCCTCACCCACTGACGATACCATAACGGTATCCGCCATGCCGACGAGAATTTCCAGCATCTGCTCAATGATGAGCGGCCAGAGCAGCGTCAGCAGCTGGCGGTTGGTAAACAGCCTTTCCTTTTTCATTTTTACAATACATCTCACTTTCCCAGTATTGAGTATAGCACAAAAAAAGCCCCCGCGCAATGGTCGGGGGTCATAAGAAAGCAAAATCAGTTTTCGCAGGAATGGCATGGATTCGGTCATGCCGTTTCCTGTTTCATCAGCTCATTCACGGGGATAAATCCCACAAGGTCGTAAGAGATGCGAATGTTCTGCCGCCGTTTGCCGCTGCTCTTGTCCGGCGCTTCAATGTAGATCGCCTTCACAAGCTCCCGCAAAGCGTAAGGGGTCAGCTCCTGCAAATCCGCGTACTTGTGTACCCGCTGGATGAACTGCTCCAAGTTTTCAATCTGTCGTTCCTGTACTTCAATATCCTGCTGTAAAGTCTGGATTTCCGCCTTGAGTTGCGTCTGTTCGTCCTCGTAAGACTGGCTCATCATGGAAAACCGTTCGTCTGTGATCTTCCCGGCTACATTGTCCTCATAGATGCGGATGAACAACCGGTCAAGCTCGCCCATGCGCCGCTGCGCCTGTTCTAGACGCTTGATGCTGGCGCAGATTTTTTCCTCTCTGGACAGCCGGAGCCGGTGCTCCATCGTGGCCCGGAAATGCTTCTCATACCGGGTCACATAGAAGATGACCGTTTTCATGTGCATCCAGACCAACTCTTCCAGCACAACCGCCCGGATGAAGTGCGCTGAACAGCTTCCCGTATTGCTGCGGTAGTTGGCGCAGACAAAGTGGTCCTGCCGTTTCTCAAAGTAATTGGTGGTGCAGTATCGCATCTTTGCGCCGCAGTCGGCACAATAGACCAAGCCGGAAAACAAGCTGCTCTTGCCGGTTTTCGTCCTGCGGTGGCGTTGCTGGCGGATTTCCTGAACCTTGTCAAAGACTTCCTGCTCGATGATCGCCGGGTGGGTGTTGTAGAATACCGCCTGCTTGTCAAGGGGCGTGTCCCGTTGCTTCTTGTCCCAGATGGAGTTGGTGTAGGTCTTGAAGTTCACCGTACAGCCGGTATATTCCCGCCGTTCCAGAATGTGGACAACGGTGTTGGTGTTCCAGTGGTAGGGATCGGAAGTCTCCGGGCTGGGGGTCTTGATGCCCGCCCTGCGCTTGTAGGCGGTGGGGTTGAGAACCTTTTCCTCCTGCAAGAGCTTGGCGATCTGCATCGGCCCGCGCCCTTCCATGCAAAGGCGGAAAATGCGCTTGACCACCTGCGCCGCCGCTTCGTCCACAATCCATTTGGTTTTGTCGTTCGGGTCTTTGAGATAGCCAAACGGAACATTGGTGGTCAGCGGTACGCCGCGCTCGCCCTTCGCCTTCTGCACCGCCCGGATTTTGCGGCTGGTATCTTTTGCAAAAAACTCGTTGAACCAGTTCTTTATACCTGCCACATCGTTGTCAGTGCTGTTGGGGTCGATGGTGTCAAAGTGGTCGTTGATGGCGATATACCGCACTCCATACTTTGGAAAAGTGAAGTTAATATACAGCCCAGTCAGCGATGAATTTCTACCCAGTCTGGATAGGTCTTTGGTGCAACAGACGGCCACTTTTCCTGCCTCGATTTCGGCCAGCATGGCCTGAAAGCCGGGGCGGTCGTAGTTGGTGCCGCTGTACCCATCATCCACAAAGAAAGTCGGGTTGGGGAAGCGATGCTCTTTTGCGTACTGGAGCAGGATCATTTTTTGATTCTGGATGGAGTTTGATACATCCCCCTTGCCGCCGTTCCTGTCATCCTTCATATCTTCCACGGATAGACGGCAATAGAGAGCCGTAATTTTTTCAGTTGCCCGTAACATTTCTGCGTCCTCCTTCAATGGGGCAACTGCCAGTACAGGATTGGCTGCTTCTATTGTACCAAGATTCAGGGTATTTGTCATTCGCTATCCTCCATCTTTTCTGTAAACTTTTCGGCCATGATGCGCTCCATCTTCCGATTCAGCGGCTCCGAGCCGTCATAGCTGCCGGTGACGGTGTAAACGGTGCCGCCGATCTCCTTCTGCAAGGTGAACTCCGGCAACCAGAACGCGGAAAGATTTTTCACATGGATGTGCCCGTCCTCTCCGATCCAGAAATTGCGCTTCGGCGGGTCGCTGGGGCCGGGGTTGGAAAAACGGTATTCTTCCGGCGTGTCCTGACCATCTGTGATTTTGGGTGGAATTTTCAATTTATTGTCCATAGGTGCCTCCTGAAATGTGTAAAGTTTAGTGTTCGATTTCCTGCTTTTTCTGCCGTGTAACGGCGTTTTGGCGCTCCTGCTCATGCTGTACCTGATAGATGCTGTAATGGATGGCCCAGAGCTTTTTTGTGTCGGCGTACAGGGGAGCTATTTTTTGCTGTAACGCCTGATACTCGGTTTCCCGCTCGGATTTCTCCTTCCGCCACGCATGGACGGGGAGTTTCCCGTCTACCCACTGATTTTTCAGCTTGCGCTCGGCCATGTAAAATGTCCGCAGCACATTCTCATGCTCTGCCTTGTACTTCTGGCGGAAGGTGTCAAAGCGGATGGTTTTCAACTTGTCGGCAACGGGCTTGCCCTGCTGGTAGTAGTCTGCCATGCGGAGCAGTTCGTCCAGTTCCTTGATGCGGGCCTGTTTCCCGGATGCGGATTCTTTCAGCGTGTCAATCTGTTCCTGCATGGCGTTCAGCAGCGCGTCCAAATCCTCGGTGGTGCGGAGCTGCTTGGATTCCAAATAACTGACGTTTTCCGAAAACTTTTTCAAATTCCCGATCTTGGCCTTGCCGCTGTATGCGCCCTGATTGCGGGTGTCATAGTAGACGGACAGCAGTTCTACCAGCGTAGGCGGCTGGGGTGCTGAAAGCTCGGTTTTGACATCTTTCAGCCAACTGAGCAGGGACGCGATTTTCTGCTTTGCCTCCCGCAACATGGCGTTGGTTTTCCCGATCCAGCGGTTGAGGTCGCCTTTGTCAGTACGGATGCCCTTTTGCTCCATTGCCTTGACAGTGGGGCCTTCATGGACGGTGGGAAGCTGCTCCACGCCCTGCCGCTCGTAGCTGCGATGGTCGATGCGGCAAGTCAAGCCCTTCTCCGCGAATTTGGCGTTGCACAGCTCTGCCCACGCCTGCCGCCACTGCTCCAAGGTGTCGGGACTGCCCCAGTCGGTGGTAGGGACTGCGTTGAACACATAGTTTCCAGCTTCGTCTCGGATGCGCTCGCCGTATTCATTCAGCAGGTATTCCCGGCGCTGCTTGCTGCCCCAGCTGCCGTCCGGCAAGATAGGCCGGATGGGGCACAGCACATGGAAGTGCGGGTTCTGGATTCCGCCATCCTCCTTGTCCGGCTGGTGCATGGCGAAGTCTGCTATCATACCCCGGCTCACAAAATTCTCCAACAAAAACTGCCTTGCAAGGGCGATGTTCTCCTGCATGGAGAATTCGTTCTGCAAAGCAATGTCAAAACTGTATGCAAGCTGGGCTTTCTTCCCGCGCTCGGTTTTCTCTACGGTGTTCCAGAGGGTTTCCCGGTCTGCATACTCCGGCGGGACATGGGGCGGCAGCAGGATTTCCGAGCAGACTACGCCGCACTTGCGGGTGTAGTCGCTGTCCTCACCGTAATACTCGCTGTGCAGCTTTTCGCCGGATCGGTAGGCGGCGGACGCCACAACCGACTGCCCGGCACTTCGTTTGATCTGCGTTACATGAAAATGGAACAGTGCGATAGATTATCCCTTTCCTTTCTGCCCGGCGGCGTTGTGGGCGTTGACGGCGGACACGAGCAAACTTTTGACTTCCGGCAACGCGAGTGCTTTTTCCGCAAAGGTGTAGAACTCGGTTTCGGTCAAAACCTTTGCCAGCGGCTCCACGCTTTCGATGGCCGCGCCGCGGGTGATGAGGCGGTGCGCCCGCTTGCGGCGGTCGCCTTTCTCATAGTAGCTGCGGCGGTTTTCAAGCTGCTGCTGTCTGTGTTGGAGCTGGGCAAGCTGCTGTTCCTTGGCGGCAATTTCTGTTTCCAGCTCCGGGATGGATTTCTGATTGGGCATGGTGCATGACCTCCTTAAAATGATGGATAGATACAAAAAGACCACTTACCGAAAAACGGTAAACGGTCTTGGTCACATGTTCAAAACTTTGCGGGCGGTGCTGTTTGCGTCAGCAAATTGCGCCGCCCGCAAAGTGCGCAGGAGATAGGCGAAGCCGCAAGAGGGTGCAGCCCTCTTGTTCGGAACGCAGTGACGTAAAACAGCCCGGACATTCGCTGTCCGGGCTGCTGCCTCGCAGAGCGCACGATACAGGGCTTGCCCCTGTATAGAAGTGCGCCCTTGTTACCAAGGGATTTACGCGGGTTTACTTTATTCCACGGCACTCTTTACACCAAGATTGATTCCTGATGACCCCATGCTCACCTTTTTGCATCTTTCTAAAGCCGAATTCGCTTAAAGGCTTTTCTTTTCCACAGTGCGGGCAAATCCGCGTTGGTTCACTACCGTTGTACCCATGTGATTGAATAATAGGTCTGTCTTGATTTTGTGCCATTTACAATTCACCTCTATCTGAAAACATTCTTCAAAGCTATTCTTCTATAAGTCCCAAAATCCAATTGATCCATCCAATCACGGTAGATGAACGCCTCAGATATGTGCTTTCCGCTTCAACATGATAAAGATTTGACCTTTTCATAATTTGAACGATAGTCTGCTTATCCGGCATCTCACCGCACTCTAAATGTAACCTCAGCGTTTCGTTAAATACTTTGTGCGCTAAGATCTGGGACACAATTGCAAGTTGCCTCTCCTTATATTCAAGCTCCATAACACGACGGCCAAGAGCAGATAGTTGGAAAAGGATAACACCATCAGAATCACGGCTCTTGTCAATAAGTCTCAAGTACCGCCCAGCATCAGTATAATAATTAGTTTGACGCTCATCAAAAGCATATTCTGATGTAATATCTTGCTTTGACATCGGCTTCTCATTCAACAATTCAATCAGATTGACGATCCGGGACATCCGATCTGCCTGAGGAAAAGAGATGTCCGGCTCGTGTACCAAAGGCACTGTTCTCAAAAGATTTTCTATATCAGCTAAGCCGATCTCTGTTGCGATTATATAATTTTTCTGCTTGACCAAATGAAGAGAATTATAGTTTTGAGGATTGTCAAACTGGTATTGATACAGGTTGAACACACCGTTCGAGAAAATCAGAAAAACAGGCTTCACTGTTTTTGTTACTCTGCCACTCCACACGCGGAAGGGATAGTAAAGTTGCCGGATAAGGAAATCATCAGACAGATCTCTCTTTGCTTCAAACAAAGAAAGATAGTGAATTCCTTCATATGCAGCATCAATCTCAATCTGAGAGTTGTTCACCGTAATACATTTTGGCCCAAAAGCAGTGTCAATATCAAATCTGAATCCGCCAGAACTCATTCGCCCGCTAACAGTTGGAACAAGTTCATCGTCCTCCAGAAAATCATTGAGTATGCCACAGGCATTAGCACAATTCAAAGCAATCGCTTCACTCACAAGGAATTGTGGCATAAGACTTTGGATGTGTGCAGGAATGGAGATCCTTTGAACCTCTGTATTCGGCTCATCAAACTCTTTATAGGCTGAGAATGAAGAAATAATATAGTCGCCACGAGTTATCGGGAGAATGGATAAGTTATTTGCAGCAAAAATTGCGGGTAAGTTGACTTTGTGGTCAAACTTAGTCATCAATCTCGGCTCTCTAAATTCTTTGATTTGGTTTGCCGATATAATAAATTGACCATTTCGCTCAATTTCTGAAAGAATATGGTACTTATCAAACAAGTTTTCCCATGCGGTATCATTCAGCCCCATAATTGCGAACAAGCACCTCCTCAATAGCTCCGCGTTTACTTGCATCGGCATTGATAGCTCGCTTTGCTTTTACAATAGTAATATCGTATTCTTGATAGAGTTCCTTTATAAATTCAGTTGCTGAGTTGGAAAGCATAAATTTTACACCGCGTTGTGTAAGTTCATCACAGCAATGCTTTAAGCGAATCTGTTCGCTTCTATCAAAACCTCCCTTGTTGTAACCGGTGAAACTTGCCGTATCAGAAACCGGGTCGTAAGGTGGATCAAGGTAAACAAATCCGCCCTTATGCACACGTAAGAGCGTTTCAGCAAAATCTTCACTGTAAAAGGCAATGTTACTTGCGTTAAAATATTTGCTTACAGCTCGTAATACTGGTTCATTCACAATGTTTGGGTTTTTGTAATGTCCAAATGGGGAATTGAATTCGCCAGAGGAATTCACTCGAAACAATCCGTTAAAGCAGGTTTTGTTCAAATAAATTAGTCTTGATGCTCTTTCAACTTTAGATAAAGATTGATAACTGACCTTATCTCTATCAATATCTCGTAGGGCATAAAAATACTCTGATGTATTTTCGTGCTTTTTTAGAGACTCAATTAACGCTTCGACATCGTTACGAATAACTTCATATACCGTGATGAGATCAGCATTTAAGTCATTAACGATTGCTTTAGATGGCTGGATAGAGAAAAGTACTGCTCCACCTCCCAAAAATGGTTCACAGTAGTTCGTGATCCGTTTAGGGAGTAACGGAGTGATTTCATCTAAAAGTTGGCGTTTACCACCAACCCATTTTACAACTGGAGCAACCAGTTTATTCTTTGCCAACGCTTACGCCTCCCTTGCAGATCAATCCATGATTATTATATCAAAAAACCTTCTTGGGCACAACAGGAGTAAGCAAAAAAGGTAGCTTTTTTGCGTTCACAATGAATCTCTCCTTTTCCTACTATGTGGAACGACATAAAGCCAAGAGAAAGGCTAAAAAGGATAAACTTTATTCGCGACGCTTTTGCAAAACAATATCGTACCCCAGCACATCAGCCAGTTCTGCGGCCTCGCCGTAGCGCAAACTGCCGCGTTTCAGCTTGTCCGACAGGTTGGGGACGCTGCTGCTCCAACCATATTCGTCGGCCAGGATTTCCACGGCCTCACTCATGGTCATGCCAGCCCGGATAATATATGACTTAATCTCGTTTCGGTAAATCTCTTTGTTTTTCATGGCTTATGCCCTCCTTTTTTCGTTTACTTGGCGGTGAAGCCGGTACGCTGGTGAGCGTACTTGGTTCATCGCTGGGCGATAGATAATGGTATGCGAATAACTGTTTTCTCTGCCGTATGTGGAGCCCTGTTCACAAGTGGTGGGGTTCGGTTTCACTGTTCCGTATGGATTTTCGCGGAACGGGGAAATTATGCGCCGGACGGCGTATCCGCTTCGTTATCCGGCGTATCGTGCTTTGATGGCGTTATCAATATGAAAACGCCGGATTTTTCGTTGTTTTCACTTCCTTTGGAAAAACCACTGTAATTTTGCCGTTCTCCCCAAATGTCGTTCCTGCCCCTGCCTTTTCAGCGGCGTATTCCGGCATTGGCACGCTCTCCCGTGCTTTCAAACACATTGGGTCAAGGCGCTGCTTCCCCTGCCGGGTGTATCCCATTCGGACGGTCATGTAATTTTCAAGGTGCTGTCGTCTCTCGACAAGTACAGTTTAACGAAAAATCGGGCCTGTTCCCGTATATCCAAGAGGTTGGAAAATGGGTGCGAAAAGCGGAAATTTCCACGCTTATAGAAATCTGTGCTATAATAAGAGGCAGAACGAGAGGGGGCGCGGATATGAATATCAAACTGACGATCCCGGAGCGGCTCAAAGATTTGCGGACAGAGCGCGGCCTGACACTGGAACAGCTTTCCGAGGCGACGAGGATTTCCCGTGCTGCCCTTGGCAAATATGAGGCCGACGATTTCAAGGACATCAGCCCATTCAGCATCGCGGCGCTGGCAAAGTTCTATGGGGTATCCGCCGATTACCTGATGGGATTGACAGAAACAAAAAATCACCCAAACACAGAACTGGAAGCCCTGCATTTGGGTGATAATGCGATTGAAGTATTGAAAGAAGGGCAGTTCAACCACCGGCTGCTGTCGGAGATGATCTGCCACAAAGATTTTCAGCGGTTGATGCTGGACGCAGAAATTTATGTGGATCGTATCGCGGATATGCGGATCAACGACATGAACGCCGTGCTGGAAGCCGTGCGTCAAATGGTACTGGCAAAACGAGAAGATAGTGCGAACGACCTTTATCTCCGCACACTGGAATTGGCCCAGGTGCCGGAGGAAGAATACTTCGGTCATGTAGTCGCGGATGACCTGACCGAGATACTCCGCGATATTCGGGAAGCCCACAAGACCGACAGCACAACGGCAGACGAGCCATCCGCCGCTGCACAAGCCCAGCAGCAGTTGCAGACCGCCATGAATTTTGAGGGCAGCAGTGACGAAAAGAAGGTGCGGGCACTCTTGACCACACTCGGCATTGACTACGATGCCATTACTAAGGAGCAGTTTGTCAATCTAATTGAGGTTCTGCGGCTGTCAAAACACATGAAAAGCCCCATAAGCCAGCGGGGCAAAGGCAATATGACACATGGAAAAGGGAAAAGAAAGCGTAAATAGGCAAGAAAATACGCCGTATCCAGCAAAATCTGCTGAATACGGCGTATTTCTCCGTTGCCCAATCCTGCCTGACAGATGCCATAATCGTAATTCTTTCAAATCACTTTCTTATGAGCACCCACAGAATGCGGGGGACAAAAAGGTTCACCGAGGGGGAAGGCTAAGGGTATTTACTCATACCGCAGCGCTTCGATCGGGTCGAGCTTGGCGGCCTTGTTGGCGGGATAATAGCCGAAGAACACGCCGATGGCCATACTGAAGCCGACGGCGATCAGGATCGCAGCGATGCTGGGCTTGGCGGCATAGCCCACCACATTGCTGAGCACCGTGCCCAGCGCCAGGCCCAGCACAATACCGATGAAGCCGCCGATCAGGCAGAGGATGACGCTCTCGGTGATAAACTGCATACGGATGGCCGACGCAGGCGCGCCCAGCGCCTTGCGGGTGCCGATCTCGCGGGTGCGCTCCGTCACGGAGACCATCATGATATTCATAACGCCGATGCCGCCGACGAGCAGCGACAGTGCCGCGATGGCCGAGATGCCGAGCGAAACCGTGCTCAGCATGCTGGTCATCGAGTCGAGCAGGCTCGCCAGGCTCGATGCGCTGACCGTCCAGGAGTCGTTGCGGGTGTAGTAGCTGGCGAAGAAATCCCCCACCGTGTTGACGAAGTCCGTGACATTGACCGTGCCGCCGTTGGCCACAACGGTGATGCTCTGGTACCCTGCCCCCGCCCCGGCGATGGCTTTGGCAACGTCCAGCGGGATATAAAAGTCCGTCTGGATGCTGTCGTCGTCGCTGCCGCCGAACATGCTGGAGTAGCTATCCTCTGTGTATTTGTATACGCCCTGTATGTAGAACGTGTACAAATTCTGGTTGATGGTCAGCGTGACCGCCTTGCCGATGGCGTCCTGCGCACTGCCGCCGATGGCCTGCTCGACGAACTTTTCCGACACGCAGGCGACCTTGCGCCCGGCATCCCTGTCGTCGTCCAGCCAGCGTCCGTACAAAATCTGCGAATCATCGTTCCTGGCTGCCAGTGCCGCATGATTGATGCCGCTGACAGTGGCCGTGATGGTCGTGGTCGGGTCACCGTATTTGGCAGTCGTGCCGCTGCCCACCTGCTGGGTCAGTTCGATGTGATGGACCTGGGTCGGGAAAGCGGCTGTAAAATCGTTTATCATCGCATCGGTGATAAGGTCTGCGTCCGACGGTTTGGAATCCATAAACCGGCGCAGCTGGACGCCTTGGGACGTGCCCGACGTGTCGGAGCTGCTTTTCTGCGTTACCGTGACAGAAATGTTACTGGCACCCATGCCGGACATCGAGTCCATGACCGAGCCGGTCATGCTGTTGCCGACGGTCTCGATGGCAATGACCGCCGCAATGCCGATGATGATGCCCAGCATCGTGAGCAGACTGCGCATTTTGTTGCTTCTGACGCTGGTCAGCGCCATGCCGATATTCTCAAAAAGCTGCACGTTCGCCGGTCCCCTTTCGTTCGCCCACGATCAGACCGTCGCGCAGCGTCAGCACCCGCTGGCATTCCTCGGCCAGCTCGGGGTTGTGCGTGATGAGCACGATGGTCTTGTGGTATTTTTCATGCAGCTCGTGAAAGAGATCCATCACGACGCGGCTCGTCTGGCTGTCCAGTGCGCCGGTAGGCTCGTCGGCCAGGATCAGCGCCGGCTCATTGACCATGGCGCGGGCAATCGCGACGCGCTGCTTCTGTCCGCCGGAAAGCTCGTTGGGCTGGTGGCGCATCCGTTCGCCCATGCCGACGCGCTCGAGCCATTCCTTGGCGCGGCGGGTGCGCTCCCCTGCCGGGACGCCCGCATACAGCATCGGCAGTTCGACGTTTTTTAACGCGCTCTGGCGTCCGATCAGGTTATACGTCTGGAACACGAACCCGATTTTGCGGTTGCGGATGGCCGCCAGGTCGTTGTCGTCGGCGTCGTGGATGTTGACGCCGTCCAGCACGTACTCGCCCGCCGTGGGCTTGTCCAGCACGCCGATAATGTTCATCAGCGTGGACTTACCGGAGCCGGACTCGCCCACGATGGCGACGAACTCGCCGGGGTAGACGGTCAGGTCGATACCGTGCAGAATTTCCAGCTCGTTCGGCTGGCCGATGTAGTAGCTCTTGCGGATGCCCTGCATCTGGATCAGGGGCTGCGCGGGATGCGCGGCCTCCTCCCCTATCAGGCTCCTGGCAATATTCTGCGCAAACTGTTGTGTTTTTTCCGGCATTATTGACCTCCCGGACCGCCGTCCGGCGCACCGCCGGGGCCACCGCCGCCGGGGCCGCCTGCATCGTCCGTGCGGGCAATCGTCACGCTGGCAGGCATATTGCTGCCGTCACCGACGTAAAGGTCGCCGTTCTCCATCATCTGCACATCGCTGTCGGACGTGCCAGACTCAATGCCCTGGGTCAGGTCCGCCGTGGCGCGGATGACGTCGCCCTCGTTCAGGTCGTTGCCGGTGATCTCCACATAGTAGTCGTTGGTGTCGCCCTCGGTGACGGCGACCTGCTCAAAGGTCATATCGACGCCCTCTCCGCCGGTCTTGCGCAGCACGTAGGTGCTGCCGTCGTCGTTGGTGCCCACGGCGTCGCGCGGGACGGTAAAGACGTTGTCCTTGGTGCTGATGACGATCTCGACCTTGGCGGAAATGCCGACCAGCAGACCGCTGTCCTGCCCGTTGACCGTGACGGTAGCGCCGAAGCTGCCGCTGTCGTTGGCGACAGGGTCGATACGGGTCAGGGTACCGGTGACGGTGTCGTCCGTGGCGTCGCTGGTGATGTTGCACTGCAGGCCGGTCTTGAGCCTACCGACAGAGCTGGCCGGGATCGTGACTTCCACCGTCAGGTTGTCCACATCCTGAATCGTGGCCACCGTGCCGCTGCACACCGCGCCCACCGTGGCGTCCAGCGCGGTGATCGTGCCGTCCATCGTGGCAGTCAGGGTGCAGTTCTCCAGTGCGGTCTGCAGTTTGGTCAGGGTGTCGTCCTCGCGCTGGGACTGCGCGAGCTTCGTCTCGGCGCTGTCCACGCTGCGTGACGCGCTTGTCGTGCTGTTCTGATAGGACTGCTGCGCCTGCTCCAGCGCCTCGCGGTACTGCTCAATTTTATTGTAGGTCTGGCTGACGGCATCAAAGCCCTGCAGGCCCAGCTCCGGGATGCTGCACTGGCCCTTGGCGATATTTTCCCGGTTGGTGTAATCCGCGATCTGGCCCTGCAGGCCGTCTGCGCGGGCCGTGTCGCCGTCTTGCTGGGCCTGGGTCAGCTGAATGTTCAGGTTGGCAAGGGTGTTCTCGTACCCGGCGATCTCCTCGGCGTAGCGAGTGTACCAGTCGGTGACGATCTCACGGTTCGTCTTGCCGCTGTTGGCGGCGGACGCCATCGACGTATAGTAGTCATCAATGCCCAGCGTGTCGTAGTTCTTCTGCGCCTTATCGAGATTTTCCTGCGCCGTAGCCAGGTTTGTCGTCTGATCCTCGACGGCCTGGGTGTAGTTCTTTCGGGCGTCGGTCCGGGTGTCGCTGAGCTGCAGCTGCGCGTTGGCGATCTGCTTTTCCACGTCGGTGGTGTCCAGCGTGGCGATGACATCGCCCTTCCTGACCGTGTCACCGACAGCGACGTTGACTGCCGTGACCTTGTAGGTCTTGACGGAATCCGACGCCGTGACGCTGGCGCTGCTGCCGGCCTTGACCGTGCCGGTCACGCTGACCGTATCGCTCAGGGTCGTTTTGGTCAGCACGGTGGTGCGCACGAACTGATAGCTGCCGGCGGCGGCCTTGTCGGTCTTGCCCAGCACGTTCACGAGGACGAGGGCCGCGACCAGCACAATGACCAAAAAGATCGTCAGCTTTTTGTGGCGTTTGACCCAGCCGAGCGGGCCGCGTCGGGTTTGTGTTTTTTCTGCCATACCGGGTTCCCTTCTGTTTTCGGAGATTTTTTGACAAAATTTAGTATATATTGCAAATGTGTTGGATTTTTGAAAGAAGCATGAAAAAAGGCGGCACATCTTGGAAAGATGTGCCGCCATGTAAGCGCAGCGTTGTAGGGG
>OJAG01001523.1_pt1 | contig 13915 bp, 14 predicted proteins | sample 1589021 | NCBI WGS metagenome assembly OJAG01 (sample SAMN03283264) | human gut metagenome | biome: human-associated habitat; material: feces | host: Homo sapiens | place: USA | collected 2013 | reverse complement strand
AAACATGCAATTAAATTCGTATCTTCCGGAAGATACGAATTTAATTGCATGTTTTTCTAAAACCTCCAGAACATGAGTTTTATTCTTTCCATCTTCCAATACGAGTTCAATGGGTATCTGTGCTTTGCTTCGTATGGAATCGCTTCTCAACGTGTTATAGACATATTCAATTTTTTCAGACGAAAGCCCAGATTTTTCCTGAAAGTTCTTTTTTCCCGCTTTAGAAACACAGACAATTTTATCGAAATCACTATACAACCAGCGAAGATTCTCCGCACCGCCACAAATCCTTTTCACATTATCATAATCATTGTGTACCCAAGCAATTTTTCGTTTGCATTTGATTTTCGCAACAAAAGAAGTTGCAATGCTTTCCTGATACGCAACTACGCAATCATATTTATTATCATACTTTTTCACAGCATACGCATAAGCAATATCGCTTGTTACTTTATGACTAATTTTCCCAACAGCTGCCAAAAGACCTCTCAGCGTAATCAGGTCATATCGACCCAGATTTTTTAATTTGTGGCGTGGCGCTGAAACCGCTTGCAGAAACTTATCTTCTACCAACACATTTGTTATGTCCTGTGCTTGTTCAAGTAATTCTCCATAACGATCCATAAACAGAACATCGATATCCAATTTATCTTTACCCATAAAGAAGAGAAGGTTCAATAGTGATGTCATTGATCCACCAAAGCCGATTCCCTGGAGAACAAATAGTACTTTTTTCATTTTTTTCTCCCCGTAAGCGGCTCATCCGGGCGTAATCCCATAAGTTTCTTCACATTTTTTGCCACAAAATGCCTTGCCCGCATGGAAATGGGAGGTGTCACGACAGCATCAATCTTCTTTTCGTATGCCAAATCGGTCATCATGCAAGTAGGATGTACGAGTGGCAATTGAAGCGGGTACGACCGCATTCCGCAAAATCTTTTCGTCATAATCTTAGTCATCGAATTTCCGCCATGTTCTGACTCTGCATCCACTCCAATATTTTGAATCTGATTGCATGCAGGCGAAATACCATACATACTGTTCGTTCTAATGCTAAAGCACATCTGGTAATCCCATGAATAAGGTTGCTTACCTTCCTTCATCTCACGTTCGTAGCGTAGGAGTGGTGTTAAATAGACATCCCGCATCGCTTTACTGGGAAAATCATCCAGGAATCTCTGACGCACATAAGGATCTTCGAAAGCCTTAACTTCACCATCGTAATACTTCAAAAACTTATCCGCCCACGATGCCCAGCCACAGGGCAACATATGCTTTGTAAACATATAACTCGCTCCGCTCTCGGATTCATATCTTCCAAGATAATTCGTTCCGCATATCCACAGCACCCGGTTATCATCCTGATATCTGGTCAATAATTCTTCGCAATATGGAAAAAAAGTCAGTTCGGGAAGGTTGTCGTCTTCTAGAAAAATTGCACACTTTTCCCTTTCAAATACCCATTTTGCACCAAGCGCAATATTACCATACACGCCTCTATTACTTTTCGCGTAATTCTTAATCACATTACAATTCCAGTTAATGGCGCCTTCGGCAATGCTCCGCGTTTCTCTGACTTTAGTCTTTTCTTCCTCTGTCCGTCCCTCATCTGACATCAAATACAATTTCTTCACGTTTACCTGTCTGAGCCGATCAATAATTCTAATAATCGTATCCTTTCTTTTGAACAGAAAAAGTACGACTGGTATTTCAAAATTATTCATTGCTCTCTCCTCTCTCAGCGTTCTTCAGAATCACCGGTAATATCGAAATAAACGTTGCAAATTCGATTCTATAATATGGCTCCAATGTACAGCATATAAACATCAACGGCACAAAAACAATTAGTATGTTTTTGTTACTTCTCAAGCACTGTAGAACGACCGCCACGCAGTAGCATATAAATGTAACCAAACCTACAATACCAAAAGAAAAGAGCACGCTTACAAACAAATTATGCGCCGGCTGACTAATAATGCTTTCTCCAATCAGACCCCGTCCAAAAAGTTTCTGAATCAGGCTTCCCTTTTCATACTCATTGATATACATTGCCCACAAATCAAAACGTCCATTTCCAGACGTAACATCCCCCTCTGTAAAACGCGCAAGAATCGAGTCCAAAAAACCCATATTATATGCCACCATGACAACGATTGTCAATAGCAATATAATTCTTACATTCCTTCCAATAGCTTTCACATTAGTTATAATATAAACAAGAACTGCCACCACCAATGTTAGCAATGCAGATCTGGATGCTCCTACTACGATTATGAAAAGATCCGCAATCATGACGCCTATCGAAAATATCCAAAGCCAAATACCGCACACCTTTCCATACTCCATAAGGAAGATGACTGCACTCAAAATGCAGATCACAAGGAAAAGGGACTGATAATTTCGGTCAACAAGTAGTCCATTCCCATTAATCAAGATGGTCAGCTCTGTCAGCGAACCGCTACGCAAATAGAAAGGAATAATACCAACCCCCATAAAAAATCCAGCAAAAATGAAAGTGAGTAGACCTGTTTTTTTTGCAGACCTATTCTCGAGCGCTAAGCAACCGATAATATATAAGGCACAGATGACTGGAAAGTAGGAGGTATACTCTTCCTTATTAGATGCCCATACCTGCGAAAGTAACAGTTGTAATCCAAACAACAGTAAAATCAGACTTGCTGGTTGAAACTCTACGAGCCAATTTTTCTCGTAAATCTTAATAGCCGCCAAGATTATGATAAAAATCAACAAGATTATTCCATTTAATGAATAGTACATTGTAAATTTATCCGTTGTCGAAACCGCAATATACTCTCTTGTCGCATTTAAGATGACTATAATGGCAATTCCCCATGAATTATCCCGACATAGTACCAAACCAATCACTAAGGCCAACACCTGATACCCAATCGCCAAAGCATGATTGTATGGAAAATACATCGAAAAAAACATTAATGCAAATAAGACTAAACTAATCCATGTATCTTTTCTTGATAACAGCCTTTCTTTACTATTCATCATTCTCTCCCTGAAAAGAATTTTGATAGCTGCTCAATATATTTTCTGTAATCAAAGTTCTTTTCTGCCACTTTTCTGCTCTCAAGTCTCATTTTTCTATAGTTAGTCTTATTCAATACAAGAATACTATGAAAAACTTCTGACAACTCATCTGCTGCTGCGGTTTCAATTAAAAATCCATTTTTTCCATTTGTAAGATACTTTGCAATACTTCCAGTTGTATTAGTTATCACAGGAGTTCCAACTGCCATGCTTTCCGCTAATTTTGTTGGAAATCCTGCATTGGATGATCTGCGATTTTTTCGAAGAAAGATAGAAAAGTCCGCTTCCCGTAGTTTTCCATATACCTCGGTCTGCGGAATTTGACCGCATATAGTCATATTTTCTTTCACACGCTCAAACAACACATCATCTGAAATATTACTTCTGATTTGTTCCTCTGTTGGGCCATAAAATATAAAAGAGAAACGCTTCGCCTCATCACCAAGTTGTGTGATCGACTCAGCTATCGGCCCAATCAACTCTTTTCCATTTCCCAAACTTCCCGAAAATATAATCTTCACCTTTGATGACATATCATGCTCTGAATACTCTATATTACTTGTATCAATAATTGTTGGAATGCAGATTGATCGAAACCCTTTCGATTTGTAATAATCATCAAAAAGCGGACTAATTGCAATGTATCCATCCGGTTTTACAGAATCTATTTCTTTTATGTATTCTCGATAATAGGGGTTAAATTTTCCGAACATAAAGGTAGATTTATCGTACCACTCACATTTTTCGACATACACAGGGATTTTATTTTCATGCGAAAGCCTACAAATCCGAGGCAGAGCATAAGTTATAGAGTTCACAAAAACTACATCAAATTGTTGTTCTCCCATGAGTTTTTTTACATAATCACCATATCGTTTCGCCACACCAATCCCTAATTGCGTGATTCTGTTTTGCGGATAATTCATAGAAATGTATTCTATATTCTGCAGTTCTAGTTTCTCCGATTCTTCTACATCTAAATTGGCTGACAAAACAGTAACCTTCGCATCCATCTCTAAAAAGGCCAAAATAAAATGTCTAACTCTCGACGAGTACGCACTCCCATACGGAAATGGTTTGTCCGTGATAACAAGAATATTCATCTGTATTTCCTCTCTTACTTCATCAAACCATCTCAATGAAGCTATTCCATTTGTTCAAAACAACCTCTGCACTGTACGTCCTCGCGCTTATCTCCGCAGCCTCTGCATACCTTTTAGCTAGAGCTGCATTTGAAAGTATTTCGACCAATGCTTTTGCCAATGCATCCACATCATTACATGGAACCACTTTTCCATTTTGTTTGTCAACGATCAGTTCACGTGCGCCAGGGTAATCTGTTGTGATACATGGAACACCAATCATCATCGCTTCGATCAAGGCATTCGACAGGCCCTCATAATCCGAAGTCATCACAAACACAGAAGCTTCGCTCACTTTTTCATGGATATTCTTTACGTTGCCAGGCAAAAAGACAACCTCATTAAGGCCTTTTTTGTCAATTTCACCTTTCAGGAACTGCTCAAGTGGTCCTTCTCCATATATGTAGCACTCAAGGTTTGGAAATTCTGCGCTTATTTTGTGCACGGCTTCAATCAGCATTTTCTGATTCTTTTGTTCTGCAAGGCGACCAGCCGTAACGATTCTCAAAACATCCCCTCCCTGTTTTGCCTTAATGCCAACGGACACAGGATTTGGAATGACAACTCCCATTTTTTGCACTTTATCAGAAAAGCAACTCTGTTCGTACTCAGTCTGAAAAACAACCCCTGCTGATCTCCGATAAAGCAGGTCGCAATATACCTGCATTGCAGTGCTCCGGCCGTCGTGCTTTGGATCATTACGCTCGGACACAATGATCTTTGTTTTCAAGCCCACAGATGCAGTCAGTACCAAAGCATTGATTCTTGCAACAAAAGACACTACTCTTTCTGGCTTCTTTTCTTTTAAGTATGCTCTTATTTTTGGCAGCCAACTGAGCGCCTTTTGTGCATATGAATTTCCTGATGCAGTTAAATCGACAATGTGAATCTTTTCATCTAAATCATATTCGACTTTATTTGCAAGCAATAGTACAATATCTACATTCCACCCACTTCGGCAATAATGATTCGCAAGGAGTGAAATAACTCTTTCTGCGCCTCCTCGAATCATACTACCTATGAAAAATGAAATTCGCATCACAGTATATCCTCCGGCAAAATACTGATTGTAATATGTCAGCTACCACAGTTTAAAAATACATTATATTTTTATCAGCGTCTTAATTTTATTCCCAAATTTCTTTTCAATTAATTGATAGCTAATATAGGCGCAAATCTCGCTGATTGTTATCACCATGCAAGCACCGATGACTGCTGTAAGACTAATCTGTGTCATATCTACAACCCTTCCTATAATCAAAATTATATAGTAGTGAATAAGATAAAACGAATAGCTGCTATCGCCTAATATGGAAACCCACTTTGGCAATTTGTTTTCGTCTATTGCAAATACTAAGCAAATAAAAGTTATGAATGAGAGAAGTGCATCCTTGTAAAGGTTTAGTCTGGTCGTATAGAGTAAAATCAAACATATTGCTGCTATACTTAGCAAACCAAATTGCAACAATCTAGATTTCCGACTTGCATTCATGCTCAAGTACTTAAGCACATAAAATGAGATAATCCCGCATATAAATGAAATCCACCATGGTTCAGCCAAAATATATAAGAATGGTGTATTTTAGTCAAATTTTCCGTCCAAAATCAACAGTCCAGCGCACATTAAGCCGCTAATCACTCCACGGTATTTGTGAGATATTCTCATGCTTACTGCAAAAATAATCGCAAAATAGATGTATAATACAACGTCCAACCTGGTCCAACCATCGGGCGTACAACATCTGCAGATTTCATCGCCGTCCTTTGATAAGGGATAAAGAACAGAGACTTCAAAAATTCCTCAAAACTCGCTTCTCCAAGCGCTATCCCCGGCATTATTAACATCGCAACAAAAGTTGCAATCGTCATAATCCAGTACAATGGCACAATCCTAATAAGCCTTTTCACGAGAAAATGCTTCTGTTTCTTCTGAGTAGTATACATTTGCAAGAAACCGCTAATCGTAAAAAATAGGCTTACCCCCCCCTGTAGGGATTTTACATACCCATTTAGAAACCCCATATGATATAGTGCAACGCCTAACGCCCCGATAATGCGTAAAATAGAAATACATTCAATTTTTCCGCAAAACGAATTATCGATTTTCTCCATCACACAAATTACTCTCCTATTTGCCAAAGTATATCTTTTCCATGAGCATCGATACCTTGTTAATGCCAAACTTCACGATCTTTCTACAGTTATAAGCACCCATTTGCTTCAAATCTCGCGTCAAAATCTTATTTAATGCATATATGATAGAGTTCATAGATGCCGGTTCAATATATATACCACCATTTTCATCAATTAAATCCGTGTTGCCTCTAATCCTGCTGACAATGCAAGGTAGTCCGCTTGCCATTGCCTCCATAAGAGACACAGACAATCCTTCTCGAAAAGAAGGGAAGATAAAGGCGTCGGCAGCTTTGTACCATCGATCACACTCATTACAGTAGCCAAGCAAATGAACATTATCCTGCATTCTTAGGTTCTCAATCAACTGTTTATACTGCTCCATTCGCTCGCCTTGTCCTGCAATTACATAGTGGATGTCCTTTCGCTTCATTGCAGATAGCGCGCGTATGACCGTCTCATGATTCTTGTTGGGGGTAAGTTCGCCTACAGAAAGCAGAAGGAGCTCGCCCTTTCCACACCCCACCTTTTCTTGCAGATCAGAACAATCACACGGTTCTGTATTAAACTTATTCAGATCTATGCCAACACCCGGCACATATTCGATCTGCTTGGCATGCATATGCTTTTTGGCAAAAGCATAGTCTTCCTGGTTTATCGTTATCAGCGTGTCCGTCATAAAAGAACAAACCCACTCCACAGGAAAATAAATCAGCCAATTCAGCAGCGGAGCACCCTTGAAAAAGTGGAAGCCATGTGCGGTATAAATCACACGGGTGCCGTGCTTGCGTGCCTTTATTGCAGCAAGACGTGCCAACATTGCCCCTACAGGCGTATGACAATGGACAATATCATACTTGCCCTCGTCAATGATCTTTTTAAGCTGTTTATACGAGACAATATTGCTCGGCTTGATCGGTGAACGTGCAAAGGGGATATCATAGTAGGTATCGCAGTACGGAATCGCGCAGTCGTCCGGATTCTCATAATCATTTCTTGCAGCAACTGCAGTTTCCCACCCTTTTTCCTTGAACATTTTCAAGTAAGGAATATGGAACTCCATAATATGTGTTTTAACAACGGTTGCTACAAAAAGCACCTTCTTCACTGCCTTATACACCTCATATCACGCCTCACGCACTCTTCTCCTTCTCCACCGCACTCGCCGTGGTCTGTCCATCTGCAACCCCGCTTGTGCTCTCCCGCATGAACAAAATCTTCACCGTAGCGAACATGATCTGCAAATCCTGGAGAAAACTGGGATGGGCTATGTACATCAAATCCATGACCAGCTTATCGTAGGGCGTGGTGTTGTACTTGCCATAGACCTGGGCGTACCCAGTGAGGCCGGCCTTGGCCTGAAGGCGCAGGCGGAACTCCGGCAGCTCCTCCTCATACTGGGCAGCAATCTCCGGCCGCTCGGGACGAGGACCACAGATGGTCATGTCTCCCTTGAGAATATTCAGCAGCTGAGGCAACTCATCAATGCGAACCATGCGGATAAATCTACCCACAGGAGTGATTCGGTCATCCTTATCCCCGGTGGAGAGACGGGCCACGCCATCTTTTTCCGCATCCACCCGCATGCTGCGGAACTTGAGAACCTCAAAAATCTTGCCGTCTTTGGTCAAACGCTGCTGTTTGTAAAACACAGGGCCCCCATCGTACCGCTTAATAGCAATAGCGGTTGCGGCGAACACAGGAGACAAGATTACGGTGGCGATCCCAGAAGCCAAAATATCAAAGCCCCGTTTGAGAGCCAGATACACCGGCGAGGGGTGATACCTTCCCACCTGGAGCATGGGCAAGTGGAACATGTGCATGGACTGGGCACCGCTCATGAGCACATCCCCGATACGGGGGATCACATACACGTTGATGTCCTTTTCCACACAGTACTTGAGAAGGATGTTCCTGTCATGGCTGTGGATACCGCTGAGAAACACCGTCTCCATCTGGTTCAGCAATTCCTTGTTGGCCAATGCCTGCTGGACGTTCATAGCGATCTGGATCTTGAACTTTTTTTCCAGCCCGTATTCTTCCACCAGCCGCTCCAAGCCTTCCCGCACATCGTAAATCACGGCTGTTCTTTTTGCGGGGAACTTGGAGAAATACCAGCGATGGGCACAATACGCCCACAATCCTGACAGAAGCACCTGGACAACCAAGGCGCCAAACAACGGCAGTGGATTGACCAGACGCTTGCTCAGCAAGCAAATCACCACATACAGGAGAAAATCGGAGATGACCGAGGACAACGCCTGGCTATAAACAATCTCAGAAATCCGATTGATGGAAATGAGAAAGCCATCGTAAATGCGGCAGAAAAGTATGTAAAGAACAAAAAATAACGCTACGACAACCCAGTTTCCCCAGTAGTAATAGGGGGAAGCAGTCCGTGCCGCATAATAGAGAAACCAAACTCCCAGAAAGGGAAGCGTCAGCAGGATAGGGTTCACAACCTTCGCGGTTCCTACCTTCATATCATGCTGCATTCTACTCATACTTTTTCACTTCATCCTTCCCTCAATCGTCCTCAAGCTTCACAAAACCTTGCTTTGGTACAAATACCGTCACGGTTCCTTCCGGCGTTTTTCCCAGCAACGCCGGAAAAAGTAGGCTGCTGCGCACCCCGCCGCAAGGCCCACGGAATCCAACAGCACATCCCCTGGACTGGCCGTGCGGTTTCCCGTGTAGAACTGGTGCAGTTCATCGGAGGCTGCGAAAACCACCCCAAGGGCCATAGCCGGTATCCAAGGAGCCACGTTCTTCTGCCATTGAAATGCTAAAGCCAAGCCAAGGCCCATGCAGAAATAGATGGTGAGATGGGCACCTCTCCGCAAAAAGTAATTGATCCACCCCATGGTCTCTTCTGAAACCTCCAGGTGCAGCCAATCTAAAAACCAGAGAATGATACCTCGGCTTACGTCGTGGGAGGTTTCCCCTGGCTGACTGGAAAACACCACCGCAGCCAGGGCTGCCACGGCCACCAAAGCCAAAGAGAGAACAAACCATCGGGTTTTCATGCAGTCTCTCCTTTGCCTTAAGATTCTTCCACGGGCTCATAGAACACGTCCATGACCAGCTGCTGGAGGGCGGCCTCATCCACGGTGAACTCCATAAACTCCTCCCCCTCCTGGGCGTCGCCCGGGGTGGTTAGTATATCCCCCACCTGGTAGGTGGTCAGGCTGTCCCCCAGGTCGGAGAGCTGGTTCACCGTGCAGTCGGACACCATGTACTCGTTGAGCTGGAGCAGGGCGTCCAGGGTGAAGCCATCCTTCTGCTGGACCGCTGCCTTGAGCTGCTGCTGCAGGGCACTCAGGTACTGCCGCTGGCGCTCCATGCGGTGGAGGTTGGAACTGTCCTCCAGGCCGCCACGGGAGCGGACATAGGTCAAAGCCTGCTGGCCCTGGAGTGTCACGGTCTCCCCCTGCACCAGGCTGTCGTCGATGCCGGAAAAATCGTCCAGCACCTCCACAGTGACACCGCCCACCAAATCGTTGAGCAGTGCCACCCCATCCATGGTCAGGGAGACGTAATGGTCGATCCCCACGCCGTAGAGCAAATTCTCCACGGCCAGCACCGTGTTCTCACAGCTGTCCTCTTCCCCACTGCCGTATGTGTGGGCCAAGGCAAGCTGGCCGGTGAAGGTCCCCGCCGGTTCCCCAGTGACGCCAAGGATTTGGATTTCCGTCATGGTATCCCGGTTCAGCTGGATGGGCGTACAGGTCTCATTTTCCTTGTCCATTACCAGGAGCAGCAGGAAGTCCGCCTGCTGGTTGTTCAGGTATCCTTCCGGGGTTTCCCCTTCGAATTTGTCCACGCCCAGGAGAAGCACCGTTTCCAGGTTCTCCTTTTTGGCGTAGGCAGTGCCGTTATAATAGGTGATTTCCCTGCTATCCACAGGGGCATCGGCCTCTACAGCCGAAGACGGCCCCGGGGAGGAGACAGGCGCGTCCTGGGTGTTCTCCCAGCGCTGCAGCAACAGCATGCCCGCCAAAAGAACAAGGACCACAGCTAAGATTGCCGCGGCCCCTTTCAGGACGCGGACGTCCACTCGGAAATTCATTTAGTTCTGGGCGCGCTTCTTCCACACCACAGCGGCGGAAGCCAGGGCCACGCAGCCCAAGACAATCAGCCCAACGCCAGCCACAGGAGGCAGGCTACTGTCCCCGGTCTGGGGAGAGGTGGGGGCATCGGCGTCGGTGGAAGCGCTGGTGTCAGTTTCGGTGCTGTCCACCACAAAGGCGATGGGAGACAGGCTGTCGAAGGTCACATCCACGGTGCCGTCGGCGTTCTGCACCACACGGTCATCGGGGATGATCTCCCAGTTGGAGCCCTCGTAGTTGTGGAGGACAATCAGGGTGGCGCTGGGGGCAACACCCACGTCAAAGCGCAGGGTGATGTTGTTGCCCTCCTGGGCCAGGTACTCGGCGGCGGTGCCGGTCAGGGACACGTCGAACACGTCCCGCACCACCAGGTCAGCCACCTGGGAGGCGCTACCAATGGTCTGGAGAAAGTCGCCTACATCGGGCGCCAGGTCGGCGATGGTGTCCGCCTGCTGAATCTGCTCATAGGCTTTGGTCAACATTTCGCTGATAGCCTGGGCAGCCTGAGACGCCTGGGAAATGGGCGTGACAACCAACTCGCCAGAATCTATGGAAACACCGTGAACTTCTCCACCGTTCTGGTCCCGGATGATAGCGGAAACTTGGTCGCCGTTGGAATCCGTGATGGGATCAACAGTAGGGGCGGGCTTCTGCTCCACACTGGGAGTGAAGTTGACAGCCGCGGAAGCAGGCGCCGCCAAAGTCACCGCAATGAGAAGCACGGAGAGGAATAATGCTAGCTTTTTCATGGGGAATCATCCTTTCAGAATTTTCCAAAAATCAATCTATCTCAGCCTGGCACACGGCCAGGACCAGATACCTTCGTTGGGAATTGCCTGCCAAACAGGTGGACAACACCAGCACTTTGTCGTCGGTGGAGACAGTGACTCCGCTATAAAACTGGGCGCCGATCTCCCGGACTTCGTAGATGCTGTTTAGAAAGGCGTTGAACCGGCGGCTGTCGGTGCAATCGTAGTTGTAAAGAATGTGCCGGTTGTCATAGGGCACGGCGGCAAACACCTGATAATGCAGCTCTTTCTCCGGCAGGTAGACAATCACCTCGCCGTAATCCTCCAGGGCATTCTCCTGGGAGTAAGTCTCCTGGAGCTTGCCGAACATGGTGCCCGCGTGCATCTGGTGGCCGTAGGCCACGGTGACCGGGTCCTCCATGGTGGTGGAGTTGTAGGCGCTCTCGGTGAAGATCGCCCCGGCAGAGCTTTCGTTGCCGTCGCTGTCGTGGGTCAGGTAGAAGCTGTCGTCGCCTTGGCGCTGCACCAAGGGGAAGTCGAACTCCGTGCCCGGGATGCACAGCCAGCCGTAGATGTCCGGGTTTACCCCCTGGAGGGAGGCAAAATCGATAGGGCTGACGTAGGACTCCTCCGTTTCCGGCTGGGAACTGGCAGGCTCCGGCATTTCCGCCGGCACGGAGCTGGGCGTGGCTTCCACGGTGGAATTGGGCGAAGGCTCTGCGGTCAACGGGGTGGGATTCCCCTGCAGCAGCAGCGCGCCGCACACCACACACAGCACCCCTAGCACGGCGATAAGAATGGCTAAACCGCGTTTCTTCATGGGCGGTTCACGGATTTCAGCAGGTTCAGGGCCCGGCAGTTAAAAGCCCGCCACGGTCCCTTCCCCAGGGATTTTTCTATTACTTCTGCCGCCTCTCCCAAACGGGGCGGCCTTGTGGTCTTATTGTGGCAATCGGAACCAAGCATGTGGATTTCTCCTTTCCGAAGCATCCGCAGCGCTTTGGCTTTCGTCCTCCAGTGGAGAAAAAAGCTGGCGTTGCACTGCATCCAAACCTTCCCCTGACGGAGCTTTTCCCACACTTCAGGATTCTGATAGGGCAGGTACCGCTCCACGTGAGCCAGGAGCACTTGCAGACCCCGGCGCTCTTGGATTTCCAGCACCTCCTCCACCATGCGCGGGCTCCAAAGGGAAAAGGGCATCTCCAGCAGAAGCAAACGGGAGTTTTCCAAGGTGAGCAGAGGCAGCTCTTGGGTGCGGCTCATGCCGTCGAAGAAGTGCACCTCCGCCCCCACCAAGAAGGGGGGGAATTCCTGGGGCCAGTGAAGGAACAGCTGGTGCTCCGCCCGCTCCCGCCGCCGGAGAAAGTCTTGGGGACTCTCCTGGGTAGCGTAGAAGTGAGGGGTAACGGCAAAGAGCTTGACTCCCTGCCGGGTCAAGGCATGGCCCAGCCACATACTCTCTTCTAGGGAGCCGCTGCCGTCGTCCAGGCCGGGCAGCACGTGGGTATGTATATCAATCATGAACTGGTTTTCTCTTTCTGTTGGCTATAGCCGTAGCCATACCCGTATTGTTTGTAGTACTTCTTATAGTATTTCTTGTAACCTTTGCCGCCGGAATCGGAGCTGGTCATAACAAAGCCCAAGATCTTGGCATCTACAAACCGCAATTGCCGCACCGCTTCCCCTAGGGAGCGCTTGCTACTGTAGTTCTGTCGAACAACCAGCACCATACCATCTGTCAGCTTAGACGCGATCAGGGGATCGGACACGGCGTTGACCGGAGGCAAATCCAACAGGATATAGTCAAAATCTTTGCGGAGCACGTCCAGGGTGACCTTCATCCGCTTGGAGCCCAGCAGCTCCGAAGGGTTGGGAGGAATCTCCCCCGCGGGGAGCACGTACAAATTCTGGTGGAGCTCGGTGCGCCTTATCACTTCCGAGCCGTTACACAGCCCCGCCAGCAGGTTGGAGACGCCCTTCTGCCCGTCCATCCCCAGGCGCTTTGCCAAGGTTGGTAGGCGCATGTCGCACTCCAGTACCAGGACATACTGGCCAGCCTCCGCTAAAGAGTAAGCTAGATTCAGGGTGGTGGTAGACTTTCCTTCACCTCGGACGGAACTGGTGACGCCCACCACCTTGCACTCATCTTTCTCCTCCCCGGTGAGGGCATACATTAAGTTGGTGCGCAGCAGTTTGTACGCTTCTGAGGCGGCAAAGTTCAGATGGCCGCCCAGCATGACGCCGTATTCAGAGTCGGAAACATTCCCTTTCTTTTTCCCAAACATTTAGGGGGTCGCCTCCTTTCCGGAGGTTTTCTTAGAATAGTAATAGCTGCTGCCAGAATTTTTCCCCGTCAAGTCAGGGATAGCTGCCAGCAGGGGCAGGTCGAAGGTTTGCCGGACATATTCCTCGTCCCGGATTTGGTCGTCGAAGAGATACAGCAGCACGATGATACCGCAGCTGACCACCGCGCCCAGCAGCAGCCCAAGCAGCGTGTACCGGGAGATGCCGGGGGAAGATTTTTGGCTGGGCACAATGGCGTAGTCCACAATCTTCACCGAGCTGCCCTCCACGATTTCCGAGATGCGCCCCGGCAGCAGCTCGGCGATGCAGTTGGCAATCCGCTCCGCCTCTTCCGGGTCGGGGCTGGTAACCTGAATCTCAAAGACTTCCGTGGCGTTCACGGCGCTGGCAGAGATCATTCCGGAGAGGGTCTCGTAAT
>OJAG01001500.1_pt1 | contig 14114 bp, 9 predicted proteins | sample 1589021 | NCBI WGS metagenome assembly OJAG01 (sample SAMN03283264) | human gut metagenome | biome: human-associated habitat; material: feces | host: Homo sapiens | place: USA | collected 2013 | reverse complement strand
ATCCGACTTACGCGGAAGCGGCGGCGGGCTACGCGGCGCAGGGACTGAAAGCGGCGGACAAGGACGTGCAAATCAAGTTTCAGGCGGAAAACAGCGCGTGGCGCAGTGAAAACGTCATCCGCCGCGAATCCGATGCCGACCCGATGACCGAGCCGCGTTCCGGCGCGAACCGCGTGCTGAATGTGATGGGCGGCTGGCGCTGGCGGCTGGGGAATGCGGCGGTCGCGTGGGATTTCGACGTGCCGGAGGACGGGCTGTACGCCATCACCCTGAAGGTGCAGCAGAACAACGACGCGGGGATGCCCTCCTATCGGCAGATTATGGTGGACGGCGAAATTCCCTTCGACGAGCTGCGGCTGTACTCCTTCCCGTACAGCGACCAGTGGTATGCCGAGACGCTGCACGGCGCGGACGGCGAACCGTACCTCTTCCACCTGACGAAGGGCACGCACACGCTGACGATGACCGTGAAGCTGGGGGCGATTGGCGAAATCATGACGCGCACGGAGGCGGACACCGCGTATCTCAGCGAGATTCACCGCGAAATCGTCAAAATCACGGGCACTGACCCTGACTACAACTACGAATACGACCTCTACCGCACGATGGCGGGGCTGTCCGATCAGCTGCTGCATCTCGTCGACCGCTTGCAGGAAAGCGCCGACTTGCTGGCTTCCATCTCCAACGAAACGACCTCGATGGAGAGCAACTATCGCCAAATCATCGACCAAATGCGCTTCTTCGCGGAGGATGTTGACCGCATCCCGCGCGCGCTCAGCGACATGGACAACGCGCAGTCCAACCTCGGCACGTACATTTCGTCCATTGAAAAGTGCCCGCTGGCGGTGGACTACATCGTCGTGCACGCGCCGGAAGCAAAGGTGGAAATCACCACGTCGAACTTCTTCCAGCGCATGGGCGTGACGGTGGAAAACTTCCTCGCGTCCTTCTACAAGGATTACGATTCCGTCGGGCTGATTGTGGATGAAAACGCGCCGGATGAGGCGGAAAAAACGGTGCTGGATGTGTGGATTGGCCGCGGCACGGAGTGGGGCGAAATTCTGAAGGAATTGGCAGACGAGGACTTCACGCCAAAGACGGGCATCGTCGTCAACCTGCATGTGCTGCCGTCCGGGCAGCTGGCGACGGGGTCAGTCAACACCATTCTGCTCAGCGTGACCTCCGGCACAGCGCCGGACGTGGCGCTCTCGGTGGACTACAACCTGCCCGGCGAGTTCGCCTTCCGCGAAGCCGTGGTGGATTTGACCCAATTCGACGATTTTGAGGAGGTCGCGAGCCAGTTCTACGAATCGAGCCTCGTGCCCTACACCTACCGCGGCGGCGTGTACGCCCTGCCGGAGACGATGGACTTCACCGTCATGATTTACCGGCAGGACGTGATGCGCGAGCTGGGCATCGACCTGCCCGAAACGTGGACGGATTTGTACCAGCGCGTGCTGCCCCGGCTGTACGAGAACAACATGAGCTTCTCCCTGCCGGTGGACACGTCGGTATCTTCCAACTCGCCCGGTGCGCTGCGCGGCTTCACGATGCTGCTGCTGCAAATGGGCGGCGAATACTACAACGGCGACGGCGAATCCTCCGCGCTGGACACGCCTGAAGCCTACAAGGCGTTCAAATTCTGGACGGACATGTACGCCAACTACGGCATTGACGCGGAAAGCAACTTCTTCACCCGCATCCGCACGGGCACGATGCCCATCGGCATCAGCAACTACACGGGCTACTTGCAGCTGCTCACGAGCGCGCCGGAGCTCTACGGCCGCTGGTCGATTGCGCCCGTCCCCGGCACGGTGCAGGCGGACGGCACAGTCAGCCACGCGGTGGGCACAACGGCATCCACGGCGGGGGTCATCCTCAGCCAGTCGGACAAGCAGGAGGCGGCGTGGACATTCCTGAAGTGGTGGATGAGCGCGGAAACGCAGACGCGCTACGGGCGTGAATTGGAAGCAATCCTCGGCACGGGCGCGCGCTGGAACACCGCGAACGTTGAATCTTTCTTCTCGCTCCCGTGGGATGCCCGCCATGCGCAGATTATCAAGGCGCAGATGGAGAGCGCCCGCGAGCAGATGATTGTGCCCGGCGGCTACTTCACGGGCCGGCACATCATCAACGCATGGAACAGCGTGGTGGTGAACAACAAGGATGCCCGCGACATGCTGGAGAAGGCGGTCAAGGACATCAACAAGGAATTGAACAACAAGCGCAAGGAATTTGGATTGGATAATTAAGGAGGATAGCCCGTGACTGCCATCTGCCAGAAGAAAAACAAAGGGATGCGTGCGTGGCTGCGCAAAAATGCGGTCGGCTACGCCTTCCTGATGCCGTTCCTCGTTCTGTTTGCGATTTTCGTCATCGTGCCGGTCGGCGTGGCGATGTACTACTCGCTGACGAACTACAACATGATTCAAGCGCCCAAGTTCGTGGGTTTAAGCAACTACGCACAGCTGATTCTGGACGACGACGTGTTCCTGATTTCGCTCAAGAACACGCTGCTGCTGGCGGTCGTCACCGGGCCGCTGGGGTACTTCGCCTCCTTCCTCATGGCGTGGATTATCACGCTGGTGAAGAAGGGGCGCGGCTTCTTCTCGATGGCGTTCTACGCGCCGTCGCTCACCTCCGGCGTGGCAATGTCCACCATTTGGCTGATTCTCTTCTCCGGCGACCGCTACGGCTACATCAACAACCTGCTCCTGCGCTTCGGCATCATCATGGAGCCGATTCTGTGGACGAAGGATGCGGATTACGTCCTGCCGGTCATCATGATTATCACCATTTGGATGAGCATGGGCAACGGCTTCCTGTCCTTCCTCGCGGGCTTCCAGAACATTGACCCGTCGATGTACGAGGCGGGGCGCGTGGACGGCATCAAGAACAAGTTTCAGGAGCTGCGGCTGATTACTATTCCGCTGATGAAGCCGCAGATGCTCTTCGGTGCCATCAACTCCATCGTGGGCGCGTTCGCCGTGTTTGACGTGGCGACGGCGGTGGCGGGTATGCCCAGCCCAAACTACGCCGCGCACACCATCGTCGCCCACCTGTACGATTACGCCTTCACCCGCTTCAACATGGGCTATGCATCCTCCGTGGCAATGGTGCTGTTCCTCATCACCTTCTTCCTCGGCAGATTGTGTATGCGCCTGTTCCACGACGAAACATAAGAAAGGAGGGCGAAACATGTCGACGGTATCCCTCAAAATCAGCAGAAAGCGCATTCGGATGCATCGGCCTTCCTTCTCGCGGGTGATGCTGTACATCTTCCTCTGCCTGATGGTGGTGGTCTGCGCGCTGCCGCTGTTCGCAATGGTCTGCCGCGCGCTGATGCCGCTGGATGAACTCTACCTCTATCCGCCGCGCCTCATCGTGCAGAAGCCGACGCTGCGCAATTTCTCGGATTTGCTGACTTCGCTTTCCTCCTCCACCGTGCCGTTTACGCGCTACATCTTCAACAGCCTGTTCACCACTGTCGCGACGGTGCTCGCGTCGATTCTGGTGTGCTGTCTGGGTGCATACGGGCTGGTGAAGCACCGTCCGGCGGGGTCGAACATCATCTTCGGCATCGTGGTGGCGGCGCTGTCCTTCTCCACCCACGTCACGACGATTCCCAACTACTTGGTCGTCAACAAACTGGGGCTCGTGAACACCTGCTGGGCGCTGATTATCCCCAAAATCGCCGTGGCGTACAACTTCTTTCTGGTCAAGCAGTTCTGCGAGCAGCTGCCGGACTCCATTCTGGAAGCGGCGCGCATCGACGGCGCACGCGAGCTGCACATCTTCTGGAAGATTGCCATGCCGCTGCTCAAGCCCGCATGGACGACCTTGGCGGTGTTCTCCTTCGTCAGCAACTGGAATGACTACTTCTCGCCTCTCATCTTCATTCAGTCCAACGCGCTGAAGACGATGCCGCTGGCGCTGCAAACCATGTCGGGCGGCGCGGGCGTGGTGGCGCGCGCGGGCACGGTGGGCGCGGCGACGTTCCTGACCACGCTGCCGTCGATTCTCGTGTTCGCCATCATGCGCGGCAAGGTGATGGAAACCATGTCCTATTCGGCCATCAAGTCGTAAGGGAGGCAAACGATGATGAAACGATTCTGCGCATGTCTCCTGACGGCACTGCTGATGATGTCAAGCGCCTTTGCGGCGGTTGGGGTCGATGCCTTCGTCGCCGACAAGGACGAGAATTATATCCCGATTCCGGCGGCGTACGAGGTGTACACGACGTTCAAGAACCTTGATGACTACGGCTTCATGAATCACCCGGAGGACATTTTCATCGGCAAGGACAACCTGCTCTACGTCGCGGACACGGAGAACAACCGCGTGCTGGTGATGAACCGCGAAGGCGTGGTGCTGGAGGAAATCACCGAAGCGTGCGGCAAGAAGCTCTCCAAGCCGCGCGGCGTGTACGTCGGCGACGACCTGTCCATCTGGATTGCCGACACGGGCAATCTGCGCTTGGCGACGCTGAACGCCGACCGCACCGACCGCAAGGCGTATGGCAAGCCTGATTCGGCGCTGCTGGAAAACAGCTTCACCTTCGACGTGCAGAAGCTGTTCGTCGCCAACACGGGGTACATCTACGTCCTCAAGGGCGCGAACCTGATTGCCATCGACGAGGCGAACAACTTCCGCGGCTACCTCGGCGCGGACGACGTGGGCTTCTCGCTCTCGCGCACGCTCATCCGCATGTTCGGCTCAAAATCGCAGATTGAGCGCACGGTGAAGCAGGAGCCTGCGAGCTACTCCAACTTCTACATCGGCGCGGACAACATGATTTACGGCATCCTGTCCAACAAGGAAACCGCGCAGATTCGCAAGCTGAACTCCGTCGGCAACAACACCTACGAGACGAAGAAATACGGCTTCACCTTGGAGGACAAGGAAGGAAAGCTGCTCCACCCGACGATGGCGGACATCACGGTGGAGGACAACGGCATCATCACCGTGGTTGACCGCATCACGGGGCTGATTTACCAGTACGACCAAGAAGGCAACCTGCTGTGCACCTTCGGCGGCATCGGCACGGTTGGCGGGCTGTTCCAGATTCCCGTGTCCATCGACCATGACAGCGAGGGCTTCCTGTATGTGCTGGACTACAACACGGGGTCTATCACCGTGTTCAAACCGACGCACTTCATCAAGCTCATCCATCAGGCGGTGACGCTGCACGGCGAAGGCCGCTATGCCGAGGCGCTGGACTACTGGCAGCAGGCGCTGGAAATCGACAGCAACTACGCGCTGGCGCATCAGGGCGTGGCGAAGGTGATGGGCAAGCAGGAGAACTGGGAGGACGCGCTGGCATCCTACTATCTGGCGGATGACAAGGAGGGCTACTCCGAGGCGTTCGCGGAATACCGGCACGAGACGTTCCGGCAGCACTTTGTGCCGATTGTGCTGGGCATTGCCGTGGGCGCGCTGCTGCTGGTGAAGCTGCTTGGCTTCCTCAAGAAGAAAGCCGACCAGTGGGCGGACGATGTGCAGATGGGAAGGGGGCTGTGAACCATGAAGAGCCTGAAGCTGTGCCTGATGACCCTCTACCACCCCATTGTTGTGACGGAGCACATCAAGCGCCACCGCGGTGAAAAGAAAAACTGGCTGCCGGTGATTGTCCTGCTCGTGCTGACGCTGGCGGTGCGCATCCTGTCCATCTACGGCACGCACTATCCGCTGGCATCGGTGTCCGTGCGCAAGGCGAACCTGCTGCTGGAGTGCGGCAAGCTGTTTGTGCCCGTGCTGACGTGGGTGCTGGCAAGCTACATGATGACCACGATTTTGGACGGCGAAACGCTGCTTTCCGAAACGCTGCTGTTTTCCGCCTACGCGCTCACACCCTACATCGTCTTTACGCCGATATTGACGCTTGCTTCCCGCATCATGGACGGCAGCCAAATAGGGCTGTTCGCGACGCTGGAGGTCGGCGTGCTGGCGTGGGTCGTGCTGCTGATGATACTCGCGCTCAAGGAAATGAACGGCTACTCCGTCGGCAAAACAGTGCTGATGATTTTCCTCTCCCTCTTCACGATGGTGATGATTTGGGCGATGGTGGTGCTGCTGTTCACCATTGCATCCCAGTTTGTGGGGATGATTCGCGAAATGTTCTACGAAGTGATTTACAGAATTGACTGAATCAGGAGGCAGAAAATGAAAAAACGGATGCTTGTATGCCTGCTGATGATGCTGCTGGCAGTATTCAGCGTCGCGGCGGCGGAAGAGACGCGCATCCCCGTGGCGGAAAACGACCGCTTGGCGCTGTCCCTCTCGGTGGATTTGTGCAGCTTTGAGGTGCTGGATAAGCAGACGGGGGTCACATGGTCATCCAGCATGAATGACCCGACGTTCACCGGCAAGCTGGCGGGGCTGAACCAGAAGAAAGCGAACTCGCTGCTGACGGTCAACGTCACGAACCTCGCCAAGGGCGCAGGCTCGATTACCAACGCCGTGCTGCTGAACGAATCGCAGCTGGGCGCAAGCTACGACCTTGTGGAGAACGGCGTCATCCTCCACTACGATTTGGCGACGACGGGCGTTGCGCTGGATGTGGAGGTGCTGCTGGAGGACGAAAGCGTGCTGGTGCGCGTGCCGTACGAGAGAATCAACTGCTATGCGGATTTCTCCATCGTCTCCATCGACATGATGCCGTACCTCTGCGCCGGTTCGGACAACGCGGACGGCTTCCTGTTCTACCCGGACGGATGCGGCGCAATCCTGAAATTCGACGACTACGCGCATTTCAAGGAGCTGTCGCAGTACTTCAGCATCTACGGAAACGTCGAAAAATCGCAGCAGATGCTGGATTTCTACGATCAGGAGCAGCCGACGGTCATGATGCCCGTCTACGGCATTTCCATCGGCGGAAACGCGATGCTGGCGGTGGTGGAGGAGGGCGCGGAGAGCACCCGAATTTCCGTCAGCCCGTCCACCAAGATTGTGGCGGTCAATACCGTGTGCGCGAACTTCCAGTACCGCCGCGGATTTGATGACATGCGCGTGACGAGCCGCTCCATCAAGACCTACGACAAGAACGCGATGCCGGTGGATTACGCCGTGCGCCTGCTGTTCCTGCCGGAAGGGAAGGACACCTACTCGGATATGGCGGTCACCTACCGCGATTACCTAATGCAGCGCGGCCTGACCGCCGACGTGGGCGAGCAGACCATCGCGATTGACCTGTTCCTCTCCGCGCCGGAAAAAGGGCTGCTGTTTGACACCCAGCGCACCGTGACCACCTTGGCGCAGGCGGGCGAAATCATCGATATTTTCGCGGAAGCTGGCGTGAAGCAGGTCAAGTATGCCCTGAAGGGCTGGACGAAGGGCGGCTACGGGCACTGGCCGGACGCGCTGCCAGTGGAACGCAGTGTTGGCAAGAACAGCGACCTGACCGCGCTGGCGCAGAAAGCGGCGGAATTGGGGTCGACGCTCTCGCTGACGGCGAATTTCGTCGAGGCGGACACGGACACCCGCAGCTACTCCAAGCGCAACGACGTGGTGTACCTCTCCAACTACGCCATCCTGACCGACCCGGACGAGGAAACGTTCATCCTCAGCCCGGAGGTCATTCGCGAAAAGTACGAAGCCTTTGCCAAGGAAGCCAAAAAGCTGTCCGTCAGCGGGCTTCGGCTGGAGCGCGTGGGGCAGTACATTCCGTTCAACTACAACCGCGGGCATGTGTGGACGACCGAGCAGACGCTTGAAGCCTATCAGCAGATGCTGGCGGACGCAAGGGCGAGGCTGGGCGAGGTGAGCGTGCAGGGAGGGGCGATTTGGGCAGCGCCGTATGCGGATTTGCTGACCGAAGTGCCCTACAAGGACAGCGGCTTCCAGTTCACGACCGAGGCCGTGCCGTTCTACCAGCTGGTGATGCACGGCGTGCGCGCGTACACCGCCACACCCGGCAACCTCTCCAGCGACTTAGACCGCGAGATGCTCCGCTGGGTGGAAATGGGCTACATGCCGTATTTCGAGCTGACGTGGAGCAGCACCGAAGAGCTGATGTACACGGACTATCAGAGCCTGTTCACAGCGCAGTACAGCGCGTGGCTGGACAAGGTATCCGCAATTGCCGCGGATTTTGCGGATGGCGACCTGCACAACCTGCGCACCGCGCTGATGATGGAGCACACGAAGATTTCCAGCGACCTCATCCGCGTGCGGTACGACAACGGGATGCAGGTGTACGTCAATTACGCTGACCACGACCAGCAGGCGGACGGCTTGACCATCCCCGCAATGGGCTATCTGGTGACGAAGGAGGGAGCGCAGTGAATCACGGTGCAAAAGCAGGCGGGTGGCAGCGCGCCGGACGGGCGGCATTGACGCTGCCCATCCTCGCGGGTATCGTGTTTGTCGCCTATCACGACTGGGTGATGGCGGTGGCGGCGCTGCTGCTGATTGGCGTGTTCGTCTACACAGATTTGCCGCGCTGGATTTCGGAATCCGCCATCGGCAAGGCGCTTCAGCCGGCAGGGAAGGTGCTTGCACCCATCCGCCGGGGGATTCGGAAATGCCTGCTGCCGATTGAAAACTTCCTGAAGCGCATCGGAAAAGCGCTGGGCAAGCCCTTCCGCAAGGCGGGCGGCAGAATGACGATGGAGCGCAAGCGTTCCTTCGAGGCGCTGATTTTCCTCGCGCCGTGGCTGGTGGGGTTCTGCCTGTTCTTCTTAGGGCCGATTACCACGTCCATCCGCCTGTCCTTCTCGGAAATTGTGAAGATGAAGGGCTTCCAAATGGGCTTTGTGGGGCTGGAGAACTACCGCCACATCTTCTTCTACGATTTGAACTTTGTGCCTATGTTCCTGCAAACGGTGTCGGACACGCTGCTGAATACGCCGATTTGCCTCGTGTTCTCGCTGGCGATTGCCATCCTGATTAACCGCCCGATGAAGGGACGCGGGTTCTTCCGCGCGGCGTTCTTCATTCCGGTGCTACTCGGCGCGGGCTATGTCATGAAGCAGATGCTCGGCATGGGCGCGGACGGCACGACCATCACCACGGGCATCGTTGTGCCGCAGCTGATTGCCGATTTGCTGGGGCACAGCCTGACGGAGTTCCTGCAGGGGGTGCTCGACCGCATCACGGTGGTGCTGTGGAAGTCCGGCGTGCAGATTGTGCTGTTTCTGGCGGGCTTGCAGGGCATTTCCTCCTCGCTCTACGAGGCAGCGCGCGTTGACGGCGCGACGGAGTGGGAGATGTTCTGGAAAATCACCCTGCCGATGATTTCTCCGGTTATCCTGATGAACCTCGTCTACACCATCGTCGCCTTCTTCACCGATGCGACGAACCCGGTGATTGACTACATCTACAAGCAGTCGTTCACGAATCAGCAGTTCGGCTACGGCGCGGCAATGAGCTGGGTGTACTTCGCCTTTGCGCTGCTGCTGTGCGGCATCAGCATGGGCGTGATGGGCAAATTCGTGTTCGTATCCGGCGGGAAGGAGTGAGAATGATGGCGAAAAACAACCATGTGAGCCTGCGCCGGAGCAGCAGCCATTGGTCACGCCTCGTCCGCGGCGGCGTGATTCGCTTCGGCTTCTACTTCCTGCTCTGCGCGCTCAGCTTCGTGTTCCTGTACCCGTTCATCAAGATGATTACGCAGTCGCTGATGACGGATGACGACCTGATCAACATTACGGTCAAGTGGCTGCCTTCGCAGCTGACATGGAGCAACTACGCCGTGGCGTACCGCAAGCTGATGTTCAAGAGCTACGTCTGGAACAGCGCGCGGGTGGCGATTATCTGCACGCTGGGGCATGTGCTCTCCTGCGCGATGACGGGGTACGCCTTCGCGCGGTACAAATTCCGCTTCAAGGGTGCGCTCTTCGCGATGGTCATCCTGACGATGCTCGTGCCCGTGCAGACGGTCATCATCCCGCAGTACATGCAGTTCTCCAACTGGGGCTGGCTCAACAGCGAGTACTATCTGCCGCTGGTGGTACCGTCGTTCTTGGGCTTCGGGCTCAACGGCGCGTTCTTCATCTTCCTCTTCCGGCAGTTCTTCTCCGGGATGCCCTACGAGATGGAGGAAGCCGCCCGCGTGGACGGCTGCGGGCCAATCCGCACCTTCCTGCACATTATGCTGCCGATGAGCCAATCGTCGCTGTTAGTATGCACGGTGCTCTCCATCGTCTGGCACTGGAACGACTACTTCGAGCCGGGGGTCTACTTCAACTCTGTCTGGCTGAAGATGCTGCCCAACAGCCTGCCGAACCTTTACGCGGAGCTGAACAAGGAGCAGCACACCATGATTCAGACCAACGACATTGAGGGCGTCATCTTCAATGAAGCGATGCTGATGGCGGCGACGTTCCTGTGCATCCTGCCGATTCTGATTCTCTACCTGATTCTTCAGAAGCGGTTCATGGAGGGCGTGGAACGCAGCGGCTTGACGGGCATCTAATCCGCAATCATCCTGCATAAACATACCGATTCTGTTTCCTCATGCAAAAGGGCGACGGGTGTGTTTGCTATACGCATTTTGACCAATTATAATAGGAAGAAAAATTTTGCGAAAGGGCTTTACAAACCGTCGAAGCTGGTGTATAATCATGCCATCGACGCAAGACATGTGTTTTTCATCCAACTGGTTTCCCATTTTCATCGGTTTCAATGGCGCACGCCGTTGAGCATACAGTTATCCCAATAAAAAAGGAGGTTTCCCCATGAAGAAGTTCCTGTCTACCCTGCTCGCGCTGACGATGCTGCTGGCACTCGCCGCTCCCGCACTGGCGGAGAACCCCACCGTGACGTACTACGTCCGCGGCGGCACGGCACAGTACGAACCGTATCTCTACGAAACCCTCGTTGGTCTCCAGAAGATTCAGGAGATGGCGGGCGTTGACATTGACTGGACGGTCGTGTGCGGCAATGGCGACGAAATCAAGGCGCAGTATGTGGCGATGATGGCATCCGGCAACTACCCGGATATCATCCAGTGGCAGCACAACAACAGTCTGGGCTACGTCGGCGGCGTGGCGCAGATGTACGCCGACGGCATCATCATCGAGCTGAACGATGTCATCGACCAGTACATGCCCAACTACAAGAAGCTGCTGGAGGAAAATCCGCAGGTCGCCAAGACGCTGATGGATGACGAAGGCCGCTACCTGTACTTCACGCCCATCAACCCGCTGGTGACTGACCTCGAAAAGGCGTCCGTCACGTGGTGGGGCTTGATGATGCGCAAGGACTGGCTGGAGAACGTGGGCATGGAAGCGCCGACGACCATCGACGAGTGGTACGACGTGCTGACCGCGTTCAAGGAAGGCGACCCGAACGGCAACAGCGAACAGGATGAAATTCCCTTCGACGCCGGCTCTGGCGGACTGCTGCTGTTCATGCCCGCGTTCGGCATCACCAATGGCTGGTATGTGAACCCCGAAACCGGCAAGGTCGGCTACGGCCAGTACTCCGAAGAATACAAGGCATATCTGGAAACGATGGCGAAGTGGTACGCCGAGGGTCTGGTGCAGAACGTGTATGCGGACGAAAACGGCACGCTCGCCGATTCCGCTGACCCGAACCTGTACGCTGACCTCGCGGGCTCTTGGAAGGGCCTGGCGAACTACTGGGAGCAGCGCCTGCCGCAGGTGAAGGAAAAGAACCCAAATGCGGATTTCGTCGCCGTGCAGTGGCCGGCGTGCGTGGATGGCAGCGGCGTGTCCTATGCGGACAACTACGGCATGAGCTACGGCGACCGCGTGTCCACCGTCATCTCCACCGACTGCAAGAACGTGGAAGCGGCTGCGCGCCTGATTGACGCCATGTACTCCGAGGAAGGCACCAACTGCACGACGTGGGGCACGGAAGATTCTGACCCCATCAACGCCAAGCAGGACTGGACGAACGGCCACGGCACCTACACCATCGACCCCGAAACCGGCAAGAAGGTGGAAACCGAATGGGCGAACACCATCTGCGAAAACTTCTACGATGGCGCGTTCCCCGTCAAGTTCCGCTATGCAATGTCCCACGTGAGCTTCCCCCGCTGGGGCGCGGCTGACTACACGATGGCGACCCGCGAAGAGCAGTATGTGGAAGCATCCTGCCTGTGGGCGCAGGCCTCCAACGCGCTGGAATATCCGGCGGCGATTAACCTGACCACCGACGCGCAGAAGGCGGTTGCGGAAATCGACAACATCAGCAACTACATCAACGAAATGACCTACAAGTTCATCACCGGCGCTGAACCGCTGACGAACTTCGACACCTACATGGACACCCTGCAGAAGATGGGCATCGAGAACCTGATTCAGATGCATCAGGAAGCATACGACAGCTTCATGAGCCGCGGCAAATAAGCAATCTGACGGACTCAAGGGGGTCGCCGGGCGGCCGGTGATCCCCGCTTTTTATATAAAATCAGCAGAATTTTTCCACAAAACGCTTTATATATATCTGTGTTCATGGTATGATAGACATAAACGTGAGTACACATATATACAAGGGGAAAGGGGATAGCACCATGCGGAAATGGACTGCACTGCTCTGCCTGATTCTGGCGCTCTGCCTGCTCGGCGGCTGTGCGGCGAATCAGGAGAAGGCGAAAGTGCCGATTTCGTGGTATCTGCGGACGGATGATGTCGACCTCTACAATTCGCTCAAAGGCATTCAGGTGATTGAGGATGCCACAGGGGTGGATGTGACGTTCCAGGCGCCGCCGAACAACTCGGAGGATGCGTATAAGATGATGGTGATTTCGGGCAATCTGCCGGATGTCATCATGTGGAATCACGACGTGAGCATGGACAGGATGTACGCCGAAGGGCTGATTATCGACCTGACCGACCTGATTGCTCAGTACGCGCCCAACCTGACCCGCATCTACACCGAGCGCCCGGAATTGCGCAAGCAGGTGGAGACGGCGGACGGCAAGATGTACTACTTCCCATGCATCAACCCGATGCAGACGGTGGAGGAAATCTGCCGCAAGTGCTACAACGGGCTGATTATCCGCGACGACTGGCTGAAGAAGCTGGGGCTGACTGCGCCGATGACCATCGACGAATGGTACGAGGTGCTGACGGCGTTCAAGACGCAAGACCCCAACGGCAACGGCTTCCCGGACGAGATTCCCTTTGACGGCTGGGGACTGCCGTACTTCCTGCCAGCATTCGGCGTGATGAACACCTTCTGCATCAAGCGAGACGGCACGGTGGCGTACGGCCCGATGGAGCCGGAATACAAGGCGTATCTGGAAACGATGCACAAGTGGTACGAAGAGGGTCTGCTGGGCAGCAACTGCCTGATTCACTCCGACGCATGGAAAACGGAGAACATCGTCAACGACCTGACGGGCGCGTTCGTGGGGCTGGACAATGCGTGGCGGTACTATCTGCCGCTGCTTCAGGAGCGCGCGAATGCATCCGCGAGCTTTCAGGCGATGCCGTGGCTGAAGGCAGACGATGGCATCCGCTACACCGCGTGCGCCGAGGCGGCGGGCAACATGTCATCCACCGTGACCGTCATCACCTCCGCCTGCAAAGACCCCGTGGCGGCGGTGCGATTCATTGACTACATGTACTCCCCGGAGGGCAGCGATTTGCTGACGTGGGGGATTGAGGGCGAAACGTACCGCATCGTTGACGGCAAGAAGGAGCTGACCGAAAAGGCACTGACCGTGGACGAGGAAAACGGCTGGCTGACGCTGTACACCTACGCCATCGGGCACACCGCCTTCCCGAAGTATGACGGCGAGACGGTGGTGCTGGCGAGCTACCCCGAAGAGCAGCTTGTTGCCGAGCGGACATGGGCGGATGCGTCCATCGCGCTGATTTACCCGCCCTACATCAATTTCAGCATGGAACAGCAAGCCTATTGCGACAGCCTGATGGACGAGATGGAGACCTACATCACCGAAATGAGCATCAAGTTCATCACCGGCGAAGAGCCCCTGACCAATTTTGATGCCTACGTCGCCCAGCTGACCAAAATGGGCATCGACAACGTGCTTGCCATCTACCGCGACGCGTATGTGCGGTACATGGAGAAATAACGGCATGTTTCGGAGAAATAAGCCAAAAGCAACAAAAAAGACCATTATAATAGAAGAAACAGTAACAAACATCGGAGGAAAACCAATGAACATTCCAAAGGAAATA
>OJAG01001476.1_pt1 | contig 14321 bp, 16 predicted proteins | sample 1589021 | NCBI WGS metagenome assembly OJAG01 (sample SAMN03283264) | human gut metagenome | biome: human-associated habitat; material: feces | host: Homo sapiens | place: USA | collected 2013 | reverse complement strand
CGACGTAGCCGATCAGCTCGCCCTGACGAACATACTGACCGACGTGAACGACAAGTCGACTCATGTGCGCATACAGCGTGTCATGGACGCTCGAGTGATTGATCTTGACGTAATAGCCCCAGCTGTAGCCCCAGGAGTCGTAATCGTTGGCGACAATCACTTCGCCGTCGGCCGCTGCATAGATCGGCGTCCCCTCCGGCATACCGACGTCCATGCCCTTATGCGGTTCACCGCTGTACATTCCGCCAAAATGCTGTGTAATGCTGTCCTGCCCGACATTCCCGAGCGGCCAGCACAATCCGGCAGCGTTCAAGGCACCGGAGAAGTCTGGCGTCGATGTAACCGTCCCAAACTCGTAGCAGCGCAAAAACTGCTCGATGTAGTTCGGATTGCCGTAAACGCCGCCTTGTCCCATTTTGTCGGAGAAAGCCTGCGCGCACTCGACAGACCAGATCCCGCCATAATACGTGTCGCAGAAGTCTATAAAGCCATCGCCCATGTTGTATGCCTGCAGCGCCTTGAACAGCCCGTTTCGATCTGCAGGCGAAGCGCATTTTGCTTTTTTAACCTTAAGCGAGAAACAATAAACTCCGATCTCGATGCTGTATTCCGGATCTGTGATCCCATCCGGCTGCTTCACCGCAAGGCCGGATTCCGAACATGCAAACGGATCACCTGGGTTTTCGAGGATACCGGTTTCCGCCATACACAACGCGAGAAGGACTTCGACATATTCCGGAATTCCAAATTCCGTGGCCCATTTCTGTACAGACGGCCGGTACGACTCAACGCGTTCATTCAGGTTCACGGCGCGGCCGTAGCTTGCGCCCACCGATACGCCGGCAAACATCATGTAAAACGTCAAGGCGACGCCGGCGACTACGAAAGCAAACTTCGTCAAGCCCTTTGGCTGCGCCTTCTTGGCATGATCTTCCAGAGAAGCAGTTTCCCTGGAAATCCGTTCCGACCGAGCTACGGCAGCTGCCTGCTGCGCAGCGCTGCCCGAGGCATCCGCCGCGCTTTTCTGAAGCATCTGCGTCGACCCAAAAGCAGTCTTGCGGGCAATCTCTGCGGTTCCCTGTATCGCTGTGCTCACACCGGCCGTTGCCGCGCCTGCGCCGGCAGACACGGCAGCCTTCGCCGTTGTTCCCGCCGCCTCCGCGACTTTACGCGTGACAACGCGTACACCCTGCGCAGCGATCTTTTCCGTGCTGCGCGCGGACATAACCGCAGCCTTTTGTGCCGCTGCGCCTGAATGAAAGCCACGGGCAGCTCCAAGCTTTGCCGGCGCAGCTCCGCCTGTTCGTTTCACGCCGGCCGTGGCTTTTCCCGCCGAGCCTGCTGCCCCAGACCCGCCTGAAATCCCCTGTGCGCGTCCAGAAGCCCTTTTCAACGCTCGCTTGACCTCATTCCCGGCAAACTCCCGGAACGCGCCTGCAAGCGATTTTGCGCGCTTTTCCGCGTTTGCTGCGGCGGCAGCTTCAGCACTCTCATTCGCCTCGGCGTCCTGTCTTCCAGACAACGCCGGCGCTGTTATAATGCGCTGCGCATCCTGCGCCCGGGAAGACAGATCCCGGACGAGATCTTCACGCTTCAGCGTATCAATGACGCCATGCTGCACCGAGTTTTCATACGTCCTGATTTTCATTTTGCTCCCATCTTTCAGTCGGCTTAGTTGTCATCAGCTTATAGAGGATGTTGTCCTTCGGAAACGCATTCTCAAAGGATACGATCGTATTCCCGACTTTTATCAGCCCGGAGCCGGTACGCTGCTGCGCCAATGCGTGCTGCTGCGCATCCGACAGATGGAACATCTCTGCGAGCATTTCAAGATCTGTAGGCGATTGACTGAGCATCGTAACGATCGAGGAGTTGAGTACCAGCTTTCGCGCTTCTTCATTCTCCATAACCTGAGAGACATTCTGGAAGATGCCGCTGAGAAATCCGCCACGCTTGCGGATGCGCTGCGAGAGCCGTCCGAAATACTGCGCAGACGTCGGATTTTCGAAGAACTGGATAATCTCGTCGCAGAATACATATGTCGGTATTCCTTTTCGGTAGTTGGACGTCATTCGCTCTGTGATGTACTCCGGCAGCACCTTTTCGGCAAAAGGCCGCATGTATTCGCTGAGTTGCGAGAGATCATAGGTCACGACGCGCGCCGTCGTGTCAACATTGGTCGGCCGTGAGAACATGTTGAAGGAACCTTCGGTGTACATTTCCAGATTGACCGCCAGCTCCCGGGCCCGCGGCTCATTCTGCTTCAACAGCTCAAGGCGGAGATCATTGAGCAGGGGAGCCGGTTTTTTGTAGCCGGATCGAATCATCGGCGCAAAGATCTTCTTCGCGCAGCGGTCAATGATCGATTTAAGCTGTCCATCCAGATAACTTCCATTTTCTTCCATGACGCCCTGACAGACCGCCCAAATGAAGTTCAGCTTCTCCTTGAAGGGTTTGTCCGTGTACCGGTCTTCCTCCTCCGGATCAATGTCAAAGGGATTCATCTGGTGTGTGGATGTCATCGACAACGTGATGACAGTGCCGCCAAGAGCTTGTGTCAATGGCACGTACTCGCCCTCCGGATCAAGAAAAATCACATCGGCTCCGCCTCGTAAAATGATCTGGACGGCTTCTTCTTTGATGTGGAAGGATTTGCCTGTTCCGGTAGGAGCCATAACGACTGCGTTGCCACTCGGCAGCACGGCGCGATTCATGACAATGAGGTGCTTTGTCGTGGCATTTCTGCCAAGCCAGCTTCCTCCGGGATGGTAGATCTCGCGGGCTGCAAACGGACAAATGCCGGCCAATGCCTGCGTCGTCAAAAGCCGGTCCGCCTGTATGTACGGACGCCCATAGGGCAGTGCAGTATTCAGGCCGTGAAACTGCTGGGCAGTCAGCGGAAGGAACTGGCAGGAGATCGACTTCCCGCGGCTCATAATGCTGTCCGTATCCTGATTCAGCTCCTTAAGGGAATCAGCGAAGTGTGTGATCGTAACCGTTACGAGATATAGATTCTGGTCCCGCTCCTGAATATCCTGCAGAACTTCTCTCGCGCTATCGGCCTGCCGCGTCAATTTATACGGAACCATTCCACTATAATTCTTGTTTCGCTGTTGCCGGAGATTGTAGTCTACGATCTTCGTTTCGATCGCAAATGCGCGTGATTCTGCCTCCGCCCTCGCCTCATCCAGCGGGATCGGCTCAAAGTCGACGGAAATGATCATCGGGACGCCGATGGATGCCAGTTCGGACAAAATGCGGTCGTCAAGGTAGGTCGGATACGCGTTCAGGAAAAGACTCCTGCAGAACCGGCCTCCGAGCTTCAAATGGTCTCCCGTGTTCAGATCCTCCGCCGTAAGCGGTGCGATCGCATCCTTAAAACTCATTCCGATGCGCCTGGCCTCATCAGGAGAGAACCGGAACATGTGCTCTAACCCGGGACGGTATACATCGTGCAGAATACGAAGCCTTTCGGACAAAGATACCGCCATGATTTCAGAACGCAGCTGCTTGGCCCCGTTCTGCAGCGTACCTTCCAGACGCGTAAAAAAAGCAGCGGCCTCCGTGTAATTTTTGCGCTGATCCGCCACTGTCAGGAATATTTGCTTCTGCATACCGAGGTTTCCCTGGGCCTGCTGCAGGAGCACATCGTTCATTGCCTGGCGGTACTCATCGAGACCGTCCTCCGGCGACATCGGAAGCATAACGTCTCGTTCAAACTGTGCTTCATCAATCGGCCGAAAAACTGTTGTAAGTTTCGCCCTGACGCCTTTATCGATCGAATTGAGCAGCATCGAGTAGTTTATGAGGCTCTGTTCCTTTTCATTGTCCTGCAGCTCTGTGTAATTTATATCGAGCAGTAGGAAAGACTTGGAAAAATACCCCTCCTCATCTTCAAACACGCCGTCCTCATATACCCGTTTGACCGGAATCATGTCCTGCGTCCTTCTCGGTATCCGCAGCATTCCCTTCGGCGGCTTTTTCGCCTGAATGATTGTCTTTCGGTAAATCAACTTTCTTCTCCTTTCTGGCAGCTATTCTGGCCTTGCGCAACGCCTGTATCTCGCTGTCGTAAACATTTGCGCCCCGGAACACAAGCTGTTTCGGGCAGAGAAGTGTGTGCAGCCAATACAGTACGGCCTGCTCAAAGTGCATCTTATGCCATTTCACGAACCCTATCATTCCGATTATACCGCCGAGTAATAAGGATACCGGCGATGCAACATCCGGTGAAATCTTCCGGGTCAATACGATATTGGCCGACACGACAACCAGGAAGATCAGGATCACGCTGACCAGCTTCCGGACTGACAACCCAAAAGCCAGTTCACTCTCTATGGCCCGGATTTCCGAATTCACTTTAATTTGCACGGCAACCTCCTTTATGCGAACCCAAGCAGCCTGTGTGTCAACGTGTCGGCCCCTTTGATCATCGCGCCGAGGCTGCCAAGGAACAGCACGACAAGGCCCGGCTTTGCCATCTCGCCGAGAAAGCTGAACAGCTCCTCGACACGCTGCATCAGCGCGGCGTCACGGACAATCGCCTGAAAAAAGATTATGCACACCGATATGGTAAGACCTTCGGCAACCACGGAGAGCATATTCGTCAGGTAATTCTGGCCGTACCGGCTGATATTCGGACCGCCGGAAAAAAAGGCAAGAGCGACCGGCGCATAGCACATATAGACGTAGATCTTCAGGAATCGGCCTATTACGGTCAACAGCAGCACAACGCCGGAAATTACGGCCGCAATAGAGAATATCAGTGTGTAGATGGTGACATACTCCCACCGCCTATGCTGGCATAGAGGCGGGGGCTTCTCGCTCAAGTATCCTAATGGGTACAGTATCAACGAGCTAACCCCGTGTGTCCCACGGTTCTATGACAGAATTACGCGGTTACTAACCGCATACCCTCATTTCTGATATTTATTGCGGCATTTACATCTCTGTCATGACGAGTACCGCATTGTGGGCAAGTCCATGACCTCACGGAAAGATTCTTTGTTTCAGGATTTTTGTATCCACAAGCTGAACAGATTTGACTACTCGCGAAAAACTTATCCACCTTTACAAGCTGTTTTCCCATATCTTCGAGTTTGTACTTTAAGAATGTAACAAACATTCCCCAGCCGTTATCTGATATAGACTTACCAAAGTTCAGCGTTTGCGACATTGCTTTCATATCCAAATCTTCTATACAAGCACAATCATAAGCATTGGCTATCTGCCTCGACTGTTTATGCAGAAAATCTTTTCTCTGATTAGCAACTTTTTCGTGCAGTTCTGCAACCTTAATACGCTGTTTGTTACGGTTCTTGGAGCCTTTTTGCATAAGCGACAATTTGCGCTGCTCACGCTTCAAACGCTTTTCGGCCTGCCTGTAATAGTGTGGATATTTCGGTTCGCTGCCATTGCTGTCCTTGTACAACTCGTGCATAGAAAAGTCCAACCCCACGAAAGTTTGCGGCTCTATTTGCTGTACTTGACTTTCATACGCAAATAATATACTCGCATAATACTTTCCGGATGGTATCTGAGAAACAGTTACCGATTTTAGTTTGTAGTCATATGGTATATTCCTATGCTGTTTAACCTTGATTCTTCCAACTTTAGGTAGCGCAAGATAGCCGTTTGCAAGCTTGATATTCCCATTTACATAGTTGGTTGTATATCTCCTGTGATTGGATTTCTTTGCTTTGAATTTTGGAAATCCAGCTTTGGGCGAACGAAAAAAACGATTGTAGGCTGTCTGTAAATTCATTTGAGCGTTAGCCAGAGCAAGACTGTCAACCTCTTTTAACCACTCAAATTCATTTTTATACTGCGCAGGGGTATTATTCAGCTTTTGCTTGGTTTCCTCATAATACTTGATTTTATCAGCAAGCATACGGTTATAGATGAATCTTACACAGCCAAAGGTTTTGGCAAGCATTACTTGTTGTTCTGAAGTTGGATATATTCTAAATTTATAGGCTTTGTTCAATGCTTTTCACCTTGGCTTTCAATATATTTTCGTATGACTTCAATAGGCGCTCCGCTAGTTGTAAGCAGGCAAAAGCTTTGGCTCCAAAAATATTCTTTCCAAAGCTTTTGTCGGATTAGCGGAAACTCCTTTTTTAGAAGCCGGCTGCTCGCACTTTTATATGCGTTTATGAACTTACTTATTTCTGTGTTGGGATGTGCTTTGAACAGAATATGCACATGATCTTTATCGTGATTCCATTCCTGCAAGGTTATATTGTATTTCGGAGCAATATAACCGAAAATTTCTTTAGCTCGATTTGATATATCATCGTCAAATACTCGTCTGCGATATTTTACAACAAGTACGAGATGATAGTACAGTAAGAATACTGAATGTGCATTACTGTCCAATTTCACTTATATATCAACCTTTCTTTTGCTTCGACTGATTTTAGTATAACAGGTATCCATTACTTTATCAAGAGTGGGACGCAATTCATCCCCCGCTTTAGAAGTGGGGGACTTCTTGCTGGATAAGGTTAAACCGGAGGTACTCCGCGAGTTCCTCCGGTCTCTCCTTCCATGTATTGATAAGATCATTGACGGATGCCTCAAATTCATCCATACGCTGCCTGCGATACCGTTCTCTTTCCTCCTGTGAAAAATTGATCCTCGGCATTACTCAATCACCTCCGGCCCAAGCAGCTCATCCACAAGCTCCTTCGGCATATTTACCCGGTCTTCCATGATCTCTTTCTGCAGGGGCAGTGGGAGATCTGTGATTGGATCGAGATCCCGGAGCTCGATCGCCGTCCCGATCTCGGCATACTCTTCCGGGATCTCTGTGTACCACAGCTTTCCCCAGCTGTCCTCGCAGATCGCCATCCCATTTTTGTACATCATTACAGTTGCAGCTATTTCCAACATTCTCTGATCCTCCATTTCTTTTTTTTCGTATTATATCACAATTTCTGTCCTGTTGGGAATTTTTCACTTCCGCTTTTTCCTGATTTTCATAACGATCAGCGGTATGCCGATGATGCCTGCGGTGCCGATCACGCCTGCGATGATCCCCTGCAGGTATTTTTCTGTCCACGTGGACGCTCTCTCCGGCGGCTCCGGTTCATCCGCACTGGCCTGCCCGGCTGCAGGGGGATCGATCCGATGACCGCGCACCAAGAGTCTGTGTGTGTTGACGCCATACGGCGTGCAGGTTAGTAGGGTAACGTAGTCTGCGCCCTCCACGATCTGTACGGCATCCGTATCCGATGGCAGCGTCACGATGATCTGGTCGACCTCGTAGTACAGTGCCTCACCGAGGACGTGGATGCAAAACTGGTCGCCCACCACAAGTTGATCCAGATCGGTAAAAAGCCGCGCAGAGGGCAAGCCTGCATGCGCAGAGAGAACCGCGTGCGTGCTTGCACCGCCTATTGGCAAAGAGGTGCCGGGCATATGCCCGACACCCTTTTGCAGCACGTCTTCGCCGACACCGTGATAGATTGGCAGCTCAACATCGATCGCCGGAATTTCCAGCGTAGCCATGACGCCGTTTCCAGTAAAGTTGAGAAGCTCATCATAGGCACGCAGTTTTACCTCGTCTGTGGCCTGTACACTCAACAAGGCCTCGTTGTAGAGCCGCGCAGCCTTCAGCTCCTCCTCGATCTCCGCGTTTTCCATGGAACTGACCTCATCGGTATACTGCGCCTGCACAGCGGACTGCTCTCCGCTCACGAAGTAGTTGCTGAGTATCGGATACAGGATCAGCCCGAGCCCGATGAGCAGGAGCAGCACAAGAGCTGCGCCTGCAAGGACTTTTTTACATCGCGTTTTTATCACCTCCCCAAAACAAAAGAGCAGCCTGACGACTGCTCTCAAATTTGAAATATTGTATTTACTTTCAGGCTGGCCGAGGATTCTCCTGAAGGAATACGGAAAAAATGAACAGAGCGCTCTGACCATATAAACCTGTTTCCGGATCGTTCAAAGCTCTGGCCGTATCCGAATGATAGAAGAAGCGCAGAGCCTCCGATTCGGAAAGATGATAGTTTGTTTCGATTTGTTGAATGACTTCCGGAATGATCGTTGCATTAAACAGATTTCTTGACATGTGATTCACCAGCATTTCTCATAGCCTTCAAATTTCAGGCAGCGCAGGGCCTTTTCGGTGTTAAAACAGATCTGGTTATTGATCTGTTCAAAGCGCAGCCGGGCGATAGCGTCTTCCTTGCGCATGATCCCCTGCAAAACGTACGTGACGGTTTCACCAACGTTATCGTTGGCAATTTTTCCGGAAACAATATCATAGCCATGCGTATACGCAGGATTGCTTCTGCAGGCGCAGACCATATCCAGCCATTCCGCAGATGGGTCAGGAAAAGCTTTGTACTTCAGATGATCCAGCGCATCCGGATCAAAAGATTGACGCTCCCCACATCTAAAGAAGGGGGATTCCTGCTTCAACGATCGCCGCCCGGCAGAGAGCCAGGTCTTACACAATCTCCACAGGCGTATCGGTTCGGGTGCGTCCCACCCTACCGTATGAGCGGCTTATATCCCCATGACTAAAGGCAGGGGTTTTACGCCGCAGTTCGATAAATCGACAGGTAAGGCGTATATGTGCCGTTTCGGCGCTGCGCCAGCTTTGCCTTCCGAATCGCCCAGCGCACTGCCTGATCTTTGATATCCGTCGTATAAAAACCGAATCCAAAATCGCGCCCGATTTCCGCACGGATAATTTTCGGAGCTTCGACAACGACATTCGAACCGTGGTATAGGATCATGATGCTTCACCTCCCAGATAATCGTCAAAGAATTGCATGAGGTATTCCATGGACATTCCATGCAAGTCTTCATAATCCGTATCAAGAAGATCAAGCAATCCTCTGCGCTCGAAAAGATCATACACATCTGCACTGTTCATGCCTTTATGTTCTGCGTAAAGCTCTATACAGAACACCTTAAACGATAGAACACTCATCCAATCTCCTCACTATTCTCAGAAATGGTTCTGACTATATTAAATCTGTTTTTCACAAAGGTGTCAATACTTGAAACGGAAAATTGTCCATCTGTGCAGTTTAGAAACATCAAGTTGATACCGGATCGGCCAGATCACCGCTGAAGATTCCTGCTCCGTGTCCGCCGGGGATTGTCGAGCAGCCATTGCTGGACATCGGCTTTCGTCAGCCGGAAATAATCAAAAGCGCTGTACAGAGGAGCTTTATACTCTTTGCCCCAGGCGCGGAACGGCCTTGATCCCGTAATGGTGATATATCCCTTTTTTGCCATGTATTTGACCTGATCGTTGTTTATGCCGAATTTTTTCTGGAAAGCTTGCGAGGTAACGCCAAGGTTAGTACAGTGCGATGCAATTTCTTCCAGCGACATGACCTCGCGAAGCTGATCGTAGAGGCCAGACTTGTCACTTTTCGGATCAAATTCGACTCCCTTTGATTTCAACAGCTCGACAATTTCATCCTTGAGCAGAGGAGGCTTATCACCGCCGCAAATTCTGTACTTCATAAAAGACTCTACGTCGCGGTAGTCATCCATGTAGTTGCGTTCGAACTGCATAGCCTCATCTATGGTGATTCCTTTCCGAAGCAGCTTTTGCACATCCTCGTCCGTCAATCGCAGATAGTCGGCCATGCTGTACAGAGGGACATTAAGCTCATAGCCTCCGCTGCGAAATCCCAAAGTCCCAGTTTGGCGTATATTGCTTTTATACGCCAGCTCCTTCATCTGTGCCTCCGACAGGTTGAATTTTATCTCCCAGGACAAGGACGTGACACCCAGGTGCTCGCAGCGTGATGCGATTTCTTCCGGCGACATAACGTCTCGCAGCTGCGCGTAAAGCTGCTCGATTGTTTCGGTAGAATCCCCCTCGATACTCTGCTCCTGCAAGAGCCAGAGTATTGTGCTCCTGATGAGCATGGGCTCCTGCATCAGAGCATATCTTTGATATTCGCCGTATTCGGCTGGGCCTAAGTAGTAATCCATGTGAGTACACCTCCAAAAAATTTGCCGGGGTTGTGACCGGCCCCCCCGCATTACATAAGGCCGGAACTGGTTCCGGTTTTAAGCAGCATCTTTATTTTCACTATACCAGAAAATGTAATTGTGCAACATTGTATTGACAATATATAAACAACGTATTATAATATCAATGAAAGGAGTGTGTGTATATGGCACAAACAACCGTGAGCGTCCGAATGGACGACGCCCTGAAAAGAGACTTTGACGAAGTTTGTAATGAGCTTGGCTTGTCTATGACAACGGCCATTACCATGCTTGCCAAGAAGATGACCCGGGAGAAGAGACTGCCCTTCGAGGTATCCGTAGACCCATTCTACTCGGATGAAAACATGGCCAGACTCAGAAAGTCCATCGCACAAATGGAATCCACCGGCGGAACCATCCATGAGGTGAATTTGGATGATTAAGGCATGGACGGACGAGGCATGGGAGGACTTCGAGTATTGGACGAGACAGGATCGAAAGACGCTCCGGCGAATTCTTCAACTGCTTCGGGACATCGACCGCAACGGGTATGAAGGCATCGGTAAACCGGAACGACTGAGCGGCGACTTGTCGGCCTATTGGAGCCGCAGGATTGATGAAGCAAACCGTATCGTCTACCGCATAGAAGGTGAAGTCATCAAAATCGTCCAGTGCGGCTCGCATTACAGGGACAAATGAGCAAAAGGGCACCCATTCGTATCTGGGTGTCCTTTTGTTTCAGAAAGCAGCAATATCAAGAACTGTAGCAATAGCAAACCCCAACATAATGATTAAGCCTATCACAAAAACGCCTACTATAATCCTCTTTTCTTTTCCTTTTTCTACAATACGAAAAAACTTTCTATATATGATTAGCATTAACACGAAGAACCAGCCGGCCATAAGTAGAAGTCCGTAATCCAAAAAATAAAGGCATGGCGGAATTGGCAGACGCGTATGGTTCAGGTCCATATGAATGCAAGTTCATGCAGGTTCAAGTCCTGTTACCTGCACCAAATGAAAACCCAGTATTTAGGCTGAAAACGGCTTGGATACTGGGTTTTTCGCATCTTTACGCGCTATTTTCAGTATCCCAAAAATGTTTAAAATCGCCTCAAAAACCGCTAAGTTTTGCATCATGCAGCACGAAATGCAACACGAAAACCCATGTGCAACGCACAGGGCCTCTGTTTTCTTTTTTGCAGAAAAATCTGCTGTCTGTAAATCGTAAACTGCGAATCCTTTACTATCTTTTTTATGCAACCATAAAAGATTCCGGTATAAAAATTCTGCAATTTTAAGGCTTTTCGGGGAAGTCGGACGTCCTGACTCTTCAAAAGCTAATTCCCTTCGAATGCCGCGGCTGCGCCTTTGCAGCAAAATTCCTGCCAGCGCATTCCCCTATTCTTCTGGCCTATATAGCCAAAGCGCCGGCGCGCAAAACACAGAATTTTCAAAAAGTTAACAAAAAAGTTGTAGACTTGGCGGGTTGTTTCTGTTATGCTTTAGTCAGCAAACCAAATGCAGCAAGGTGGTCGATTCCATGTGCATACTGCTTTCCCCTTCGGGACATGTGATTCACAGCAGAAACGTCCGTTTCACAGCCGGCTAGGATGGATTTCGTGCAGATCTCTGTACGAGTTCCTCCTGTCCGGCTGTTTTTTATTTCTACAAAGGAGTTGTTTACCATGATTCCGTGCCAGGAAAAATGCCCGCGTTACTTTGAGGGATGCCATAAAAGCTGTGCCCGCTGGAAGGTTCTACAGGCGCAGCAGCGCTCGGTCAACCGGAAGAAGAAAAACTATCTGGAATACCATAACGCTGTCTGCAGCACGGTGATCCGGCAGTGCCGCAGCATTCAGCCCCATTCCTTCACACGCTGAGGAAACGGAAAATACATAAAATGGAATATAAGAAGGGCGCTGCGGTTTTCAGGCTGCAGCGCCCTTTTCTATACAGATTGATTTGCTTTTTCACGCCGGTTCCGGCGCAGGGTATTCGGCCGCGCCGTCCGGGCTTGAACTGTGTACTGCACGTGAATTAGCGCCGTGGGGCCGGTCAGTCCGCGTGCGCGCACAATTTCGGCATGTGGAGCTTTTATATTAAGCTTCAAACTTCGCCGCGACGTCGCCGAGGTATTTCCGGACCGGCAGATGCTGCGGGCATGCCTTCTCACACTGACCGCAGCCGATGCAGTCGCCGGCTTTGCCGTGCTTCAGCGCCGTGTTGCGGTAATAAACCGCCTGGCTTGAGAAGCTGCCGGTGGTGCGGGCTATGCTGTTGAAGCGCGCGAAATACGTGAACCCCTTTTCCAGAAAAGCATCGAACAGCTTGTTGATCGCCTCGTAGTCAAAAGAATCCGGCTCGTCTGCTTTCAGCAGCGGCAGCCGCATGCAGCCGAAGCCGAAAGCCACAGCATGTTCCTGTTTCATGTCCATCGCTCCCATCGTAATCCGGGGATTCCGGCAGCCGTTTCCGGAAAACCGCCGCCCTTTGCGCAGCACAAAGCAGCCTTGTTTCGCGCGGCTGTATCCCCTATTGTCTCTATTTTAGAAGGATTCGCGGTTTTTTGCAATCCCGATTCTTCGTGTTCAAGCATAAGAAAAACTTATGTGAGCTTCGGATACAGGAATCACCTTTCCGCAGGCGGACCGCCGGGTGCCTGTTCCCGTGGGAACTGCAATGCGGAGAGGAAGCCGCCGGAAGCGCTGTGCCCAAACAACGCGTCGCCGCGGTGCGCCCGCATGATCTGCCGGACGATCAGCAGCCCAAGGCCGTGGCGCGGCTCCTCCGTGCCGTTGTCGCTCATCATGTAATGCGGCGTGTTCCGCAGCTTCTCGAGCTGTTCATCCGAAATGCCGACGCCGTCGTCCTCCACCGAGAGGATATAGCTTTCGGCATCTTCCCGGACGGCCACAGAGAGCGTGCATCCCGTCGGGTTGTGGGCCTGCGCGTTGTTCAGCAGGTTGTTGACCGCCCGGCGCAGCAGGGCCTTATCGCCCTGTATCACACAGGCTGTCAGGTTTTCGTCCGTCTTCCATTCCAACGGGTACTTGCCCGCTAAATCCGCATTGATGAAGTCCGCCGCACACTGCCTTGCCACCGCCACCAGATTTACCGGTTCCGGGTGCAGCGGCTGCATGTTGTATTCGAGCTTGGAGGCCAGATTCAGGTCGTTGATCAGGTTCTTCATTTTGAGACCCTGCTGCCGGATGATCGACGCCTTCCTGCGGTCCTCTTCGGAAAGCGCGCCACTTTCTTCAAGCTGGCCGGCATAGCCCAGCACCATGGAAAGCGGGGTGCGGATGTCGTGGGAAACGCCGGAAATCCAGTTGGCCCGGGCGCTCTCCTTCTTCTTCAGCTCCCGGTCCTGCCGCATGAGCTTTTCGGAGCCCCGGTTGATCGCGGCGGCCAGATCCGACAGCAGGCCCTTTTCCTTGATGTAAACCGATTTGCCCTCGGGCAAATCTTCGATCCCCGAAACGATTGGCCGGACCGACCGCAGGACGCCCGATGTGGACACAAAGTAGATGAAAAGGATCGCCAGCAGATTGACCACCAGGAACAGCAGGACGATCTTCGGGGAATCGGCGATCAGCTGGTAATCAAAGGCCGGCCACATATGCTTCCAATACATGTCTTTGGGGTGACCCATAAAAAGGAGGTCGTCCCCGCGGGCGGCGGTCGTCGTGGGGTAATCGTCGATATACCCGCGTGTGTAGTAGGAGATGTCCGCCGCCGAGTAGTGGAGCGGAACGCCCCCGGAAGATTGTCGCTGTGCCAGACCACGTCGCCGGTCTCGTCCTCGACCAGAATCGCCCAAGCGTTCCGCTGCTGCAGAATTTCCCGCCCCTTTTCCGAGAGCGTGTATGCGCCGCTTTCCGTTTCCACCAGTTCGTTCCCGAGCTGTTCCGCAGCCTTCCAGCCGCCGGAGGATGATCCCGACCCGCAGCAGCAGTTCTCTGGGCAGGAACGGCTTTACCATGTAGTCGTCGGCGCCAAGGCCGAGGCCCCGGAGCCTGTCTTCATCCTCACCGCGCGCAGTCAGGAACAGCACCGGCATCTCTGTAAACGCCCGCAGCTGCTCAAACAGCGAAAAGCTGTCGCCGTCCGGCAGCATGACGTCGAGGATCGCGAAATCCGGCTTCCATGTTTTTGCCGCGTCGATTGCAGCGGCAACAGTACCCGCCGTTTTGATCTGCGTATAGCCGTCCTCCCGCAGGAAGTCGGCGACCATGTCCAACAACGCCTTCTCGTCATCTACGAAAAGGATTTTTTTCTGTTTGTAATACTGTTGTTCCATTGCAGATTCCTCCTGCTCCCTATTATAGCACGGAAACATCCGTCCCGCC
>OJAG01001450.1_pt1 | contig 14497 bp, 14 predicted proteins | sample 1589021 | NCBI WGS metagenome assembly OJAG01 (sample SAMN03283264) | human gut metagenome | biome: human-associated habitat; material: feces | host: Homo sapiens | place: USA | collected 2013 | reverse complement strand
TGCAGACGCTTTTCGCTGTCGAAGGAGAGCGCACGGCTCTCCAGGATGTCGCCCGCAGCCATGGCGCGGCGCAGGGCGTCCAGAGTGTAGCTTGTGGGGAAGCGCTGTGCTCCCTCAGCACGATATTCCATGTTTCCAACCGTCCTTCATGCTTCCATTCGCGCGCCGGGCAAAGGGCCGTCCCGCGGGCAGAGTGCCTGGGACGGCCGGAAAGGGGCGCACTGGTAAAATATATGTGAACACAAGCGGGAATATTTGCTAAACGGGACGGTTTGATATATAATATTTAAGCACTCGGCATTCCCCAAAAATGGGCGGCCGGCGCATGGAAGTTATCTTGACGGGAGAAAACAGCATGGACGTTCAGGTGGGCGACAGCATCATCACAAAAAAACCGCATCCCTGCGGCAACAGCACTTTCGCTGTGCTGCGCGTGGGAATGGATTTCCGTATCCGCTGTACCAAATGCGGACGGGAGGTCATGGTGCCGCGCAGCAAAATTGAAAAAAACATCAAAAAAGTGGTGCGCGAGGCTTTGCCGCTCTAGCCGCGCTTTCCTTTGCCGTACAAAAGCAGTTTTGAAACAGCGATAAGAGGAGAGCGTTTTATTATGGATATGATTACACAGCTCAGGGCTGTGCGCAACCGTTATGACGAGATCAACAATCAATTGCAGGACCCCACCGTCATCAACAACAACGAGCTGTACCGCAGCCTGATGAAAGACTATAAAAACCTGACGCCCATCGTGGAGGCCTACGACGCTTATGATGCGGCAAAAGGCGCCTTTGACGAAGCAAAGGAAATGTTGGACGAAGGTGGGCTGGACGCTGAATTCAAAGAGCTCGCGCAGGCTGAATATGAAGAAAACAAGGAAAAAATGGCGTTTCTGGAGGAACGGCTTAAGATCCTGCTGCTGCCCAAGGATGAAAATGATGACCGGAGCGTCATTGTGGAGATCCGAGGCGGCGCGGGCGGCGAAGAAGCCGCCCTGTTTGCGCACAGTTTGTTCCGCATGTATACGATGTATGCCGAAACGCGAGGCTGGAAATATGAGGTGCTGAACGCCAACGAGACAGAGCTGGGCGGTATGAAGGAAGTGAGCTTCTCCATCGAGGGAGAGGGGGCGTACAGCCGCCTTAAATTTGAAAGCGGCGTGCACCGCGTGCAGCGCGTGCCGGAAACGGAAACGCAGGGCCGCATCCACACAAGCACCGCCACGGTCGCCGTTTTGCCGGAAGCCGATGAGGTCGAGCTCGAGATCGACCCGAAAGATTTAAAGATTGACACATTCCGCTCCAGCGGCGCGGGCGGGCAGCACATCAACAAAACGTCGTCTGCCATCCGTGTTACGCATCTGCCCACCGGCACGGTCGTCGAGTGCCAGGACGAGCGCAGCCAGTACAAAAACAAAGATAAAGCCCTGCGCGTCCTGCGTGCCCGACTGTTAGACGCTAAGGTGGCGGCGCAAAACGCCGAGATTGCCGCAAACCGCAAAAGTCAGGTCGGCACCGGCGACCGTTCGGAGCGCATCCGCACCTACAACTACCCGCAGCTGCGCGTGACCGATCACCGCATAGGCCTGACAATCTACCGCCTGTTCGACGTCTTAAACGGCGACCTCGATGAAATCATTGACGCACTCATCGCCGCAGACCGCGCCGAAAAATTGAAAGAGAGCATGGAGAACGGATGAAAATGGATACGCGATTATTGGATGAAAAAAACGAACAGGATATAAAAGAAGCGGGGAAGATTCTGCGCCGCGGCGGCCTTGTCGCTGTCCCCACGGAGACCGTCTACGGCCTCGCCGGCAATGCGCTGGACCCTACCGTCTCCGCACAGATCTACAAAGTGAAGGGTCGCCCGTCGGATAATCCGCTCATCGTGCATATCGCGGATATCAAAGAATTGCCTGCGCTTGTCGAAGAGATTCCCGAAGCTGCCAAAAAGCTTGCGGATGCCTTTTGGCCGGGCCCGCTTACCATCATCATGAAAAAATCGCCGCTTGTGCCGATGCAGACGACCGGAGGTCTCGATACGGTTGCCGTCCGTATGCCGTCCGATTCCACCGCGCGGGCGATCATTAACGCCGCAGGCGTGCCGCTTGCCGCGCCGTCCGCGAATCTCTCCGGCCTGCCCAGCCCCACATCCTTCCCGCATGTGTGCGATGATCTCATGGGCCGCGTAGACGGCATCGTGAACGGCGGCGACTGCGAGGTCGGCGTGGAATCCACCGTTATTACCGTCGTCACCGAGATACCGCGCGTGCTGCGCCCGGGCGGCGTTTCCGTGGAGCAGCTGCGCCGCGTGCTCGGCAGGGTAGACGTGGACCGCGCCGTGCTGGAAAAGCCCGCGGAAAACGCCAAGGTCGCCTCGCCCGGCATGAAATACAAGCACTACGCGCCGAAAGCGGACGTCTACATGGTGGACGCTTCCGCCGAAGACTACGCCGCGTTTTTGCATACGCACCCCGAAGCAGCTGCACTTTGCTTTAACGAAGACGTGCCGTACCTCAAAAACCGGTGCGTGCCCTACGGCAGCGCCGCAGATTCCCTTTCGCAGGCGCACGGGCTTTTCACGTCGCTCCATCACCTCGATGAGATCGGCGCAAAGACCGTTTACGCCCGTATGCCGCGCAAAAGCGGCGTAGGCCTTGCGGTTTATAACCGTCTCATCCGCGCTTGTGCGTTCCGCATCGTAACGCCGAACGAGCAGCTCGTCATCGGCCTTACGGGCCAGACCGGCGCGGGCAAATCGACGGTCGCAAAGCAGCTTAAGGCGCGCGGCTGCGTCATCATCGACTGCGACGCCGTTACGCACGATCCGTCTCTTTATGCAGGAACATGTCTTACGGAGTTGCAAAATGCGTTCGGCCGTGCTATTATAAAGGAAGACGGCACGTTAGACCGCCGCCGTCTCGCAAACCTCGCGTTTGCAAGCGAAGAGGGCAAAGCGAAGCTGAACGCCATCACACATCCCGTGATCTTAGCGCGTCTCAAAAAGGAGATTGCCGCATATAAAGATGCAAAGGTCATCGTGCTTGACGCTCCGACGCTGTTTGAAGCCGGTGCAGATCGCCTTTGCCGCCGCGTGGTCTCCGTTCTTGCGGATGAAACCGTGCGCCTTGGGCGCATCTGCCGCCGCGACGGTCTCACGGAGCAGGAGGCCCTGACGCGCATGCATGCCCAGCAGAGCGACGATTTTTACATCGACCGCTCCGATTACACACTCGATAACACCGTCGCTGTTTCGGCGGACAATATGGATAATATGCTCGCAGTGCTCGGCTGCGCACACCCCGGTGAATCCGATTGAATAAGAGAAGCAAACATTTAAAAAAGTCCAAAAAGAAGCCCTTGTGGCCATGGATTCTTATCGCCGGCATTGCAGCTGCCGTGCTCGTTGTTTTCGCGGTGCAAAGGCTGCATCCCGATGTAGACCACATGCTTTACCCGCGCAAGTACGGATCCATCGTCAAAAAAGAAGCGAAGGAGTACGACTTGCCGCAAAGCCTTGTCTATGCCGTCATCAAGGCGGAAAGCGATTTCGACCCCGAGGCGGAGTCCCCGGTCGGCGCGCTCGGGCTTATGCAGATGATGCCCGAAACGTTTGACTGGATGCAAACGCATATCGGCGGGGAATATGACGCAAGCGCTTTGCTCGACCCCGAAATCAGCATCAAATACGGCTGTGCGCTGCTGCGCGTGCTCTTAAACGAGTACGACAACCTCGCCACAGCGGTCTGCGCCTACAATGCAGGCATGGGAAACGTTACGTCGTGGCTTTCGGACCCCGCATATTCCGAAGACGGAGTGACCTTAAAAGAAATTCCGTTTGAAGAAACGCGTCTTTACGTTCAGAAAGTCCTTCAGTATAAAGAAACTTACGAAAAATTGTATGGGGGAATTGAAAATGGCTAAAAAAGCAGCGGAAAAATCCGCAAAAGAGCTGTCCGAAATGCTCCTCAACCCGCGCAAGAACGGCTTTTTCAAGGTCACAGATGAGAAGATCGAAAAAGCCGATAAGTTCTGCGAAGGCTACAAGGCATTTTTAAACAGCGCCAAAACCGAGCGCGAGTCCGTTGAGTACGCGGTCGCGGCTGCAGAAAAGCACGGCTTTGTGCCGTTCGACCCGAAGCACAAGTATGCGGCGGGCGACAAAGTGTATTACAACAATCGCGGTAAAGCAATTTGCCTTGCCATCATGGGTAAAGAGGGCTGCAAAAACGGCGTTCGCATTGCCGCAGCACACATCGATAACCCGCGTCTCGACTTAAAGCCCATCCCGCTTTATGAATCCTCCGAGATGGCGTACCTCAAAACGCACTACTACGGCGGCATCAAAAAGTACCAGTGGACGGCGATTCCGCTCGCCATGCACGGCGTTGTCGTGAAGAGCGACGGCACGGTCATCAAGGTCTGCATCGGTGAAGAAGCGGGCGATCCGCAGTTCACCATCACAGACATTTTGCCGCACCTCGGTCAGGATCAGGCTACAAAGCCGCTGGGTACTGCCTTTACAGGCGAAGACCTTAACATCCTCATCGGCAGCCGCCCGGTTCGCGACGAGGAGGCTAAGGATGCATATAAGCTGAACATCATGCGTCTCTTAAACGAGAAGTACGGCATCATAGAAGCCGACCTCATCTCCGCAGAGATCGAGTTCGTCCCGGCGTTCAAGGCGGTGGATATCGGCTTTGACCGCAGCCTCGTCGGCGCTTACGGCCACGATGACCGCGTCTGCGCATACCCGGCACTTGAAGCTATCCTCAACTGCAAGAACCCGGTGCAGACCGTCGTCACTGTGCTCACCGATAAGGAAGAGACCGGCAGCGACGGCAACACGGGTCTCAACTCCGAGTACATGCGTTACTTCATCGCTGACCTCGCGCAGGCAGAGGGTGAAGAGCCGCGCCACGTGCTCTCCAAGTCCACCTGCATTTCCGCCGACGTCACCGCGGCATATGATCCGCATTATGCTTCCGTTTACGAGGCACAGAACTCCACCTACATCAACGGCGGTCTGGGCATAGCCAAGTACACCGGTGCACACGGCAAGGGCGGTACGTCCGACGCGAACGCAGAGTTTGTCGCCAAAATCCGCCGCACGTTTGACGATGCAGGCGTGCTTTGGCAGATCGGCGAGCTCGGCAAGGTCGATCAGGGCGGCGGCGGCACGGTCGCAAAGTTCATCGCGAACCTCAATGTCGACGTGCTCGACATCGGTGTGCCGGTGCTTTCCATGCACGCACCGTTTGAGGTTGTCTCCAAGCTCGACGTCTACATGGCCTACAAGGGCTTCAAGGCGTTCTTCGACGAGAAGTAAGCTGTAAAGCAAAATAGCATTACATAAAATTTCAAAAAGCTGTACGTAAAGCAACAAAACTTTACGCACAGCTTTTCTTTATATCTTCAAGCAAAAAGCCTGCCGCAAAGCGCAGCAGGCCCAATTCTTTGCGTTAAGATGTTTTGCTTTACAGCGGCAGCTGATCCAATTCGTCCTCTGTAAACACCGGGATGCCGTTCGCGTTCAGAAGCTCCACGGTTACACCGTTGCCGGGAATCTTGTTGCCCGTAAACGTGCCATCGTAAATGAGTCCCTTGCCGCAGGACGGACTTTTCGCCTTCATCACGGCAAAATCCACGTGGTTCAGCTTCGCAAAGTACAGCGCCGTCTCTGCGCCTTTTGTGTACGCCTTCGTCACGTCCTTGCCTGCACAGGAAATCACCTTGTCACCCTGCCGCTCCGCCGGGTCGCGGGGCGTGGGCAGGCCGCCCATCTGCTCGGGACATACGCCGATGATTGTGTTGCTTTCTGCAAGCTTAATGAGCGCATCGCACTTGCAGCCGTCGCCCTTATAGCGGCATTCGCAGCCCAAAAGGCAACTGCTTGTCAAAATTACAGCCATGTTTATACCTTCTTTTAATTTGATTTTTGCACTAAAAGCGGGTCATTGCCCGCAGATTTCCGGTTCGTTCTCGTCCTGCTCGTAGATTTCCACGTTCGTCTTGCCGTCCACAGCTTCCAAATGCACGGCGATGATCTCGCGTAGAGAGGTGGGGATATTCTTGCCCACAAAATCAGGGCGAATGGGCAGCTCGCGGTGACCGCGGTCGACCAAAACGACCAGCCGAATGCGCGCCGGCCGCCCGAAACGGAACACCGCGTCGATCGCCGCGCGCACCGTGCGGCCCGTAAACAACACATCGTCCACCAAAATGACTTCCTTGTCGTTGAGGTCGACCGGAAGCGTCTGCGTGTTCACAGTCGGCAGGTCGTGCCGCTTTGTCAGGTCGTCACGGTAGAATGTAATATCCAGTGTGCAGGTTTGCACCTTTACACCGGTGTGCGTCTCAATGTTCGCCGCAATCTGCTCCGCAAGCGGCACACCGCGCGTTTTGATGCCGATGAGCACCACGTTTTCGAGGTCGCGGCTTTTTTCAATGATTTCATAAGAAAGCCGCGTCAAAGCGCGCTTTACGGTAACGTCGTCCATCAGCTGGGCTTTCAGCTTCATAGGCATGCTTGTCAATCCTTTTTTAAACTCATTGATTTATTGTAGCATTTCGGCGCTTTTCCGTCAAGACGCGTCTCTTTCGGTTGATTTTTGTCAAAGCGTGTGCTATGATACTCTTTGAAAATAAACGAAACAAGGCGGTGCGCCGTCTTACGGACTAAGGAAGGTCAAACATGGAAGCATATCTTTCCAATCTTACGGTTTTCAACCACCCGCTCATCAAGCACAAGGTCAGCCACCTGTGCGACGTTAACACCGGCACCAAGGAATTCAGCGAACTCGTCAAAGAGCTTGCCATGCTTATGGGCTATGAGACACTCAAGGAGCTCAAAACGAAGGACGTGGAGATCCAGGCGCCGCTGCAGAAGATCATTACCCCGGTGCTTGCAGAGGATTTCACCATCGTTCCGATTCTGCGCGCCGGCCTCGGCATGGTAGACGGCCTGCGTGAGCTCTCGCCCACGGCAAAGGTCGGCCACATCGGCCTTTACCGCGATGAGGAAACCCTAAAGCCGATGACGTATTACTTTAAGCTTCCGGTCGATACCGCAGACGGTCCCGTCGTCGTTGTTGATCCGGCGCTTGCAACAGGCGGCAGCGCAGATGCAGCCATCCAGTTTTTAAAGGATGCAGGCTGCAAGAACATCAAGTTCATGTGCATTTTCGCGTCCGAGGTAGGCATCAAGCTGCTGTATGAAAAGCACCCGGATGTCAAAATCTATGCGGCAAACTACGCACCCGGTCCGCTGAACGAGAACGGCTACATTCCCACCGCAGCCGGCGACGCAGGCGATCGCCTGTGCGGCACAGTCAGCTATAAACCGAATAAAAACCAGTAATCCTTGTAAACGTAAAAGCTCTTCGCATGGTTCGGAGAGCTTTTTCTGTCTTGTGCTGCCTTTTTTTGATGAATATTCACAAACTATTCACAAGTGCGCGAATTACGTTGACTTTCGTCGAATGTTGTGCTATAGTTTAGTGTTAGAAAATGAAATACGATCTTTAACCCCGATACTGTGATATTGGCAAGATTGACTCTTAATACGTCTTTACAGACGGCGTGCTGACAAGGCTCAAGCTCTGCCCATTTTACAGGCAGAGCTTTTCTTTATGCTCGGAAAAGCATAGGGGAGAAGAGAACGTGTTTTGGGGTAAGAAATGAAACCACGGTTCGGAAGAAAGGAAATGATTTCATGAAGTTGATTTACGGCATCGAAGATAAGCCGAAGTTCAGCAAAACACTGGTCTTCGCATTCCAGCAGATGATCGCCATCATGGCGGCTACGCTGCTCGTACCGCTGCTTGTCACCAGCTATGGCCTGCAGGCAGACGCCGCAGCCGCACTGTTCGGCGCGGGCATCGGCACCATCGTATACCTGTTCTGCACCAAGCGCAGAAGCCCGGTATTCCTCGGCTCCTCGTTCACCTTCCTCGGCGCGTATGCTGCTACAATCGGTCAGAATTACGGCTACTGGGGCATGCTCATCGGCGTTGCGTTCGCAGGTCTTGTTTACGTCATCATCGGTCTTGTCATCAAGGTCGTCGGCTCCGGTTGGGTCAATAAGCTGATGCCGGCCGTCATCATCGGGCCGATCGTCGCGCTCATCGGTCTGTCCCTTTCCGGCACGGCAACAAGCTGGATCATGGGCAACGGCGCTGCAGCTGTCGTATACGGCGAGACCTACAACTGGGCTGCCATCATCTGCGGCATCTTCACCTTCTTCATGATTGTCGTTGCGTCCGTTAAGGGCTCCAAAACCGTCAAGCTCATTCCGTTTATCGTCGGCATCGGCGCGGGCTATGCGCTTGCACTCGTCTTTACATTCATCGGCATGGCAACGGGCACAGAGAGCCTCAAGCTCCTTTCCTTCCAGCCGTTCATCGATGCATTCGGCACATTCAGCATCACCAGCATCGTCGATTATCCGAAGTTCTTCTTCCTCAAAGCAATCGAGACGAACGGCCAGTATCCGCTTGATGCGGCTGCCATCGGCAACATCGCCATGATCTACATTCCGATCGGCGTCGTCGAGCTCGCACAGCACATCGCTGACCACAAGAACCTCAGCACGGTTGTCAACCGCGACCTCATCGCAGACCCGGGCCTCGATAAGACCCTCATCGGCGACGGCCTCGGCTCCATTGTGGGCGCGTTCTTCGGCGGCTGTGCAAACACCACCTACGGCGAGTCCATCGGCTGCATCGCCATCACCGGCAACGCTTCCGTCGTTTCCATCCTCACCGCGGCACTCGGCTGCATGGTGCTTTCCTTCTTCACTCCGTTCGTCGTGCTCATTAACTCCATTCCGAAGTGCGTCATGGGCGGCGCGTGCATCGCGCTCTACGGCTTCATCGCCGTTTCCGGTCTCCAGATGCTTCACCGTGTTGATCTCGGCAACAGTAAGAACCTGTTCGTCGTCAGCTCTATCCTCGTCTGCGGCATCGGCGGTTTGTACTTCGGCTTCGGTACGAACAGCATCACCGGCGGCGCTCTGCTGAACATCACGTCTTTGGCTGTTGCCCTCATTGTCGGCATTGTCACGAACCTCATCGTCAATAACGGCAAGCTCAGCAGCGGCGAGGACGGTCTTAGCAGTGCAGCTTCCGAAATGGGAAAGGTAGACCCGGAAACCACCGAGATCCCCTCCCGTAAAAGCAAAAAGAAGTAATTCTTCAAAAAATAGCGTTAACTGAAATGCACAGCGCCCGGGCTTCACGGCTCGGGCGTTTTTCTGTTGTAAAGGAATTCGACTTGCTTTTTTTCCGTCATCCGATATAATAGTAAAAGATACCGAAAGAAAGGGGAGAGCACCGTGCGGAAACGAAAAAAAAACAGCCCCATCCAAAAGCCGCGTCCGCTGCATTTGGAGCGCATTATGAACCTAAAGCGTTGGACGGGTATTCTGCTTATCTGCGCCGCCGCTTTCATGGCGCTTGCACTGTTCGTCATGTGGGGTTTGCCGGTGCTTTTCCCGCCCGAAGATCCGGAGGATTCCCTGCCGCAGGCCACCGTACTGCCCACCGCGTCCCCCGCTGCAAGCACGGAGGAAAACGACCTGCCCGTGCTCGAGGACAGCGTGAATCTGTTCGTCATCAACGAAGACCACCCTGCGGACGCGGATTTCGCCCCCGAGGAGACCGCCGAGTTTGACAGCGTCACGGTCGATGCCCGCATTGTGCCGGCACTCTCCGCACTGTGCGATGCTGCAAAAGCAGACGGTGTCACGCTCAAGTTTTCCGGCGGCTATGTGTCCTATGCAGAGCAGGAAGCGCTTTATAACGCCGAAGTCGAGCGCCTTATCGCGGCAGGTTCCACCAAAATTATGGCGCGCGAAGACGCAAAATCCACCGTGTCCGCGCCCGGCACAAGCGACCTGCAAAGCGGTCTGTGCGTCACTGTGCAGGACGACCCCGCAACGTTTTCGACAACGGATACCTACGGCTGGCTGCAAAGAAACATGGCGCATTACGGCTTTGTGTTCCGCTATCCCGCCGGAAAAGAGGACGAAACCGGCATTAAACGCAATGATCTTGTCCTGCGCTATGTCGGCACAGAGCACGCCGCCGCCATCCGCAGACTCTCCCTTTGCCTCGAAGAATACCTTCGCTACATCGGCGCCTAACGAAAAAAACGGATGCTTTCGGGAAGAAAAAGAAAAAAGTTTTCTGTTTTTTTGAAAAAGACCTTGCATTTTAGAATTTTTTGTGCTAACATAATTAGCGCTATGTTTATGTGTTAACTTCGCTGTTAACCGACTAACCGCAGATCAACCGAAAGAGGTGACAGATATGAAGAATATACATCCGGACTATCAGGAAACGACCATTACCTGCGCATGCGGCAATGTGATTCACACGCGTTCCACAAAGAAGGACATCCGCGTTGAAATTTGCTCCAAGTGCCATCCGTTCTTTACGGGTAAGCAGAAGCTGGTTGATACAAGCGGTCGTGTTGATATGTTCAACAAGCGCTACGGTATCACGAAGTAAATTTATATGGATCGTTCAGGGCGGTGCTCTTTCGGGCATCGCCCATTTTTTCTCCAAAGGCAAATCGCGTTCGTTTCAAAACAGAGGGGAGCGGTAAAAATGGCAGAGTACAAAACCGTGCGGAAAAACGCGCAGGACCAGTTTGTGGAAAAGCGATCGCGTTTCATCGGCTATGCCTGCCCGGTGCAGACCGAGCAGGAGGCGCTCGATTTCATCACGTCCAAAAAATCCGAGCACTGGGATGCCAGTCACAACGTCTATGCGTATATCCTGCGCGACGGCACCATGCGCTTTTCGGATGACGGCGAGCCGCAGGGCACGGCCGGTATGCCGGTGCTGGATGTCCTGCGCAAAAGCGGCGTTACGGATGTCGTCACGGTCGCCACGCGCTATTTCGGCGGCATTCTGCTCGGGGGCGGCGGTCTCGTTCGTGCGTATTCGCACACCGCGTCCATCGCCCTGCAGGCGGCACAGATCATTACCATGCGAGAGTGCCTGCTGTTGTCGCTCACCTGCGATTACGGCCGGTACGGCCGCGTTGCATCGCTTGTTCCGGAATGCGGCGGCGTGACGGACGATACGGTCTTTGAGGAAAAAGTCACCGTCAAATTTCATTTGGCGCCCGAGCTGCTCGGTGCATTCCGCAAAAAACTTGCGGATGCCACAAATGGGCAGGTCGATGTGACAGAAGATGGAAAAAAATTTTTTGAATTTGAAGAATAAAAGAAGTAATTTCGCCGTTTGCGGCGTATATATTACTATGAGGGCAAAAATCAGGGCGTTTTGCTCCGAGCTTTGCCGTAATCCCAACGGCATCGCGCCGGCGGTCACGAAAGGGGGCGGTGGAATGCCGTTGCCGGAGTCCTTTATGCAGGACTTAAAATCGCGCTGCGACATTACAGACATCGTTTCCTCGTATGTCAACCTAAAGCGGCGCGGCAAAAACATGGTGGGACTGTGTCCCTTCCACAACGAAAAATCACCGTCCTTCAACGTCTACCCGGAGAATAACTCGTTTTACTGCTTCGGCTGCGGCGCGGGCGGCGATGTCATCACATTCATCCGTAAGATTGAAAATCTCGATTACATCGAGGCCGTGAAAATGCTCGCGGACCGCGTGGGGCTGCAAATGCCGGAGCAGGGCGTGGACGATTCCATGAGCCGCCTGCGTCAGCGCGTGCTGGAAATCAACCGCGAATCCGCCCGCTTTTTCCACAGCGCACTTTTAAGCCCGGAGGGCAAGCCGGGGCTTGATTATTTCGCGCGCAGGCGCCTGCCCATGAAAATGATCCGCCATTTCGGGCTCGGCTGGGCGCCGGAAAGCCGCTTTGCGCTCGTTAATCACCTGCGCTCCAAGGGCTATTCCGAGCGCGAGATGATTGCGGCGAACGTCGCGGTGGAGACGCGCTCCGGCCGCGCGATGGATCGTTTCCACGCACGCGTCATGTTTCCTATCATTGATCTGCGCGGCAACGTGGTCGCGTTCGGCGGGCGCATTTTGACAAACGAAAAGCCGAAGTACATAAATACATCGGATACCCCGGTCTACCACAAGAGCAGCGGTCTTTTCGCGATGAATTTTGCGAAAAACGCGCTTGAAAACGACCGCATCATTTTGGCTGAGGGCTATATGGACGTCATCTCGCTGCACAAAGCGGGCATTGAAAACGCTATTGCGTCGCTCGGCACGGCACTTACCGCAGAGCAGGCGCGCATCATTGCCCGCTATGCGAAAGAGGTCGTCATTTGCTACGATTCCGACGAAGCCGGTCAAAAGGCCGCACAGCGCGCCATTCCCATTCTGCGCGGCGCAGGGCTTTTGGTGCGCGTCATGGCCGTGCCCGGCAACAAAGACCCGGACGAGTTCATCAACGCATGCGGTGATGAAGGCGCGGCGCGTTTCCGTAGGCTCATTGAGCAAAGCGGCAACGATGTGGAATACCGCCTTGCAAAGCTGAAAAGCGGGTATGATTTAAGCAACGAAAACGGGCGTATTCAATACCTGATGGCCGCCGTAGAGCTGCTGGCGGGCCTTGAAAACGCCATTGAGCGCGACGTGTACGTCAGCCGCCTTTCGCAGGAATTGAATGTTGACAAAAACGCCATTTTGCAGCAGATGTCCGTTTCCGTGCGCAAAAAAGCGCGTGCGGCGCAGCGGCAGCAGCAAAGGGACATGACGGAGCAGCTTTCCGCGCGGCGCGATACCGTAAACCCCGAAAAGCGCCGCTATGTCCGCGTGGCCAACGCCGAAGAGCGGCTCATCGCGTGCCTTTTCCACAATAATGACCTCGCACAGAGCCTGAACCGCCGCGTGCCGCCCGAAAAATTCGTGACGGCGTTCAATCGCCGGTTATATCAGAGCCTCCTGGGCAAGATTATAAACGAAGAAACGGTCACATCGCCGCAGATTACAGACTTTTCGGCGGAATGTACGCCGGACGAAATGGGCCGCCTTGCGAAGATCGTGCAGGAAAACGCCGGCATCACCGCCAAAGACGCGGAAGAATACGTGCAGATCATTTTGAGCGAAGGCGCGTTGACCGATACCGATAAGGTGCGTGGCGCGAACCCCGCCGACCTGCAGGCGCAGCTCGATGCACTGCGCAAACAGAAAAAATAGGAACGTTATGCTTTAAAACAGAATTGAGATAAAAAGGCAGCGTGCAGACGCTGCCGAGGGAATAAGGGAAAACACAGGAAAGGTATGATAAACTATGGCAGCACCCGATAAGAAAACCGTGATCCGCGATCTGATTGAGCTCGGCAAAAGCAAAGGCCAGCTCACCACAAAGGAGATCCTCGACGCCATCGGCGAATTGGATTTCGACCCGGAGCACATTGAAAAATTCTATGATACACTGGAATCGCACGGCATTGAGATTATCGATGACTTCAGCGATATCCAGATTGATGACATCGACCTTTCCAAAGTATCCGGCGCAGATACGGACGATTTTGATGCCGGCATGGGCATGGAAGGCGTCGCCATCGATGACCCGGTCAAAGTTTACCTGAAAGAGATCGGCCGCGTGCCGCTGCTTTCCTCCGAAGAAGAAGTGCGCCTTGCCATCGCCATCAAGGACGGCGACGAAGCCGCAAAGAAGCGCCTTTCCGAAGCGAACCTGCGTCTTGTCGTCAGCATCGCGAAGCGCTATCTCGGCCGTGGCATGCAGTTCCTTGACCTCATTCAGGAGGGCAATCTCGGCCTCATCAAGGCTGTTGAAAAGTTCGATTATACAAAGGGATTCAAGTTCTCCACCTACGCAACGTGGTGGATTCGTCAGGCCATCACGCGCGCCATCGCCGACCAGGCCCGCACCATCCGTATCCCGGTGCACATGGTGGAGACCATCAATAAGGTGAAGAAGGTCTCCAGCCAGCTGCTCCACACGAGCGGCCACGAGCCGACCGCGGAGGAAATCTCCGACGAGCTCGATATGCCGGTTGATAAAGTGCGCGAGATCATGCGCGTCGCGCAGGAGCCTGTCTCCCTTGAAACGCCGATCGGCGAGGAAGAGGACAGCCACCTCGGCGACTTTATCCCGGATGACGACGCACCGGCCCCGGCAGATGCTGCTTCCCATACGCTGCTGCGCGAAACGCTCGGCGATGTGCTCGATTCCCTCACCCCGCGTGAGGAAAAGGTGCTGCGCCTGCGCTTCGGCCTTGAGGACGGCAGAAGCCGCACGCTCGAGGAAGTGGGCAAGGAATTCAATGTCACCCGTGAGCGTATCCGCCAGATTGAAGCAAAGGCGCTCAGAAAGCTCCGTCACCCGAGCCGCAGCAAGAAGCTGAAGGATTTTCTGGATTGATCCCGAAAGGATAGGCACATACCATGCACATGACACTGGAAGCGGACTACGCAGTCCGCATCGTGGAATTTTTGGCCGTGAACCCCGGGCGCGCAGATGCCAAAACGATCTCGGAGCGCACAAGCGTCACGCTGCGCTTTACGCTGAAGATTCTGCGCACGCTCGTTTCGGACGG
>OJAG01001445.1_pt1 | contig 14542 bp, 8 predicted proteins | sample 1589021 | NCBI WGS metagenome assembly OJAG01 (sample SAMN03283264) | human gut metagenome | biome: human-associated habitat; material: feces | host: Homo sapiens | place: USA | collected 2013 | reverse complement strand
TAGAGATCGATAAAATTCGCGACACGATAACGGAGCCGATGCGGCCGCAGGACGCACGCCCGATTTTCCACCCGGGTCTCGGCGAGGGCGGCAAGTACCACGTGCAGACCGGCGAGCCGCTGCCGCCCGGAGAAACGCTGACCTTTGCACTTGCGGGCAATCAGAACTGCGGCAAAACGACGCTGTTTAATCAGCTGACGGGCTCTAACCAGCACGTGGGCAACTTTCCGGGCGTGACGGTGGACCGCAAAGACGGTGCGATACGCGGCGTGGAAAACACGCTCGTCACCGACCTGCCGGGCATTTACTCCATGTCGCCATACTCGAGCGAGGAGCTCGTCACGCGGCGCTTCGTTTTGGATGAGCATCCGCGCGGCATCATCAACATTGTGGACGCGACGAACATAGAACGCAATTTGTATCTGACGATGCAGCTGATGGAACTGGATGTGCCGATGGTGCTGGCGCTCAATATGATGGACGAGGTGCGCCAAAACGGCGGCTCTGTGCGCGTGAACGAGATGGAGGAGATGCTCGGCATCCCCGTGGTGCCGATCTCCGCTGCGAAAAACGAGGGTATTGAGGAGCTTATCGACCACGCCGTGCACGTGGCAAAGTACCGGGAAGCGCCGGGACGGCAGGACTTCTGCGATGTGAACGACCACAACGGCGCGGTACACCGCTGTTTGCACGGCATTATGAGCCTCATTGAAGACCATGCCCACGATGCGGGCATCCCGGTACGCTTTGCGGCGAGCAAGCTCGCCGAGGGCGATCAGCTCGTTTTAGACCGGCTGAACCTCGACCAGAATGAAAAGGAGACACTGGAGCACATCATCACGCAGATGGAAAAGGAACGCGGGCTCGACCGCGCCGCCGCCATTGCCGATATGCGCTTCAGCTTCATTCAAAAAGTGTGCGGCGCTGCGGTCGTAAAGCCGAAGGAAAGCCGCGAGCACGCAAGAAGCGTGGCGATAGACCGCGTTTTGACCGGCAAATACACGGCAATACCGGCGTTTATCGGCATTATGGGTCTTGTATTCTGGCTGACGTTTAACGTCATCGGCGCGTTTTTATCGGATTTACTGGACATGGGCATCGGCGCGCTGACGGATATTGTCGACCGCGGCATGACGGCAGCGAACGTGAACCCTGTGCTGCACTCGCTTGTCATCGATGGTATTTTCACCGGCGTCGGCAGCGTTTTGAGTTTTCTGCCGGTCATTGTGACGCTGTTTTTCTTCCTCTCCATGCTGGAGGACAGCGGATACATGGCGCGCGTGGCGTTTGTGATGGATAAGTTATTGCGCAAAATCGGACTTTCCGGCCGCAGTGTGGTGCCGATGCTCATCGGTTTCGGCTGCACCGTTCCGGGCGTGATGGCGAGCCGCACGTTGCCTTCCGAGCGCGACCGTAAAATGACGATTCTGCTCACGCCGTTTATGAGTTGCTCCGCAAAGCTGCCGATTTACAGCTTTTTTGCGGCGGCGTTTTTCCCGGGCAAGGGTGCACTTGTGATGGTCATTTTGTATTTCACCGGCATTTTGGTCGGGATTTTGATGGCTTTGCTCATGCGCGGCACGATGTTTAAGGGTGAGGCTGTACCGTTTGTGATGGAGCTGCCGAACTACCGCATGCCGGGCGCGAAAAACGTGGCGCAGCTTTTGTGGGAAAAGGCGAAGGACTTTTTACAGCGCGCTTTTACGGTCATTTTTGTTGCGACCATCATCATTTGGTTTCTGCAAACGTTTGACCTGCGCTTTAACATCGTTTCCGATTCCAAAGACAGCATTTTGGCGGTCGTCGCCGGGTGGATTGCACCGATTTTTGCGCCGCTCGGCTTTGGCGACTGGCGCATCTCTACGGCGCTCATCACGGGCTTTATGGCAAAGGAAAGCGTGGTGTCTACCTTGACGGTGCTGTTCGGCTCCTCCACGGCGCTTGCAACGCTGCTGACGCCGCTTTCCGCCGCAAGCCTGCTTGTGTTCTGCCTGCTGTACACGCCGTGTGTGGCGGCCATTGCGTCCGTAAAGCGCGAGCTTGGCGGTAAGTGGGCGGCAGGCGTCGTCATCGGTCAGTGCGTCATCGCGTGGCTGATAGCGGGGCTTGTGTACGGCATGGGGTCGCTGTTTATATGATGGATAAGCTGAACATAGGCACGGCTCTTGTGTTCCTTTTGCTCGTCATAGCGGTGTTTTTGGCTGTGCGGGCCATTCAAAAAGGAAAGACCGGCGGCTGCGGCGGGGACTGCACCCACTGCGCCGGCTCTTGCGCAAAGCCGGAACAGAAAAACAAAGCATAAAAAGAACAGAACATAAAAAATCTCCTGCTTCCCGAAAGAGGCAGGAGATTTCGTTATCTTAACTTATTCGTCTTCTTCGGAGACGCCGTGCTCGTGTGCTTCGTCGGCATCCTTGATCTCGCCCACGATGGGGGTGGGGTCGATGCCGCGGCGGCGGTAGTAATCGGAGACCGCAGCCTTAATGGCCTGCTCGGCCAGAACGGAGCAGTGAACCTTGATGGCCGGAAGACCGTCCAGCGCTTCCATGACCGCCTTGTTCGTCAGCTTCAGAGCTTCCGGGATCGTCTTGCCTTTTACAAGATCGGTCGCCATACTGCTTGTCGCGATGGCCGCGCCGCAGCCGAAGGTCATGAACTTTACGTCCGTGATGACGTCGTTATCGACCTTGATGTACATGCGCATGATGTCGCCGCACTTCGGGTTGCCGACTTCACCGACACCGTCTGCATCTTTGATTTCGCCAACGTTGTGCGGGTTGGAGAAGTGTTCCATTACTTTTGCACTGTATGCCATATCGTTTCATTTCCTTTCGTACATTCGTACCGGATTATTTTAAAATTAAGAGATCGTGCGGCCGTGGATGATCGCATCCCACAGCGGACTCATGGCGCGCAGACGGTCGATGATCTTCGGGAGCACCTCGATGATATAATCGGCGTCGCTCTCGTCGTTCACGTCGCTGAAGCTGAGACGCAGGGAACCGTGGGCTACCTCGTGCTTAAGGCCGATGGAAAGCAGCACATGGCTCGGGTCGAGAGAACCGCTGGTGCAGGCGCTGCCGGAAGAAGCGCAGACACCCTTAAGGTCGAGCATCAGCAGCATGGATTCGCCCTCAACGCCTTCGAAGGAGAAGTTCACGTTGCCCGGCAGACGGTGGTAGCGGTCGCCGTTCAAATGACTGCGGTCAATCTTTGAAAGCTCCGTGATGAGCTTATCCTGCATGCGGCGCAGCTTTGCGTTCTTTTCGTCCATCGTATTGATGGCGTTCTCGAGCGCAACGCTGAGGCCGACAATGCTTGCAACGTTTTCGGTGCCGGCGCGGCGGCCGCGCTCCTGTGCACCGCCATCGATGAGGTTCGGCAGGATGATGCCCTTCTTGATATACAGCACGCCGACGCCCTTCGGGCCGTGGAACTTGTGGCCGCTGAGGGACAGCATGTCAATGTTCTGCTCTTTTACGTTGATCGGCACATTGCCGACAGCCTGTACGGCGTCGGTATGGAACCAAACACCATGCTTTTTGCAGATTTCACCAATCTCCGGGATGGGCTGGATGGTGCCGATCTCGTTATTGGCATACATGATGGTGACAAGGCCGGTCTTATCGGTGATGGCGGCCTCGAGCTCTTCCGGGACGACGATGCCGTTTTCATGCACGTCGAGGTACGTGACCTCAAAGCCCTCTTTTTCGAGCGCTGCGCAGGTGTGCAGCACCGCGTGGTGCTCAAACTTGCTTGTGATGATGTGGTTCTTGCCCTTTTTCAGCATCTTGTGCGCTGCGCCCTTAATGGCCCAGTTGTCGCTTTCGCTGCCGCAGCTTGTGAAGTAGATCTCATTCGGCTCTGCACCGAGACATTTTGCTACTTTTGCACGTGCTTCCTCAAGCGGCTTTTTTGCAGCCGTGCCGAGCGCATACAGGCTTGACGGGTTGCCGTAGCATTCGGTGTAGTACGGCAGCATAGCCTCAAGCACCGCAGGGGAGACGGCAGTGGTAGCGGCGTTGTCCGCATAGATGATCTTCTTGCCGTTATTTTCCATAGCTTTATCAGTACCTTTCGGATAGTGTTTTTTGTGAGGGAACAGAAAACGCATTTGGGGTCGATCGGTCGGGATACGCATATTCTTTCCTCAGCGAGATAAATATACACCAAATTGGTATACTTTTCAATAGGGAAATTCCAGAAAGTCAAAATTTTTCTGAAAAAGCAGGAAATAAAGACCCCGAACGAGAGTTTTCCGTACAAAATGGAAGAAAACGGCGGCTGTTTTTTGAAAACCGGCGTACAGAACACAAAAAATCGGGAGAATATGGGAATAGAACCTCTGCGGTGTGCCCAAACTCCGTACAGAGCGAAACGGCACGCGGCTTGACAGCACGGGGAGAATAGCGTAAAATAGAATTATCTTTTTGTGTGCGGGTATTTTTCGCATGCGTGAACGGCTGACACTTTGCACGTAAACGGTACGTGTAACGGATAGTGAAAAAAACGCTGCGGTGTTTTGATTTACATGTGTTGAACGGAAAAAACAGAAGAAAGAAAAGCAGAAGGCGGCGCGGACTTGCGTGCGTTTTATTCTGCTCATGCCGAAAGGCGACACTGCGCAGAGCATCGGTTGGTGCTTTTGTATACCTTATTTTTGCGTGAATTGCGACAGTGCGCCTGTGTTATTTGAAAGGAAGGTCAATTTGGCAGAAAAAAGAATCAGAAAAATGACGAAATTAACGTCGCTCGGCGACGCGCCTGCAAAGCAGCAGGACCAGCCCCTCAGCGGTGCAGGGGAAAGCTTCATCGGCAAGATTTCCGGCCCCATCGAAAAGCCGGTGAGACGCCAGAAAACGCGCAGAACGGAAAACGCGCAGGTAAAAGAAGAAGCGGCACAGCAAACCGTGAGCGAAACAAAAGAGGCGAAGCCGAAGCGCACGCGTACCGCGCAAAACACGGACGCACACAAAAAGACGACGAAAACGGTAAAATCGGCCCCAAACGGTGAAAAAGCACCCGCTAAGACAACAAAAAGCACGCAGACGAAAAATAACAAGGGCAGGGGCAGGCGCACAAAGCAGAAGCCCTCTGTGCGCGCGTATTTCCTCGGCGGCTTAAATGAGATCGGCAAGAATTTCACGCTGTTTGAGTGCGAAAACGACATGGTTATCGTGGACTGCGGCCTTGCCTTCCCGGACGAAGAAATGCCCGGCATCGACGCGGTTATTCCGGATTTCACATTTGTTGAGAAGAACAAGGACCGCATCCGCGGTATTGTCATCACGCACGGCCATGAGGACCACATCGGTTCCCTGCCGTATTTGCTCAAAAAGATCAATGTGCCGGTGTATGGCACGGCGCTGACGGTGGCGCTGATTGCGAATAAGCTCAAGGAGCACAACCTCGGCTATGTGAAGCTGAACGTCACAACGGCGGGCTCGCACATTCAGCTCGGCTGCTTCGACGTGGAGCTTATCCACGTAAACCACTCCATTTCCGACGCTGTGGGTCTTGCGCTGCACACCCCTGCGGGCGTCATTGTCCACACGGGCGACTTTAAGATCGATTTCACCCCCACGCAGGGCGGCATGATCGACCTTGCGCGCTTTGCGCAGCTCGGTCAGGAGGGCGTTTTGCTGCTGATGGCGGACTCTACGAACGCAGAGCGCCCCGGCTACACACAGACGGAGCAGAAGGTGAACGCGACGTTTGACGCACTCTTTGCCCGCGCGGAAGCGAATAAAAAGCGGCTCATCATCGCGACGTTTGCGTCGAACATCAGCCGTGTGCAGCAGATTATCAACTGCGCGGAAAAGTACGGCAGAAAAGTGGCGCTTTCCGGCAGAAGCATGGTGAACGTCATGTCCATTGCGAGCGAGCTCGGTTATCTCAAAGTGCCGGACGGTCTGCTCATCGATCTCAACATGATCTCCCGTTACACGAAGGAGCAGATTGTGCTCATCACGACGGGCAGTCAGGGAGAGCCGATGTCTGCGCTTACCCGCATGGCGTTTGCCGACCACCGTCAGGTCGCGGTCGGTGAGGACGACATGATCATCATTTCCGCGCGCCCCATTCCGGGCAACGAAAAGATGGTCGGCACCGTTGTAGACGAGCTTTTGAAGCGCGGATGCGATGTGGTGTACGAATCCATGTACGAAGTGCACGTTTCCGGCCACGCGTGTCAGGAAGAGCTGAAGCTTATTCAGGCGCTGACGAAGCCGAAGTACTTCATCCCGGTGCACGGCGAGCAGAAGCACCTGCGCAAGCATGCGGGCGTGGCCGTCAGCATGGGTATGCCGCCGGAGAACATTTTCATCGGCGATGTCGGCAGCGTGGTGGAGATTAATGAAGACTACATGAAACAGCTGCCCGATGTACAGGCGGGCGCGGTTATGGTGGACGGCCTCGGCGTGGGCGACGTCGGCAGCATTGTGCTGCGTGACAGAAAGCACCTTGCGGAGGACGGTCTCATCATTGCGGTGTGCACGATTGAGGCAGGCTCCGGCAGAGTTGTTTCCGGTCCGGATATCGTATCCCGCGGATTTGTGTATGTGCGCGAGAGCGAGGCGCTGATGGACGAGGCGAGACGGCTTGTCAACAGCACGATTGAGCAGTGCGCGGACGAAAACGTGCGCGAGTGGAGCGCCATTAAGCTGCGCGTGCGCGACAACCTTTCCAGACTGTTATATAACCGCACAAAGCGCAGCCCGATGATCCTGCCGATCATCATGGAAGTTTAAATTCAGTTTAAGTTAGATTAGTTTCTTGAGGGTTTCCCTCAGAAGGAGAGACGGGAAATGAACAAGCGGCGCATCTGGGCGACCTCGCCGGTCTATTATGTTATGGCAGCGGTCATGTTCATTATGGCGTGCTTCAGCTATACGCAGAATAAGATTCTGTTTGCGGTGGAGATCACGGTTTCCGGCCTGTGTTTGGCAGCGGTTATCATGACCGACCTGCATTACCGCGTGCATGTGTACACGGCGCTCAGAGCTGCGAGAAAGGTGCTTTCCGCCGATGAACAGCGCAACCTCGGGCAGTTTGCGCTGCCCCTTGCGGTGCTGGGCTCGGCGGGCGACATCGTCTGGACGAACGAGCGCTTTCAGGATTTATTCACCGAAAACGGCGAAGGCTGCGGCGATAACATTGCGGCGTACATTTACCCGAAGACTTTGCGTCAGATTTTATCCGAAAACGGAACCTCCGTTTCCTACGGCGACCGCGAGTTTACGGCCTATGGCCTGCGCACCGAAAGCGGCAGTGTGCTTTACTTTGTGGACGACACGTATTATAAGCAGATTCAGCGCGACTACCGCGAAAAGCGCACGGTCATTGCGGTTATCTCGTTTGATAACCGCGAGGAGCTGACGCGCGATGCCTCCGGCAATGAGGATTCCCGCATCACGTCCGAGGTGGAATCCATTCTGCGCAGCTGGGCGATCGACACCATGGAGGGCTTTCTGCGCCGCATGACGAACGGGCGTTATATGCTCATCACGGACGACCAGCACATTGAAGAAGCCAAAACGAAGCGCTTTGCCGTTTTGGACAGCGTGCGCGCCGTGAAGGGTGAGAATAACATGTCTGCCACGATCTCCATCGGCATCGGCCGCGCGGGTGTAACGGCGACGGAAAGCGAACTGCATGCCCGTCAGGCACTGGAAATGGCGCTCGGCCGCGGCGGCGACCAGGTGGCCATCTACCAGCAGGACGGTACATACGAGTTCTTCGGCGGCCTCTCCAAGGGTGTTGAAAAGCGCGACAAGGTGCGCACGCGCGTTATTGCCGCGACGCTTTCCGACCACATTAAATCGAGCGACCATATTTTCATCATGGGGCACACGAACTCCGACCTTGACGCCGTGGGCGCGGCGGTCGGCATGTGGGCGGCTGTGACGAAGGGCCTTGACCGCCGTGCAAGCATTGTGATCGACAAGGGCCGCTCTATGGCGACGACGCTTATCAACGCGTTTGAGCATCAGCCGGAGTATGAAAACATGTTCATCACCCCGCAGGAGGCGCTCGACCGCTGCACGCAGCGCTCGCTTCTCATTGTGGTGGACACACATTCCACCTCGTTTGTGGAGAGCCAAGAAGTTTTAAAGGCCATTCCGCGCGTGGTCGTCATCGACCACCACCGCATGATGGTGACGCACATTGAAAACGCGATCATCTTTTACCATGAGCCGTACGCCAGCTCGGCTTCCGAAATGGTGGCGGAGCTCGTGCAGTATATCAACAGCTCCGCGCTCAATAAAAAAGAAGCGACGGCGCTGCTTTCCGGCATTATGCTGGACACAAAAAACTTCGTTTTGAAGACGGGCGTGCGCACATTTGAAGCTTCCGCTTACTTAAAGCGCCGCGGCGCCGACACGGTGGAAGTGAAGAAGATGTTTGCAAATTCGCTCGATACCTATAAAGAGCGCTCTCAGCTTGTGGCAGGTGCGGAGGTTTACAAGGGCTGCGCCGTTGCGTGCTCCAACTGGGAATTCCCGAATGTGCGCATTGCGGCGGCGCAGGCGGCGGACGAGTTGCTGTCCATTCAGGGCGTGCGCGCGTCGTTCGTCATTTTCCGCGTGGGCAATGAGATTGCCATTTCGGCACGAAGCCTCGGCGACGTGAACGTGCAGATTTTGCTGGAGGAATTCGGCGGCGGCGGTCACCTCAACATGGCGGGCGCGCAGATTAAAAACAGCACCACGAACGATGTGCGCAAGGCACTCATCCGCGTGTTGGACGAAAAACTTTCCGAAGCGACGAAAAAGAATAACTAATGCGGCAAAGCGGCACGAAGCCGTTTGACTGCTTTAGCGATAGATTTAAACGATAGGAGATACGACCATGAAAGTTGTACTTTTAGCAGATGTAAAAGGTGTAGGCAAAAAAGGCGAGCTCATCAATGCAGCAGAAGGCTACGCACGCAATTTCCTGCTGCCGCGCAAGCTTGCAAAGGAAGCGAACGCACAGGTGATGAACGAGTTGAAAAACGCCGAGGCCTCCAAGGCATATAAAGTGAAAACCGAGACCGAAGAAGCACAGCGTATTGCGGAAGCTTTGAAGGACAAGACCGTCCGTATCACCGCAAAGGCGGGCCAGGGCGGCAGACTGTTCGGCTCCGTCACCGCAAAGGAGATTGCGCAGGAGATTAAAAAGCAGTACGGCTTCGACATCGACAAGCGCAAGATCCACCTCGACACCGACATCAAGGCGTTCGGCGGCTATCACATTGAGGTGAAGCTCTATAACGGCATCACCGCGAAGCTGGCGGTATCGGTGACCGAAGCACAGTAAAAGCCTGATTTCCTTGATGCGCAGCATTAAATTTTGCAATGACTAAAAGTCGTTTACGATTAGAAAATCGTTTTCACTTTGAAGTAATTTCACTCAAAAAAGGGTGGTAAAAATGCCGGAAGATAATTTTCAACTGAATACGCCGGCACTGCCCGGAACGGTGATGCCGTTCAGCGCAGAGGCCGAGCAGGCGGTGCTGGGCGCGGTGTTGCTGGAGCCCGACTGTCTCTCGACCGTGGCGGAAATGCTGCCGCGCGCGGACTATTTTTATCAGGTCAATAACCGCACGATTTACAGCGCGATGCTCGATATGTTCACGGCAGGCCAGCCGGTGGACCTCGTCACGCTGCTGGAGCACCTGCGCGAAGAGGAAAACTTCGATGAGGGCAGCGGAAAGGTGTATCTGATGCAGCTTGCGCAGCTTGTGCCGAGCGTCTCGAATGTGGAGCGTTACTGCACCATTGTGCGTGACCGCTACGATTTGCGTATGCTCATTCAGGCGGCGCGCGGCATTTTGGATGACGCCATGGAGGACACCGGCGAAACCTCGCTCCTCTTGGATTCCGCCGAGCAGCGCATTTTTGACATCCGCCAGGGCAAGGCGTTAAAGGGTCTTGAGCGCCTGAACGAAGTGCTGTTTGAGACGTTTGAACGCCTTGACCGCTTGAATTCGCCGGACAAAGACCTGTATCGCGGCATCCCTACGGGTATCCGTGAACTGGATAACACGATCACGGGCCTGAACCGCTCCGACCTTGTCATCATCGGCGCACGACCCGGCATGGGCAAAACGAGCTTTGCGCTGAACATTGCGCGCCATGCTGCCATCACGGCGGGCAAGCGCGTGGCGTTTTTCTCGTTGGAAATGAGCAAGGAGCAGCTCGCTTCCCGTATCATTTCCACGGAGGCACTCGTCGGCGGTACAAAGCTGCGCACGGGCGACTTGACGGAGGGCGAATGGACGCGCCTTGTGGAGGCGGGCGATATTCTCTCTAAGGCTGATTTGTACCTCGATGATTCCCCGGGCATTACGGTGCCGGAGATGAAAGCAAAAGTGCGTCGTTTAAAAAATGTTGATCTTGTCATCATCGACTACTTACAGCTGATGAACAGTGCAAAGCGCATTGATAACCGCGTGCAGGAAATTTCCGAGATCACGCGAAGCCTCAAGATCATGGCGAAAGAGCTGAATATCCCGGTTGTGACATTGGCGCAGCTTGCCCGTGCGGGTGAGAAGCGGCAGGAGCACCGCCCGGTGCTTTCTGACCTGCGAGATTCCGGTTCCATCGAGCAGGATGCCGACATCGTGCTGTTCCTGTACCGAGACGCGTACTACGCGAACGAATCGGCTTCGCCCGAAGACGTGGATAAAAACAGCGCCGAGGTTATCGTGGCGAAAAACCGTCACGGCGATCTGCGCAGCGTGCCGCTGCACTGGCAGGGTGAGTTCATGCGCTTTACATCGCAGGAAGTTGTGCGTCATGAAAGCTGAGGACATCCTCGCCCGCGTGCGGTATGATCTGCCGGAGACGGGAAAAATTGTCGTGGGGCTTTCCGGTGGGGCGGATTCCGTGCTGCTGACGTATTTGCTTGTACAGAAGTACGGCGCGGAGCGTTTGCTTGCGGTGCATGTGCACCATGGTATTCGGGGGGCGGAAGCCGACCGCGACGCGGAATTTGTGCAGGACTACTGTAAAGCGCTTGAACTTCACTGCAAGGTGATCTATAAGGATATTCCCGCGCTTGCGGCCGTAAGCGGCGAGGGCGTGGAGGAATGCGCGCGGCGCGTGCGCTACGCGTGCTTTGCGGAGGAAGCAGGGGAAAACGGGTGCATCGCCACGGCGCACAACGCCGACGATAATGCCGAAACGCTGCTTTTGAACCTGACGCGCGGCATGGGGCCGCATGGTGCAGGGGGCATTCCGCCGCGGCGCGGCAGAATTTATCGCCCGATTTTGAATATTTCCCGCGCAGAGGTGGAATATCTCTGTAAAGTATATCAACTTGACTACGTGACGGACTCCACGAATTTGACGGTGGACTACACGCGCAATAAGCTGCGCCACAGCGTGCTGCCGGTGCTGAAGGACGTAAACCCGCAGATGACGCAGGCGACGTCCCGCTTTGCGGAGAGTATGCGGTTGCAGAATGAATTTGTGTTTGCGTGCGCGAATGAACTGCTCTGTAAAGCGAAAATGCCTTACGGGTATGACTTGAAAGCTTTGCGGAGCGCACACGAGGCGGTGCTGCGCGCGGCACTGGAACTGCTGTTATCGTCTTACGGGCGGCTTTCTTATGAGCACATCTGCAGGGCGGCGAGCTGCGTTTTCATGGGCGGCAGCCTCTCTTTGCCGGGGGACATTGTGCTGGAGGCGAAGCAGGACGCGCTCACGGTACGAAAAAACCGGGAGATAAAAGACCGGAATGTGTTTTCTGTTCTGCTAAGAGCGGGCGAAAACGTGCTTCCGAACGGGAAAACGCTGTTTGTGAAGAAAAAAATTCCCGAAAAAGAAGAAATCAACCGGAAAGTTCATAATTTGTTATTCCAAAACTTTTCGGATTGTGATAAAATTACGAATGTTCCGAGAGTACGGACGCGGCGCGCGGGCGATGTTTTCAGACCCGCAGGGCGCGGCGTGACGAAATCGGTCAAAAAAATCCTGAATGAACTGCGCATTCCGGCGGCGACGCGCGACCGTTTGCTGCTGCTTGAAAAAGACGGTGAGATCATCTGGATCGAAGCGGTCGGCGCGGCGGAGGGCTATGCGGCAAAGCCGAATTTCCCGGCACTGGAGCTTACGGTGACGGACACGGCAGGCATAACCCGCATATAAAGCGGAAAGAATTTTGAGGAAAGGGTCATCCGAATGGAAAACACAATGTTAAACGATATCAAGGAAGTTTTGTACAGCGAAGCGTACATCGACAGCATGGTCAAGCGCGTGGGCGCGGAAATTTCCCGCGATTACGCCGATAAAAACCTGCTACTTGTCAGCGTTTTGAAGGGTTCTGTCGTCTTTATGGCAGACCTTATGCGCGCCATTACGATTCCGGCCCGCATCGATTTCATGTGCGTTTCGAGCTACGGCTCCGGCACGAAGACCTCCGGCGTTGTCAAGATCATCAAGGACCTCGACATCAACCTGAAGGGCTATGATATCGTGATTGTTGAGGATATTCTCGACAGTGGCAAGACGCTGCACTACCTTGTAAACCTTTTGAAAAGCCGCGAGCCGAACAGCATTGAGATCTGCACGCTGTTCGATAAGCCGGAGCGCCGCGAGGTGGAGGTCTACGCAAAATACAAGGGCTGCGATATTCCTGATGCGTTCATCGTGGGCTACGGTCTCGATTTTGATGAGAAGTACAGAAACCTGCCGTTTGTCGGCGTTTTGAAACCTGAAGTCTACGGTGAAGTCTAAGCTTCCGTTTTGATAAAAAAGTTTCCGTTTCTATTTAAGGGTACGCTTTGTATCCAATTTGATTTCCGGGAGGTCGGAACTTGAACAGCAACAACAAAAAAATCATTCGCAATCTTTTGATCTACCTCGGCATTCCGATTTTGCTCGTCGTGCTGCTTTTGCTCCTGTTTGACCGCGGGGCAGACCAGACGGGGCTGAAATACTCCGATGTATTGTCTTACTTTGAAGACGGCAAGGTGAGCGCATACTCGCTGAACCTGGGCACGGGCGAGATGAAGCTGACCGTGACAGAGGACAGCAGCAAAAAGGAATCCGTTGTGCGCTACACGGTGCCGAACGTGAACCTGTTCTACAACGACGTTTCGGACTACATCAAGTCGTATAACGAGGAACATCCGAATAACCGCATGACGCAGGATGTCATCCGCCCGGCGGAGACGAGCTGGCTTGTCAGCCTCATTCCGACGTTGCTGATGATCGCGCTGCTTGTGGCGTTCTGGGTATTCATGATGAAGCGCATGGGCGGCGGCGGAGCCGGAAACCAGATGAATTTCGGCAAAGCGAAAGTCAAGCAAATAAACGACGAAAAGCGCCGCACGACGTTTGCGGACGTGGCGGGCGCGGACGAAGAAAAGGAAGAGCTGCGCGAAATTGTGGAGTTCTTAAAACGTCCGAATAAGTATAACGAGCTCGGTGCGCGCATTCCGAAGGGCGTGCTGCTCGTTGGCCCTCCGGGCACCGGTAAAACGCTTTTGGCGCGCGCCGTTGCAGGCGAGGCCGGCGTGCCGTTCTTCTCCATTTCGGGTTCCGACTTCGTGGAGATGTTCGTCGGCGTCGGTGCATCGCGTGTGCGTGACCTGTTCGACAAAGCCAAGAAAAACCACCCGTGCATCATCTTCATTGATGAAATCGATGCCGTGGGCCGCCAGCGCGGTGCGGGTCTCGGCGGCGGCCACGACGAACGTGAGCAGACACTGAATCAGCTGCTTGTAGAGATGGATGGTTTTGGTGTCAATGAGGGCATCATTGTTATGGCAGCTACAAACCGAGTGGACATTCTTGATCCGGCAATCCTTCGTCCGGGTCGTTTCGACCGTAAGGTTGGCGTTGGCCGTCCGGATATTCAGGGACGTCGTGAAATCCTTGAAGTGCATGCCAAGGGCAAGCCGCTGGGGGATGATGTGGATCTGGATCAGATTGCCCGTACAACAGCAGGTTTTACAGGTGCAGATCTTGAGAATTTGATGAATGAAGCAGCCATTTATGCGGCAAAACAGAGTCGTGCGTATATTGTGCAGGATGATATTCGCCGGGCGTTTGTCAAAGTCGGCATCGGTGCAGAAAAGAAGAGCCGTGTTATTTCCGACAAGGAGAAGAAGATTACGGCTTACCATGAATCCGGACATGCGTTATTATTCCATCTGCTTCCGGATGTAGGACCGGTTTATTCCGTATCTATTATTCCGACAGGTATTGGTGCAGCAGGTTATACAATGCCGTTGCCTGAAAGAGACAATATGTTCAATACCAAGGGCAAGATGATGCAGGATATTGTTGTATCTCTGGGCGGACGTGTCGCGGAAGAATTGATCTTTGATGATATTACAACGGGTGCCTCCCAGGATATTAAGACGGCAACAGAGACAGCACGTGCCATGGTTACAGAGTACGGTATGTCTGATGCAGTTGGTCTGATTAATTATACAAGCGGCAGTGATGAGGTGTTCATCGGCAGAGATATCGGCCATTCCAAGCCATATGGTGAGGGCATTGCAGCTGTGATCGACCAGGAAGTGAAACGTATCGTTGATGGCTGCCAT
>OJAG01001435.1_pt1 | contig 14617 bp, 14 predicted proteins | sample 1589021 | NCBI WGS metagenome assembly OJAG01 (sample SAMN03283264) | human gut metagenome | biome: human-associated habitat; material: feces | host: Homo sapiens | place: USA | collected 2013 | reverse complement strand
GTTGAGAAATTCAAAGTTGGATTTCATGTGTGTCCTCCTAACTTTAGTAGTGCTTTTGATAAGTTGCTATTATCAGAAGTTGGCGGGCAAAATCAATCAAGATCCTCCGCAAAAAAGTCGCTGTCAATTCTTTTAATTTCGTATGTAGCTTCCGTGGACACCCCTAAATCATATTCAATCATCAATTTTGCCAGCGTGGTGTCATCAACAAGCACGACCTTTGTGGTGTGTTGCTTCTCTGCATATTGGCGTGCTTCTTTCGTGAACTTGGCCGTCGTAATGAACAATCCTTTGGAAGCACCTTGTCCAACCAGCGCACCAACGAATTTCTGAATCTCTGGTCTGCCAACGGTTTTGTCACAATCCCAACGCTTCGCCTGAATATAAATCAAGCTGAAGCCAAGTTTGTCTTCACGGATGATACCATCAATGCCTTCATCACCGGTTTGCCCGATGACCGTGCCGGCATCATCCACCGAGCCACCATATCCCATTTGCGTCAACAGCTTGACGACCAGATGTTCAAAGAAAGCGGGAGGCTGCTTCATTATTTCACTCAAGAGATCATCTGCCAGGGTAGTGTTGATCTGCTGAAAGGCTTCATCCAAAATATCCTGTGGTGTTTTACTGGATACTTTTGCTGCGGGTGTCGAAGTGGTGCTTTCTTCATTATTGTTCGGAGAAATAAACTTTCGAAATGACTCAAAGCGCTGAAGATAAAGGTTATCGATTTGAGGAGGATTTTCATTGAGGACTTGTCTGCCTGCTGGCGTAATCACATAAATACCTCGTGACGGGCTTTGCACAAGGCCTGCCTTTTTTAGATATGTCCTTGTCCAGCCAATACGGTTATCAAAAAGCTGCTGCTTCCCGCTTGGCAGCATCTCAGCCCGTTCCTTTTCGGAAACCGAGAAAACCCCTGCAACCGCATCTTTTACCTCTTTTGATTTGTGCAGTTGGCCATCTGCCAAGCAATCAAGGAAGGCACGGTACATCTCATCATATTTGGGAATTGGCATCTGACACTCTCCTTACGCTTTCAGCTTATAGGTTCTATTTCGATTTCCGCCTTCGGCTACGACAATATCCTCCGCGGTCAGTTCAGAGAGGAGTTTCTTGGCTCGTGTACTCTTGACTCCAAGGAGCTCTGCAATATCGGCACTTCTGGCCGAAATATGATCAGTAAGGTAGACGATGATTTCTTCTTTCTGTCGCGCAGATTTTATCGTCGCTTTTTTATCGTCACTTTTTATCGTCGCTTTTTTATCGTCTCCCTTGGAGAATAAAAGCGTTAATGTTGTCCGCTCCGGCTCGAGTTGCTCTGTAATCTCCGGAGTTGTCCAATTCTGCTCACGCCAGACACGGAAGATATTCGGAATACCGCTCCCTGCGCGCTCACCGATATCAATCAGGTTGAACATCTTCAGCATCGTTCCATTACGAGGATCAGATACACCGCCGCTCTTCGCTGCATCAATTTCAATGCGGAAGCTGCCTGGGTTAGACATCGTAATGCTGTTACGCTTTTTGACGATGACCAGCCCCTGTCTGCCGTAATAATCGGCATTCACCAAACAGTTGGCCAGTGCTTCACGCAGAGCCTGATGCACCGGGGTATCATCTACACGAGTACCTCCGTCCATTTTGAATGGAACTTTGATATCCTGAATCAGTTTGTTGTAGACCCTGAAATAGAAGTCGTACACATTGCCGCTCCAGTCGCCGGATGAGGAAATAATCCGGTCGGTCCATCGCGTGTCGGCGTCATACTGCTCCTGGTAATCCAGAAAGTAAGCGTTGAATTCCCGCACAATGTCATATTCGTTACCGAACATGAGAAGTCCGGCAGAGGTGGGATGCTTCTTTCCGTCAGAGCCGATGCCCACGGCGCCCAGCTTCAGGAGGAAATCTTCATTCTCCAGCGCCTCCCATACATGGCCAGGACGGGAAAGGCGCATCCTCTGGCGATAGCTGCGGATGCTCTCCTTGTTGAACACAGTCATGTCCATTTCATTCAGGATGAGCATGTCTTGCGTTTTCACGGATGCGTCCCGCACCATGGCCTGATATTCTTCCTTGGTGCAGCGGTAGTCACCCTCTCCGTTGCGGCGATAGGTACAGAGCGGGTTACCATCTACATAAACCGGCTTATAAGAGCGCTCTGCACGGGGAACATTGATGACCACAATGTGGTCGCCATCCACCTCCTGGACAAATACATCCTTGGAGGACAGGACATTCACGCTGGTCTTATTAGGGTTATTGACGATATCCCAGAACTCCTTGATGAGTCTGTCAGGGTCGGGCAGATCTACCGTGTGCAGGGATTTATCCGCCCATTCTTCCACGCCCAACAGGATAATGCCGCCGTGGGTATTGGCGAAGGCAGAGTAGGTTTCCCAAATGCTTTTGGGCAGACCGCCAAGGGATTTCTTCGCCTCAATGCGGTTGTTCTCCCGATATTGCTCGATTTTGGAAAAGTCAATCATGCTGCTCCTCCTTCACCAATTCGATGATGTCGCAGAAGTCGCAACCCAGCACAGTGCAGATCTTCGTCAGGATCTCTGTGCTGACATGCTGGTTCTTGCCCAGCTTGGCAAGGGCGGTCGTAGACATGCCGGTAGCCAGACGCAGATCCTTCTTTTTCATGTTTTTATCGATCAGGAGCTTCCACAATTTATTATAGCAAACAGTCATTTTTCACCTCTGATTCTTCATATGCTCGAACAATTGATGCGGCCAAAAGTTTCGGCGTAAGCCATGAAGTTAATCCTTACATATCCATTGAACACGCTCGGAAAAGTACGTCGGATAGGCCGATAGGATATCCAAGATGTCATCTTTATGCGACTTTATAACACCTACGATGCTGTTAGCCTCGATTGAATCATGGCCTATTTCGTCTGCCAGAAGATTTGCAAGGAATCGGTCATTAAAGATTTTCTCGCATACCGAAACTGCGGTTTCTGTTTTGACTCCGTATTTCAATCTTCTTTGTAGAAGGAGCAAATTGGGCAATGGATTAACTAAGTCCTCGTCATTGATTTCGATGATATCCATGACGTTCCCCACAAAGAAACTTAATTCGTAAGAAATGAACTTGCTGCAGATATCTTCAAGATCCGCTATCGGCAAGGATGTACGCTCATGCATTTCAACAAATGAACAGCCTTCAAGCCACATTTGGCAAATATCCGCAAAGCAGTCTATTTCTTTCTTGAGCGTATGGGTTTCCTGGAAAAAAGATATTAGCATCTTAACCAGTTGTTCATCTGTATAATTCTGCTGGGTAAGGTGGTTTTCGGCTATCCACTTTTCAATTTGTAACGAAAGCTTAATGCCGACCATAGTTCTGGCGTAGTTCTTAATCTGTGATTGCTCAAGTTCACTTATCTTCGATGTGATGACATCAAAGATTCTTTCTAACAAGGCTTTTTCATTATCATTTGCCATGAAGTATGCCAGAGTTCCTTTGCAAATATCAGCCGCTACCGCCTGCTTATCAGCATCCTCACCGATTGAAAATACAAAACACAGGTGGTTTTCGATGGCCTCCACAATGCTTTTTCGTGCCATCATTGATTCCACAATGCTGTTGGCACTTTTTTGTGGATGTGCCTTGTGAAGAGCTGCAGTAAGTTTGCTGACACACTGTCCGAAACAATCTGTTTCAGCATAGTGGTCAATAATGTATTGAGCAACTTTGGCACCGATAACTCTGGTTTCATAGTCAATTCGGATGTCCTGAACAAGCGACAGGATTGAACTTCCACAAGGCTCCGCAGCGCTACTGTCAAACATCTTAATACAATCTTTCCATTTGTAATTGCCGCCATTTCTTCGGTTGTTCTTATTATCGAACAGCTGAGGGTCTGTAACGATAACACTTCCCTCGGTATACATTCCAGATCGCGCAGTTCGTCCCATCAAATTCTGAAGACTACGAATTTGCATACTGTTTCGTGCGACCATAAAACTGGTCATAAACAGATACTTTATTGGAATGTTTACTCCTTGTGCAAGAGTAGATGTACAGACAACCAGACGCACAGCTTTGTTTCTAAAGGCATACTCTACAGCAAGACGCAGTCCATTAGGCAAGTTAGAATAATGCGGGAGAACTCCTAAATGGCAGGCAATCGTATATGGATGCTGTTCCCCATAATAGTCGGACATCAACTGTGCCAGTCGACTCATTTCTTTGCCATCGCTGTTTCCTTTAATCTCAGCGAGGAGGCATCCCCGATCCCTTAATTCAATAATTCTGTTGATTGCAGTCAGCACGGTACTGGTTCGATTAGCAAAAATGGCAGCTCCACCATTTTTGCATAGCTTATTTGCGTAATATATCGCAATGTCTTTGGCATCTGTTAACTCTGGGAAATAGCGCTGCTTTTTCTCGCGGGGACGCTTTTGTAATGCAATAACCTCTATACTGCGGGGAACGTAAAAATCTTCCTGCGCTGAATCATCAGAATAATAGTGGATATCTTTTGTTTGCGAGGCAAACCCGATTGTTTTGGGTGTCGCTTTAATTTTGGAATCTGACGCTAAAACACCAGCTTCACCCAAGAGCCATTTTTGAATCTGCTCGGCATTAGAAAGTACCGCAGAAAGAAGAATGATTTGCTCTTTCCCTGATATGTGGCTCCGGATTTCAGAAATCAACAATTCGTAAATAGCCCCTCGACTTCCGTCATCAAACATGTGGCCTTCATCAAATATATACAAACCAATTTCATCCAGGAAATCAGCTTGATGATGAATAATATAACTGAGCTTCTCAGGGGTACAGATCAGTATTTTTGACTTGAAGGACAAGAACAACTCAAGGGAAAAGTCTTCCTCGAGAACATCAGAAAACTGGTTGACTAAAACCTCATCCCCGAATGCCGAAATCATATCATTTGCTATTTCGTTGCACAGAGCACGGAGCGGAGCAACTATTATTGCTGTGGTTGCTCTGCCTGAGGCAAAAGACGAGCGAATCACCAGCTCAATACTTTTAGTTTTTCCTACTCCAGTTGGCAACTGTACTATCGCGCTCTGACCCCTTAAAACTCCCTTTTCGCCAATAAGCTGTTGCGCAGGCCACAGCATTCTTGGCGCCTTGGGGCTTTTAAGGTAATCTGACCATAGGGACTGATCTAACTCAGAATACCTGGGCAGAAGGATCCACGATGACTTGGACAAGGCCACCATAACAATGGCACACAATATATCGACATAGTATATTTCCATCGGAGCGTCATTTTCATAAATCGCTTTTCTATACTCCGATAATAGGCTCCGTATTTCCTCTACCCCTTCTCCTGTGTTGTAATAGACCAGCAATAAATGGCAGACTTTTTCTCCATTAGGAGTATCTACACTTATATGAAAGTCTCGATTCAGCAGAAGATACCCGAGTAAGTTACCCGTGATTTTTTGAGGCTCGTTGATTTCCGGATTTATCCGTACAAAAAAATCAGAACATAAAACTTTTGCACTTCCAAAATCATCAGAGAGAAAATAAGCCGCAGCTCCAGACAGTAAAAAATCAGCATCATATTCCTCACGATCATTGGCCCCTACAGCCGCATCAAAGTATTGTGAAGCAGCCACCAAATGCGGTGAAAATTCTTCCATGTCAGCTACGTTGTTTTCGATGACACTTTCGGCATATCGAGAAAGTATGTAAACAACAGGATAGGATAGTTCATTCGAATTTAATGGAAACTTAGGATAATCCTTTTGCGGAATGTCATACTCTACAAGTTTTGCTTTGGCTTTTTGGTATTTGAGCATATAATTTGAAGTATTTGAGAAAATCATTTAGTACACCTTTCGAATACTTGATGTGTCAGGGACATCAAATCTGCTCCGTGGACATAAAAAACGGACTGATCTGTTTTCAGTTCCAAATCTGCTCCCATAATACCGACAATGACTTTCTTTTCGACAGCTGGCAAGCTTGAAATGGCAGCCCCTACAAAGGATGTTCTATAAGGGTATTCGGTTTTTTGTTGAAACCTTGCTACATCCGCTGCTTCTGTTGACTTTCCCATAAAGCGGAGCTTTTTTCGGTAGTAATTCAAAGTATGAGAAACTCTATCCTCGTCTTTTTTTGAATCGGTAACTGCATCTTTAATTACTTTACCGGCCTCATTTGAAGAAAGAAGCGCTTTTACCTCTATTGCCACAAGCTCATCGTTTTTATGCGGGGCTTTTCCCTCAGCGAAGAACCTGTATGCAATTATATCCGTGCCATGCTCAGATTCATTTTTACCGGAACGGTTGTGCTGCTTACACCGTGGAACTTCATAGTTCAGGATGAATTCAAATAAATCCGCAAACAGAATTTCGCTAATATCATTTGACCGTGCCGTCGGTCCAAATGGTTCTCCTTTTTGCGGGATAATATATTGGCGCAAGTATTCCTCTACCGTCAACTTGTTCAACGCGGCATCTTCTTCCAATTCCCCATCTGGAACATACTGCTTTCTAATGTGAAGTGCCCAGTCATCGAGGATAGCGTCATCTCTGACATAGGATAGCCTGTAACAGTTCAATGGCTGCTGGTCTTCAAAAACCACTCCGTCCTCTCGAACAATCCAATTTACATATTGAGGTCTATCCATACTAAGCATCCTCTCGTTATTTTCCTGGCATACGATGGCACTCGTCTAAATACTTATGTGCAAACGATATTAACGTAAGTATATCAAGTACCTTCGTTTCATCAGTCTTCCAATTAACTTTGGGTGTGTGCGCTGCTGGATTTCTAACCAAGTGGAAGATTGCCTCAAGCAGTTCCTTCAAGCCTGTAAATTCGCTGCGCTCGCTATCGGTCTTCATTGCGTTAAAGAAGATATAGGGATCGTTCTTGGAAAACACAGTTTGAAAAAGTGTTCCACCATCTGTAGTCAAGCCGGAAATCTGCCGGACACGTTCAGCCAATCCTTTTGACGCTTCAAACACAGCATCATAATAGTCTGCTCTCAAATAGTCTTCAACACAGTACTTCTGTACCTCAGAATGTATGGCACGGTCATATAGAGCTTTTTTCAAGTGGTTGACTCGCTGGTCAACTTCAGAAAGTGTTTCAGCTTGCGAAACCGCTACCAATCGCCCACTTTGGTCAATCGATAACCCGGCAAAGAGAAGGACTTTGTTTGTTTCCTCGAATAAGTACCTGTATTTTTGCCTGCTATCAGCACTCGTGTATGCGGCAGGATTCAGCACTGCCTGCAAAAACGAAAAGACCTTACTAAACGATTGGCTCTTGTTTATCTCCGCTACCAGACAATTGTAAAGCCAGTCTCTTTTGTTTAAGCCTATGGTATATCCCAACTGATTACGGGAGGAGCCGTCATCAACAGAACAAATTCTGCATTGACCCAAAAGTGTTGTTAATTCGCTTTTAGTCAATCCTTCAGACGTATGAGCCACGATACCGCAGAGGGATTTCAATTGCTGCTGATCTAATTTCTGAATAATTTGACTCATATGGACACCTCATACACTGAGTTTACTCTAACACAAGATAATCTTAGCACAGGAAGATTAGTTTGTCTATTGAAAATCCATTATTTAGATTTGCAATGTCCTTTCCAGACGAGAGATTTTGAATTATAAACTGGCAAAGGGTAACCGCAGGAATGCTTTTTTGCTCCCCTGCGGTTATTTCATTGTTTATGCGGCGCAATTTTTGTGGTCAGCCCATGGTGCCGATTTTGTTGCCGTTCTCGTACATATCCTCGGCATACTCGACATGATTGGGGTCTTCGCTTTGTATCCAGCCGAAGCCGGGGACATAGACCATGTCCGCCAGTTCGTTATCGTTAGCTATTGGCTCCGGTGCCGATTTAGGTTCAGGTTGCGTGGGCTGTACCGGGGCGGAATCTGTCTGCGTATGAGGTGCAGATTCTTGTTCTGCCTCGACATCATCTTCTATTTCCGGTGAAGGAATGGGCACCTCCTCGGAAGCCACTTCCGGGGTTGATTCAGCTTTCAGCACTCCCGATTCTTGCTTTTCTGTGATTACTTGCAATATTAGTTCATCCGGTTCCGGAAGAGTCGGCTGTAGGGTGGTCACGGCGGCCGTTTCGCTCGGCGCGGGTGTTTTCCCGACCTTTTCGGTCTGTGGCCACACAGCGGCACACAGGGCAAGACAGGCGGTGAATGCAGTGGCAATGATGATTCTCTTTTTCATTTTGTTTCCTCCTCTTTGGATGTAAAATGATTGAGTTCTGTGGACAACTCACATTTTGCGGAATAGCTATCAGAATTTCAGAAGAGCATCCAGAACATTTGCCGCCTGTTGAAGTTCGCTCTGGGTGGCCTCATTGGGCATACCTTCGTCCTTTTGTACCTTGTGGGGCAGATAGGGTTCATAGTTCTGCCGGGTGATCGTCGGCCGGTAGTGACCCAGCATCTGCGCCAACTCCTTGGCATCCGTGCCGTTCTTCAGAGCGAGGATGGCACAGGTATGGCGGAGATCCACATACCGGATATGGTCGATTCCTGCTTCCTGGATGATCTCGTTGTGCATCCGGCGCACCATCTGCGGCGAGTAGGGTTTCAGCGTGGCCGGGTGCATAAACATGAGCGGGCTGCTTGGGTGCTTTCTGTGCTCCATGATGAGGAGGTCGACCACCTCAGGGGTCAACCTTATTGACCTCGTCTGGCTACCGTACTCCACCAGCTCTCGCCGTTCCACCGCACGTTTTTCCGCGATGGTCAGCGTCCGACTCTCGATATCAAGGTCGCTCCATTTCAGGGCGATTAGCTCGCCTTGGCGTAGGCCTGTCGTCAGCGCCAGCATGAACATGGGGAGGTAGCCCAGCCGCTCGGCGGCGTCCAGATAGTCCTCCATTTCCAGAGGCGTCATGATATTCGCTTTCACCGTTGTGGACTTGCGGTAGCGGAATGCCTTGGCGGGATTCTCTGTCAGGAGACCGTCCCGTATGGCTTGATCCAAGCATTGCTGCAGCAGGCGGTGGATGTGCCGCATGGTTTCCTCACCCAAGCCAGAGCTGCCGGGTCGATGATTGCCGAAGCGCCGCCGTTCCTCCAGAAATTCTCCAACCCTCTCCGATGTCAATTCAGAGAGTTGAGTGTCTCCCAAACCGGGGAGAATGTGGTTTTTGAACACATAGTTGTGTGCTGCATAGGTGGTCGACCTGCTTTGGTGCCTGTCGTAGGTTTCCTGCCAGAAGATGATGTATTCCCGAAGCGTCATATTCCCACCTCCATACACTGACGCTGTAAGTCTCGAAAGGCCACCCACGGGAGCCTTGCCTGCTTCAGAATCTTCTTGTGCAGATAGTAGAACTCATGGAGCTTGTACGGCGCTTCGGTTTTTGGATTGAGAAACACATAGGACGAGGCCGTTTCCGGTATCTGCTCAAGAAGAAGTACCGTCTTGCCATTGAGTATCAGCAGGCGCTGTCCTCTGAGGATGTACTTGTAGCGGACATGAAAATCGGCCCACGACAAGGTGATCAGTTCACATTGCCGCAGGCCGCTTGATAGTCCCGTATAGATGATGGGAAGTACGCCGAGCTGCTCGGCTGTGTTGAGGTAACGCTGAATTTGTCCCAGACGCAAAGGGGCTGTTTTATATTCCTCTGTTTTGGGCTCCCGGCAGAGCCGCACCGGGTTGTATGGAATAAGCTGTTCCTGTGCCGCTTCATCCATGCACCGGCGCAGGAGCAGATGGACGCACCAGATACTTCTGGCGCTGAGTCCCTGGCTTCGCAGGGCATCGTAAAAATCGGTGACCGCCTGCTCTGTCAGGTCGGAGAGCGCCACGCTTTCGATGTTGGGGATGATGTGGCTGTAGATCAGATTGCGGTATCCGCCCTCGGTGTTGCCGTTCCACTTTTGTCGGTTAGTGGTAAACCAGTGGCCGCACCATTGCCCGACCGTGAGATTGTTTTCTTTCTGCATATCATCGCCTCCTTTTGGCAAACGAACAATATCACAGAAAGCAGGAAATAGCTACTGGAAAGAATGGAATATTCGCAGAATCAAACTATTCCGAATAATGTCGCTATTATTCGGAATAATACAGTTGATTTTATGCGGAATAGTGGTTATAATGTTTTTGACGAACTGCAATGGAGGTGTTCCAATATGACGATCAAAGAAGCGGCTTCCGCTTGGGGTATTACCGAACGGCGGGTCAATGAGCTTTGCAAAGCTGGACGTATCTCTGGCGCATATAAGGAGGGCAGGCGGTGGTTTATCCCGGACAACACGCAAAAGCCGATGGATAAGCGTGGCCGCCGAAGTGCTGTGAAGCCCGCAGTGTCATCCGCACGCAAGCCCTTGCCTATTGGTGTGTCTGATTACCGGGATGCCTGCAAGAACTACTACTATGTGGACAAGACCCTGATGATCAAGGAATTTCTGGATGAGCGCCCCAAGGTATCCCTGTTCACCCGTCCCAGACGTTTTGGCAAGACGCTGAACATGGACATGCTCCGTACATTCTTCGAAAAGACGACCGAGGACACATCCGTTTACTTCAGAGACAAGAAAATCTGGTTTTGCGGGGAATCCTACCGTGCCCATCACAGAAAGTATCCTGTGATTTTCCTGTCTTTTAAGGACGTGAAATATACTTCTTGGGAAGAAACCTATCAGACGCTCCAAAAGCTGATCGCGCAGGAATTCCGCCGTCACGATGAATTGGCCTCCAGTTCTGCGCTCAGTAATTACGAAAAAGAGGAATACTCTATTCTCGCAACAGAAGCTGCTGATGAAGTGGATTATCAAATGTCCCTGCGGACATTGACGCTGCTCCTCCATAAGCACCACAATGTCGCACCTATCGTCATCATTGACGAATATGATACTCCCATTCAACAGGGTCATGTGAGCGGTTTTTACAACACGATCATCGGATTCATGCGAAACCTATTCTCCGGTGGTCTGAAGGACAATCCGCATCTGAGTTATGGTTTCCTGACCGGCATTCTGCGTGTTGCCAAGGAAAGTATCTTCAGCGGCCTGAACAACCTGAAAATCAACTCGATTTTAGACGAGCGCTACAGTGAATATTTCGGCTTCACTTCAAGCGAAGTACATGAGATGGCGGACTACTATCATGCTTCTGATAAATATCAGGAGCTCTGCGATTGGTATGATGGTTACCTTTTCGGCAATACCGAGATTTTTAATCCCTGGTCTGTCATTGGATACTTCAACAATAACTGCCGTCCCAAAGCGTTCTGGCAGTCTACGGGAAGCAATGACATCATCCGCGAGGTGCTGGCTTCTGCAACGCCGGATATTATGGAACGTCTGGAGCTGTTGATGAAGGGCGAATCCTTCGTTACGCACATTGACACCGGTGTCATTTATCCGCAGATCCAGAATGATCCGTCCTCTGTATACAGCTTCCTGCTGGTGGCAGGTTATTTGAAGGCTGTGAGCTGCGACCAGTCTTACGGCGAGGATTATATGTGCGAAGTGGCTCTGCCCAACAAAGAGATTTCTTTCGTCTACAGCAAGGAGATCCTCTCTCAGCTTGAGAATATTATTCCTCGTTCCGTTGCTATTTCTATTCAGGAAGCTATCTACAAGGCAGATATCGACTCACTGCAAAAAACCTTGGAGAAGTTTCTGCTCCAAACAATAAGTTTCCACGATGCTGCCGACGAAACATTTTACCATGGTCTGATATTGGGTATGTGCGCTGTGATGGACAACAGCTATCGCATTACCTCCAATCGCGAAGCTGGTGATGGACGATTTGATATTCAGATGCTTCCTTTGAATAAGCGGCTGCCTGGTATTCTGATTGAATTAAAGGCCGGGAAAGACCGCTCTGAAACACAGCTTGAAGACCTTGCTAATGTTGCCTTGCAACAGATTAACGACCGTGCATACAGCGTTGATTTGCAGGCAATGAATGTTACGTCAATTATAAAAATCGGCATTGCATTCTCTGGTAAAAGAACACGCATTGCTGCTGAAAGGCAAAACATCGAATAAGCATCTTCGCTCAGCAGGCTGGCTATCATCCAAGTCAGCCTGCTGTTTCTTTGTCATCGCGCTTATTTCTTTGTTTATGCGGCGCAATTTCTGAGCTGCTCTCTGCGGCAAAAACACCCGCTGTCGGAGGTAAATCTGGTCGGAAGCACTTTTAATATACAGAATTCAATCCCACACAAATCCCAAAAGACGAAAGTGGTGCCTGAAACGAACAGGGCAAAAGAGTTCCAAAGAGGAACCGAAGGAGTGCCGGAAAGCGCCAAAGAGGGCGCAACAGGGCTTCCCGAAGGTTCAGACATAGGTTTGGGACCAGGAGACCGTGCGTTCGAGCCGCACTACTCGGACCAAAATCCCTCTGAATTGTTGATTTCAGAGGGATTTTTCTTATTCTTTGTCTATTGCGGCGCAGAATCTGAAAAAAACAATTGTAAACATGGATTATGTGAAGTATAATCTTTAAAACACAATTCGACTTTAGAGGCTAACAAAATTATAGAGAGGATGGGTACATATGAGTTACCAAACAAGAAAGACTTTGTTTGAGCAAATTGAGAATTCTCGGCAGCGCCCTCTTATTTCCTATGTAACATCTATACGTCCTAACCTTAGTGGAAATATGACTGGAGACTCTATTGATCAAATCATTGCTCAAATTCAGAAAATACCAGAAGATAAAAAGGAAATTGATTTTTTGATTATCAGTAATGGTGGCGATCCAATAACTGCACTGCGGATTATTAGCATTTTACGTGAAAGATTTAATAAGATATCCGTTCTATTACCATATGTTGCGTATAGTGCAGCTACCATACTGTCTCTTGGGGCGGATGAAATTATTATGCACCCTTACTCTAACCTTGGGCCCGTTGATCCACAGCTCACGATTTCTCGCCACGCAGATAACGGGCAAGCATCACAACTTCAATTCAGTTCAGAAGATATTAGGAATTATATTGATTTTGTTAAAACAGACGTCGGTATTACTGATCAGGATCATTTAACGTCGGCATTTAACGCCCTTGCAAAAGAAGTTGGGCCATTGCCAATTGGATCGGCAAAGCGTAGTCAACAGCTTTCGCTATCATTAAGCACCAAAATGTTAGAAACGCATATGGAGGATAAAAGTAAAGCTGCCTCTATAGCAAAGGCGCTTAATACATCATACTATCATCATGGTTATGCTGTCAGTTGATCTGAAGCCCAAAAGATCGGGTTAAATGTTATTACTCCGGATGCCACATTAGAGAGTCTGATGTGGCATATTTGGCAAGACTATTCTGATGAGATGAGATGCGGGCATGAATTCAATATGGTAGCTGCAATAATGGAAGATTCTACTGCTAAGGCTTGGATGAATTCCGTCAATGTAGTTACTGTCCCTGTGAATACCCCACCTCAGGTAGCACAGAATATTATTGCCACGGCAGCTCAAAATTCGGTAGCTATTGTAGCTCACCCACCAATCCAACTCAATGAGTTAATAGCATCAATTGAAAGCACCCGATATGCAGTGGCTGTCCACACCACATTCAGCATAGTATATTGGAGGGACGCAAATATGGCGTTAGCCTTCAATGCAACTGCCTATTCTGAAGGATGGAAGTCAGTTTAATGGGGGGATTTGATAATGGCTAAAATTCAAACAACAGTTGTCACGATTTCTTATAACGGTCCATTTACAAGTTGTCAAACTGCACCATTTTTCTTTAGCCAAACAACAAGAAATATTGCGCTATCACAGCCAGCAACAAAGGCCGAAGAACCAGTTGCTCTTGGAAGGGCATCTGCCTCAGAGCCAACAGCAGCAGAAGGAAATGTCGTGTAAAAAATTATGACATTTGTACACCAAGGCAATTTGTTTCACATTTCTACCGTAAAAATGTGACTTTCAGTAATTTCAACAGAAAATGCATCTTTGGGTGCCGTTTGCTCGACATCCAAAGATGCATTTAATTCTATTTTTCTGTCTTCGCTTGATTTCCTTTCTTCCTTTCCGGCGGTCGCCCATCACCTTTGCCCTCGTCCTTCAGTCGTTGCGCCTCTGCAATCTCTGCCTTCATCTCCGCGATCAGCACCTTCAGCTTTTCCTCGCACTCCTCGCGGGTGTGGGCATAGACATTGCGGGCGTGCTTTTTGCCGTCGGGCCATTTGGGGGAATAGCGTCCCTCGAAGAGATGGTCGTTGATCTCGCTGACGCAGCCAGTACCGGACCTGCGCTTGCGGCCCACATAGGGCTTGAAATCGGTCATACGCGGCTTTTCCGCCTGGGCCAGGGCAGTTTCCTGCCCCGGCTCTGAAGTGTCCCCCTGCGGTGCCGCCTTGCCGATGCCGCGGTCAATATTTTCGGCGGCTGCCCGCTGCATATCATCGGTAATGTGGGTGTAGATGTCCAGTGTGGTGGCCGCCGACACATGGCCCAGCATAGCGGAGAGGGTTTTCACATCCATGCCGTTTTCCAGTGCCAGCGTTGCGAAGGTGTGGCGCAGATCGTGAAAGCGTACATGTTTGCATCCTGCGTGCTCCAAGATGAACTGCAGTCTGCGGCGCACCACGCCGGGCGTAATGGGGCAGTCCTCCTTCACCGGGGACGGGAACATCCAGCGGGAGTCCACCGTCTTTTTATACTCCTGCA
>OJAG01001396.1_pt1 | contig 14887 bp, 14 predicted proteins | sample 1589021 | NCBI WGS metagenome assembly OJAG01 (sample SAMN03283264) | human gut metagenome | biome: human-associated habitat; material: feces | host: Homo sapiens | place: USA | collected 2013 | reverse complement strand
GACTCTCTTATCTAAACCAAGAAGTAAGCACCGCCGGGTTTTGCTCGGCAATCAGTTTCCGTCCCCTCACGGGGACTCTCTTATCTAAACAAATCGGTATTCGGCTATTGCCAATGTTTTCCACATATATTTCCGTCCCCTCACGGGGACTCTCTTATCTAAACTTTTAATTAAAAGGAGGACACAATAATGGGAAGAACTGTTTCCGTCCCCTCACGGGGACTCTCTTATCTAAACGATGTTGTAGAAGCAATCGAAGCAGTTGCGGGGTTTCCGTCCCCTCACGGGGACTCTCTTATCTAAACTTTTCAACGATGTAAACCATAATATAAATATTGTACAAGTTTCCGTCCCCTCACGGGGACTCTCTTATCTAAACTTGGTTCAAATCCAACATACCCAGTAAGGAAAGTTAGGGTTTTCGTCCCCTCACGGGGACTCTCTTATCTAAACGAATGTATGACGATTTCGGAGTTTTCTAAAATCGTGGTTTCCGTCCCCTCACGGGGACTCTCTTATCTAAACGAAATTCTCTCCATGATGGACGAGACAGGAGAAGTAGTTTCCGTCCCCTCACGGGGACTCTCTTATCTAAACTCTTCCTCTTGCTGGCTTTCTTCGTCCAGCTTTTCTAGTTTCCGTCCCCTCACGGGGACTCTCTTATCTAAACCATTAGAATCAATTGATGCAGGAAGAACACCAGAGGATGAAAGTTTCCGTCCCCTCACGGGGACTCTCTTATCTAAACGAGATACAAAGAAATGAAAAAATACAATTTATCAGTTTCCGTCCCCTCACGGGGACTCTCTTATCTAAACTAGGTGTAAACAATAGAGAAAACAAAACAGAAAGGAGAGTTTCCGTCCCCTCACGGGGACTCTCTTATCTAAACGATGAAGAAGCATGGGAGGAAGAAAAAGAGGAAACAGTTTCCGTCCCCTCACGGGGACTCTCTTATCTAAACACCATCCGCCAATTCTCCCTCCCCAAGCGGCTTTTTTCGCTGGTTTGCGTGGCAAATGATATTTTAATGATAAAAGAGTTTAATGTTTTCATATAATCATCCTCAGAGGATTATTTTAAGCCTTGCGTGGTAAAATGCTTTGTGAATGCCCTATGTTTTTGCTATAATGGGGTTTCATTTTCTGTGATTTTTATTTCGCACTGTCCAAATTGATAGATTCTTCCACCATATTTTGTTATTTTTAATGTGTGGGGTGATACTCCCCTTTTGACATCGTTTTTGTGTCCATGTCTCGGGGCAGAGACCTCTAATATGTTTGAAACAACTTGTACTGCCTCTCTATCTGGATAGATATTATAAGGAACTGTTTTGCTGATATAACCCGCTCCCCCTCCTATTGTTATAACACATTTTCTGTCCTGACTCAATGCTCCATATTTTTTATACTGCTTATTGGCATTATCAAAAAAGTATGCTACTGCTTCTAAGATATCTGACTTTTTATAATTACAGATACTTTCGTCAATTGTCATGTCAAAATAGATTTTTATCTCTGGTTTCAAACATTCCCGGAATGTAGGAAGCATTTGATCTTTGCCATCAATTCCTTTATCTATTTTCTGGCAGAGAATTAAATCCTTCATATTTAATGGTCTGCTGTCACTAATTCTCAGACCTGAAAGTTCATCGCAGACTGCATTTTCTTTTTTTACTTTTTCCTTTTCAAGTGTGTGAAAAGTTTGTTCTAACATCTGGGAAGGTCTTTTCAACTTACTTGACAATTCATTTCGTCTTCTCGCCCTGCTATTATATTTGATATCTGACTGTAACTGTCCCACAGGAGGATTCATTGAAAGTTTATAACCTAACAAAACTGTCCGTATGGCACCTTTCAGACTACTCCCTGGTATGTACGGCAAACCGTAGGGATCTTTTACAAATAAGGAAATGTCTCTATTTCTTTCTGACAATTCTGCATAAGAACAATCTAAGCAATATTTTGCCCAGATACTATATTTTGACTTAGAAATATTATTTTCTTTCATCCAGACATATAAATCTCCATTTTTCCCAAGCATATATCTTTCATAAGCATCACTGAGATTCTCTTCTAAAATATGTTTATACAAAGTTTTTCTATCGAAAATCCAGGCTTTTTTCTCATACTTATTATAAATATATTCTTTTTTCCCAAGCTGTTCTCCCGAACCAATAAATACGGGTGCCAATGTTGTTAATTCTATCGTATAGTTTTTTAAATAACTGCTCACGAACTCACCCCCAGAAAGAATGGCAGTCCATATCTGTATACCGAATGTTTTCCCTGGCAGGAAACATCATAAATATCTCCCTCATACATATTTTCAAAACAGGAGCCTGCTGCAAAATAATACAATGTTTTTTTCTTCTGAAAGTTTGGAGAATAAGTATCAGAATATACAAAACCACTCCTTTTCACCAACAGATAACTGGCATTCTGGCAGGCAGTTTCCACCTCCTGTTCTTTCGGTAAGGAAATGGATAAGCTGATATATCTTTTATAGTTACTGTCACCAAGCCGGTTAAGAAATTCTGCCGGACATTCTAACATTTCTACCTGAAACTTTCCAAATCCGCTACTTCTCTTTCCACCGATTCCTACAAGCCCTACCGCATTAAGGAGCATAGAAAAATAATTTTCATCTTCCTTTGTCGCAAAAGAAGCGCATAAATATAATCCATTCTTTTCTCCAAAATGATACACACCTACATGATATGGCTCTGCGTCTTCTCCTCTTCTTATCATCGCATTGGAACGCATTTCATATTTACCTAAGTTTTTAAAAAAATCTACTTCCGCTACCGCATCAAGCTTACCTTCTTCGTATACATCTAACTTATTCATCGGAATATATTTTAACTTTTTAAACGCTTTTTTCTTTATGGAATTCCCGTCGTCTTTTACGTCAAATGTCATATATGGCTTTGGGATATAGTATCTATCCTCTATGTATGGCAAACCATCCGAAAAACGAATGGAACCATTTTTACACTTTCCAACCAGCTTTTTTATGCCATCTGGTAAATGCATTGCTTCCAGACACAGAGCAGAAAATATCGTATCTGCATGAATTACAGATTCCCCATCTGTAAGCATTCCATTTCCAATATGTACCCCTGTCAAAAAGTGTAATTTTAGTATTTTATAAAACATACGCTACACTTCCTTTAATATCTTGTTACAGGAATCAATGACTTTAGAATCGATGTCTCCTATTGCAGTTTCTACTTTTAATCCGTTTATTTTAATCTTGCCATATCCACGGGAACCATGCCCGCCGATATAGTCATACTCTAATAATAACATTCCCTCTTTGATTGCCTTAAAGTCTTCCTCGATTTCCTTTTCTTCTTCGACATTGTAAATGATATCTAAGCCAAACTTACTTCCACGAATTGTTCGTTCAATCTGTCTTGGATTTGCAATGGCAGTTAAACGATTGATTGAATTTTCAAACTTCACCTCTGTTACAGAATCAATTCCTACTGCCTTTAATTCCTGTTCATTTAAAAGAAACATATCCGAAAAAAGAAGTCGGCTCGGTCTTATGGCATTTTTATTGGATGAACCAAAAAGTCTTAATACAATTTCGGGATCAGCATTATGTTCTTGAAGCATTGCTGTCCTAGAATACTGTTTTGCAAGAAGTGTTCTCATTTTCCCTTTAAAGCTACTTCCCGGTATCATTGGTTTATCGGTATAGCTGTCTCTAATTACCGGAGAATCTACAGCACCAATCGCTGAGAACTGACTGGAACCGCCAATATGCATTCCTGTTACAACTTCTATTTCGCCTGATATTTTTAACTTTCCAAACATTCTTCTCACCTACGCATCCTTTCCACCATAGTATTTATGATATGCTACCAATGCTTCTACATATTTTGTAAATAATAAAAATAGCTTTTTATTATCTTTAATTTGCTTTACATATCCAAGTAAATTACTTTTCCTTACAAATTCTGCAACTTGTTTATCCCTGCCTGCTTCATAAGCAATGCGTAACCGTAAATACTGAATACGTTCCACATACTCTTCTCCAAGTTTATTGGATGGTTCATGGATAATATCATTATATAATTCTGTGACTAATGAAAGAATTCCTCGAATTTTAGATGTGGTCAATCTTATAACATCTCTTCCACTCCTATCTTTCTCTATTAAGGTCTTTATCACTCTCTCCGCTTCATCTACATAATTTTCACTCGTTAACCCCATCGTGCTCCTCCTTTTCTCTTTTTGTGTACACATAGAGATAAATTGCCATTTCCAGCTCTTTTGCGTCTTTTTCTACCCGAATCCATTCATACATTTTCCTGGAAAATTCTCTGTGAAGATCTCTCTTTTCTTCTATTTCTTCTTTCTTCGCCCCTCTTTGTACTTTAGGCTCCATTCTTCCAAGAAGATAGGCAAAACGTGCAATGTTAATTTTATCTTCTTTTCTCTTTCTTACCAGCTCTAGCAAGTTGTAAAGGAAGTTCTTACCCTTCTCATCGACAACTTTAAAATATTTCTGAATAAAATACAGTTTTTCTTCCACTACATTTTCTATAAATTCTTCCCATGGAAAAGTATATTTTTCATCAAATAAGGCAACGGCATTCTTTCCTTCCACACTTTTTGCTGCTTCTTCCAGCCGGCCTGTTTCTCTTGCCATAATGGATATCGGGTATTTGGATGGATAAATACCGATACCTGCACTTATCTTTAATGTATCCTGGGAGTATTCCATTAAATTATCATGCAAATCTACGGCAAATCCGATAATATCGTCCCAAGCACCAACAATGAAGATGTCATCTCCGCCAGAGTAAACGATGAGTGCATTTCTTCTGTCGTCTTCTTTTTCCATTTGTGCCTCTTCTTCTAAGATACTATAGCCGCCTTCTTTCAGAAGCGAATTTATATGATATTTGAAGAACATGGAAAGCTTTCTTGAAAAAGTTGCCGTTCTTGACAGCGTAACATATTTGCTACCATTTTTCTCATTTTCAAATCCTCTTACAAATGCCTGTCCTAAATTGTCAACATCGGCTCGCATTACAGCGATACGCTCTATTCCTGTTGCCCTTTGACCCAGTTCTTCAAAAGTTTCTCCATTAACATAATCCCCTACCCATAACTTAGTAGAAACATAGTAGCCAGAATACGGTTTATTTTTACTGTAGGAACGGATATAGTACTTATCTTCTTTCATTCGTTTTCGAAGGGTACTTTCCGTATCTGTGACAAGATAACAGTTTCCCGAAAGTGGAAGGCAAGTCTTTTCCTTTTTACTTGTAACTGTAAAAAAATCACCTTTTAAAATATTTCCCGACATCTGTTTTAATGCCCAACAGATTTCACATTCTGTTTCTCCATCTTTTAAATAATTATGTCTATGACAAACGCTACATTCCCGCTCTCCATATGGCATACCAGAATGATTCAACTTTATAATCTGCTTCGGCGAATATCTATGTAACTTTTTAAAAGAGATCTCTTTAGAAATGTTTCGGAAAATTTCTCTATAAGAGCCCTCCGGCTCATTCCAAAAGTCACTCGCACTACAGACCGCACCGCCTCCTGCTATATAGATCTGCGTCTCAAACATTTCTAAAAACCATTCGTTCACTTCCCGCTCAAAGTCTTCCACTATTTTTCGTACTTTTTCTGTATTTGGCAGTAAAATATAGGCATGACCTCCTCCCGAATAAATAAGATTCACTCTGGATAAGAATAATTTTTCCAACAGGCTGTCTATCAGATGTTCCATCATAATTTCCAGATAAAAAGAACGAGAACGAAGCCCTTTTAATGCCCCTTTACTTGTAATAGTATAGATAAAGTCCTGAATTCCCGAAATATCCATGCTATATAGATAAAAAATGGGCTTGGAATAAAAGCTTGTTGCTTCTTTAAATAACGTTGTCTTATAATCTGTGATATTTTCCTGTAAAAGATATTCATGAATACACGTTGCAATCGCTGCTGTCATTTTCACATGATCATATAAGGAAATGTCTGCCAGTTCATTTGTGGATGTAGACGATGGCACAAAAGTCGTGGTTGCCTCTAAAATCTCCAAAATGGCATTCACATAGGCATCGTTCCACTGAAATTCCAACAGACAGTTTTTAATCTTTTCTTTTACCCCGGAATAAAATCCTTCTGCGTAAGGAACTTTTCTACTAACTGGGCAATTCATGTCTCCATTTATATCAAGCATCATCGGCCGATACAGTTTCCTCTCCTGATTGCCATTTAAAATATTAAAAACACTTTCTAACGGCTGGTCTTTTATAAATCCCATTTCTCCGTCCTCTTTGCTTCTTCTGTCCACCGCCGCTGCAATATTATCTGCAATGTAAGTAATATAGGCAAGGGAGTCTTCCGGCAGACGGGCAGCTTTTAACTCTCTTGCATGATGATATCTTACCTGATTTAAAATTTCTGTATCTTCTATATTGGTCTCTTCTTTCAAAAAATGATAACCACTTTCTGCATGTGTTCTCCTGTCAGAAGTTCGATAAATAATCTTTCCCACATCGTGGAGCAGACTGCCGATAATCAGCTTTATTCGTTCATCTGTCATCTGTTTTTTTCTCTCCCTTCTCTATGTCTCCCATCCCCAGAGATGATTTAATTCCTATACCTGCATATTCTCCAAAAGCAACGAGCATATGCGCTAGGTTGACCATTTGTTCCGGTCCGTTAATATGCATCACAATCTCACCGACAAAGGCAGAAATCCATACTCCCTCCAGAGCATATCTCACACTTTTTAGCTTATACCGCTGTATCATAGCATATTTTTCAAAATGCTCTAAAATCTCTTCTCCCTCTACAGATGTGTCATTGGCAAAGGCATTATATTTATTAATGAGACTCTGAAAAATAAAATGCACATCTGGCATAAAGACATAGCCTCCATTACTTTTAAATGCTGTAGGTGTCACAAAGCGTATTGGAATATTTCTTGCATTTTTCTGAAAATAATACTTTTCAATTAATTCGTCATAACTGCTTCCAGACAGGTTCCATTTTGTAACTTTTAATTTCAAATCCTTATGTTTCATATAAAAATGTTTCTTTGTTACAAGGACATCAATAATCTGCTTTCTGGCCTCTACGTTCAAAGTACATATCGTCCATTTAAAATGATTATTCCGCATCTCAGAAACACTTTGATGAAAAGGCTTCTGTCCATTCCTGTGCAATACTTCCCCGTATATCGGGTCAAGCTGTTCCATAAGAATCCCATGCATTAACGATGATATATTATAAGTAAGTTTTTCTTCTTGTTCGTATTCTATCCATAATTCTAATTTTGCAAGCATGTTATCTCCATTTTATCAAATCAATTATCAACTGATTCATCGCATTGTAAGAATCCCAGTAGTTCTCCTTTATTCCCATATTTAAGAGTTGCACATATTCTTTTAGCATACTAAGAATCTTCTCTGGTGTATACCCATTACTATATTGTTTTATCCATTCTCTTGTCACTGACACGATTTTGTGTGCAGCCATATTTCTGACATTTTCCTCAAATTCTCTTAATCTTTTGCTTAAGTTTATAAGTTCTTCATTGTTTGAATATTCCTCAATGCAAGGTAATAAATTAGAAGAATAGACTGGTGTAGATTTAAAATTCAAACCAAAGTTATTACGAAATACCTGCAGAAGCCGAGGATTCGTTTCTAATTTATTTATATCCCATTTTTCCACACCTTGCTTGTTAATCTTTACATACTGTCTGTAATTAAGACCGCCACTTTCTTTTAAAGCAATCTGAAATAAATCAACTAGTACTGGTGTGATTCCTCTGATAAAATCAACATATTCTTCTTTCTGTACTTTTATCTGCAGATTAAGAATATGCTCAAAAATATTACAGACTTTCTCATCCGAAACAGGTAATATCTTTTTCTTCTCTTTACCAAGTTCATTATCTATTCCTATAAAGTTTAACTGCGTCCGGTGATGTGCCGCTCTCAAATACTTCTGTGCCATTATCGGAAGCGGTTCGACTAATGTTTTTGCCTCCGACAATGCCGCACTGTAATCATAAGCCTCGATGTATCTGATGATGCTCTGCCTTTTTATCTCATCTAATAAATTATTTTTCTGCGATTCCTGGCAACGGTTTTTAAATAATTCTTCGCTATTATCATCATCACATTCCCAATATAACTCTACATCATAATCATTATGGCTTTCCAAATGCGGATTAATCTTCCTTACCGGTGTACTGACCTGAATTGTCTTCATCCTGCCTTCTGATAAAACCCCAAGAATCTGCAAAGAACTTTTCATGGCCGGAGTCCCTGATGATACATTAAGATACAACTCACATCCTTTATGTTTCATTAAGATATCTTGCAAAATCTCCTGATACTCATCAATAAACGAATCAAAAATCTGAACTTCTTCCAAGTCTTCCCGCTCTATAACCACTACCTTAAAAGAATGTTCTAACTTCTCCCCCAGCTTCTTTATACAATATCTATATCTGTCATTCTGCCTCTGAAATTCCAGCATCTCCTTCGACATATGTAAATACACAATATCCGGTTTATACACACGACATATATGCAACATAGCCCCATCCCTGCAATTCGAAATAGGGTCTGTCCCCCCTATCGGTGAAAATAATACTCTAGTCATTTCATTCTCCTTCAAACCAACAAAACACTTTTTTATGATATTTTCGACAATTTTTATATTATATATAATAATTTATTTATGCTATTTTCTCAATACCTTTTCTTTATTTTTCTTATTTTTAAATTTTGTTGAACAAAAAACAAAAAGAATGAGAGCGATTCGTATGATTCGCAGCTCATCCCTTCTGATAATTATCTATCTTCCTTCGTTATTTTCCAAATCTTTTTTCAAATCTAATACATAATCTACAGGAACTTCACAAGTCTTCGCTATTATTTCCGATGGAAGATTCAGTATGAACATATTGCGTATATTTTTTATGCGTTCTTCTTCTCTCCCCCTTTCCACACCGACTTTTATCAAACCATTATCATAACTTTTCTGGTCAAATTCAGTCAATAACATAACACTCACCTCGTTTTTCCATCGGTACAAAAAAGGCAAAAATAATCTCTTTGTCTCGGCCGTAATCAAAGACAGAAAACTCCAAAGAACCTATCCTCCTATCTGTGGCCTCGGAGCAAGTGTTGGATGCGAGCGTGCAAGCGAACATTCAACGCGCCGCGACTAAAGTCACAGATAGGAGGATAGGTTCTTTGGAGTTTTCGTCAGCTTACGATAAACTAACGTGACTTATTTTGTCTCTTTATAAATTCTTCTCTTTTAATGCTACAGCCTGTTTAATCAGTTCCACCGTTCCATCAATACCTAAGATACTACTATCAATGCAAAGATCATAACTCTTCAAGTCTCCCCACTTCTTAGAAGTGTAGTAATTATAGTAGCTTGCACGCTGCTTATCTGTCTTGATAGCTACGTCTTTGACTTTGGCTTCTGGAACCTCATACTGTTCCTGGATACGGGACTTTTTGAAAGCCATTGGTGCGTGGATGAATACATTCAGCTTATTGTCATAGTCTTTTAATGCATAGTCTGCACAGCGGCCTACGATAATACATGGACCTCCATCTGCTACCTTTTTGATGGCATCAAAGGAGGCAAGGAATACCTTCTGGTTGAGAGGCATATCAAAGGAGGCTGCATTATAGCCTAATGCGTATGGATCCATTACGAGGGAGTAGAGAAAACTTGTGGTTGGTTTCTCATCGAAGTTTTCAAACATCTCCTCGCAGATACCGCTTTCTTTGGCTGCCACTTTTAAAAGTTCTTTATCATAAAATGGTATGTTATAATATTCAGCAAGCTTCTTACCGATTTCTTTTCCGCCGCTTCCGTACTGTCTTCCGATTGTGATTATTGTGTTCATAAGACCACTCCTTTTGTCATTCTTTTCAGGATATGCATAAGCCTTTGCTTTTGCATTTAGTTTTATTATACACTAGTTTTCAGACAATTTCCACAAAAATATTTTGATTTTATTGTGAAATTTATTTATTTTATGGATGATAAGCTGTCAAATCCAATGGACAACAGACACAATTCATCCCCTACCTTAGCCAAAATGGGATTTAAAAGAGGCGAATAAAAAATCAGTAACGGACACCATTCATTTTCTACCTTAGAGCGTATTTGAAAAATGTTCTAGATAGAACTCTTCTTGCTGGAAGTGGACAAAAAAGACCAAAGATATGTCTTTACTCATCCCTAAGCGGATATAGAAACTTATCTTTGATCTTTTTGTTTTTTAATAATTGATCTTAAAGAATAATTTGTTACAATAGTCCTTCAAATCACATATATCAATGAGACAGCACATTAGTAACATACTGCTTTCCAAATTCAATATCCTGAAAAAGCTGTGCCTGCAATGCCTCTACAGAAGAAAAACGAGTTTCTTTTCTGTGATAATGCAGAAGTTCTACGACCATTTCTTCGCCATAAACATCTTTATTGAAATCAAAGATATTGGTCTCGACTGTTTTTTCGCTGGTATTGTTGACAGTTGGCTTGGTTCCGATGTTGGTAATGCCGTAGTAAACTTCGTCTTTCCAGTGGATTTTAGAAACATACACACCATTTGGCGGCAGTAGTTTAAAGGACGGAACTTGCTGGTTGATGGTTGGCACCTGTATGGTTCGTCCAAGTGCATTTCCGTGAAGGATTTCCTCGGAAACACTGTAGTTTCTGCCTAAGAGAGCTTTGGCTTCTTCCATTGCTCCTTTTTCAAGAGAAGCACGAATTCTGGTACTGCTAATATCCTTTCCATTTAATTGTAACTTTTCGACTACAATAAGGTGATATCCGCATTCTTCTTCTAGCTTTTCTAAGTCTGTAATACTACCGGAGCGGTTCTTACCGAAATGGAAGTCTGTTCCGACAACAATTACTTTTGCCCCCACTTTTTCTACGAGGACTTCCCTGATAAATCTGTCAGGGGTTAATGCAGCAAATTCTTTTGTGAAAGGATGCTCAATCAATATGTCGATTCCTCGTTTTTCAAGAATTTCCCGGCGTTCTTTTTTTGTATAGATTTGTTTATATTCTGTATCACCAGTAAGGGTCAGTCTGGTTGGACGGTCAAAGGTAAATACAACGCTTCGCAGTCCGTGAAGCTCCTGTTTTTTTACTTCGTCCATTAGAAGCTGGTGTCCCCGGTGAATCCCTTCAAACTTTCCAAGTGCAACTGCGGTGTCTTTGAAATGAAAGTCTGAGCTTGTTATATATTCCATTTTTTTCCTCCGAAACCGCTAACTTGCGGTATGGATTTTGTATTTTATATCATTCTTATAGTGACCTACAAAAACAACTTATAAGGTTTTAACATCTTCTTTTCCTGAAGCTGATAAATTCCTATAAAGTTTTTCTGATTGTCATAAACACGGAATCTGTTACCAACAGTATAACTGCTATACTGTTTTCCGTCTTTGCCTGACTTTTCTTTCTTACCAAGATCCTCTGTATCCGCTTCTTCCATTTTCATTTGTTCATTAGATGACAAGTCCTCATATAGTTGCCAGTTACTAATCGATGAATTTTCATCCAAAGCACACAAAGAAAGAGAAATCGGATTCCCATTATAGAGAAGTTTTTCTCCTTCTTTTTTCACAAAAAAAGCTGGCAGATGCAAAAACACTTCATCGACTGGTACGATATGTTCCAGTAATGTATCAGCATCGCGCATGGCTTCTACTTCTGAAAGGGTGAATCCATCCTCTATCTTAAAAGAAGACACTCTGGTACGGACAAGTCCTGCCATACAACCGCCGCATCCTGCCTTTTCTCCAATGTCACGACAAAGGCTGCGGATATAGGTTCCTTTTGAGCATGTTACTTCAAAGGTGACGTAAGGCAAATCTATTTTTTTAATAATGATAGAAGAAAGGGTGACTGGACATGGCTTTCTTTCAATAACGATTCCCTGTCTTGCAAGTTCGTAGAGTTTCTTTCCGTTTACCTTTTTAGCGGAATACATCGGTGGAATCTGATCGTAACTTCCCTGGAAAGAAAGGATAATATCTCTTATCTCTTCTTCCGTGACCGTTACCTCTCGTTCTTTTAATGTCTGTCCGCTTGTATCTTCGGTATCGGTTTCTCTTCCAAGCAAAAGAACAGCTTCATACGTTTTATCCCAATCTCCGATAATGTCACAAAGCTTGGTTGCCTTTCCAAGACACACTGGAAGTACTCCGGTCGCATCCGGATCAAGGGTTCCAGTATGTCCGATTTTTTTCTGATGTACAATGCCGCGAAGCTTTGCCACTACATCATGGGAAGTAAAACCTGGTTCTTTCTTAATATTAAGAATTCCGCTTATCATAAATTGATTCCTGCTTTTCTTCTTGTTCATTTAACTGATGCTCTACCATATGGGTGATATTCATTACGATATCTCTTGGCTGGCCATGTACCGTACAGCCGGCAGCTTTGATATGCCCACCGCCGCCAAAGATTTTGGCAATTGCACTGACATCGACTGCATCGTTAGAACGCATACTGACTTTGTAGTTACCATCTTCTTTCTCATAAAGGAGAATCGCACATTCAATGCCATCTGTCACACGAAGCTGGTCAATAATTCCGTCTAAATCGCTGCTGTCGATTCCATAAAAGTCAAAGTCTCTCTTTCGAACGATGGAAAAAATAACCTTTCCATGCAAAAGAATGATACTTTCCATTAATGCACGGCCAAGAATCTGATTCTGCACATAGGACTTCTTGTAAAATGTCCGGTCAATGATATCTTCGGAATGAATGCCTTTTTCAAGTAAAGCACCTGCGGTCTCCATCGTTTTTCTTGTTGTATTGGTATGCTTGAATACACCGGTATCATGAACAATACCCATGTAAAGATCCTGCGCGCATTCAAGGGAAATCTTATCCCAGTCAAACATATCAAACAATACTTCGCAGGTGGAAGAAGCGTCCGGCACGATAAAGCGTAAGTCACCAAATCCCTCATTAGTGAAATGGTGGTCTACGCATATCTTGTATTTTGCCTCTTCAAAATAACCTTTGAAATTATGGAGACGATCTGTATCGGAACAGTCAAGAGAAAAAAACAGGTCATACGGTCCGTCAATCTTCTTTTCCTGTGTAATCTGGTCCGCATATTTTAAAAATGAGAATTTATCCTGTACCGGTTCTAAAAATAATGTTACCTCTTTTTCTGGATACTGTTCCACAATGTAGGTATAGAGTCCGAGACAGGAACCAATGCAGTCCCCGTCCGGATTCATATGACCGGATATGGCAATTGTCTGTGCAGTCTGAACCTGACACTCAAACTCCTCTTTTCTTTCGGCAAATGTCACATTTTCTCTCTTGTCTGTACTCATTCTTCCGATGCCTCTCTTTCTCTCTCATGCATTGCTGCATTAATCTCGTCAATCTTCTTTGACATACTTACGCCATATTCAATAGACTGGTCAAGAATAAAGCGGACATCTGGTGTATTTCTTAAGTTAATACTTCTTGCTAACTCACGGCGGATATAACCGTGAGCACTTCTGAGCCCTTCTAAAGTAGATTCCTGTGCCTCTTTATCACCGAGTACGCTGATATAAGCTTTACAGGTCTTTAAATCCGGAGCTACTTCCACAGACACAACAGAAGTCATCGGAGCGATTCTTGGGTCTTTGATTTCTCTGGAAATAATACGGCTCAGTTCTTTTAATACCTCGGAATTAATTCGAGTATTTTTTACACTGTTCTTTCTCATAACAGTACCTCCTGTTATCTAGGAATTTCTTCCATTACGAAAGCTTCAATCTGGTCGCCTTCTTTAATATCGTTGTATTTTTCAAAAACGATACCACATTCGAAGCCTGCTTTTACTTCTTTTACGTCATCTTTGAAACGTTTCAGGGATGCAAGTTCTCCTTCGTAAATAACGATACCATCACGAACGATACGGGACTGTGCGTCTTTTGTAATCGTACCATCCAGTACATAACATCCAGCGATTGTTCCAACACCGGAAGCTTTGTAAATCTGACGTACTTCTACATGACCGATTACTTTTTCTCTGTAAACAGGATCTAACATACCCTTGATCGCTGCTTCGATATCTTCAATTGCGTTATAGATGACACGGTATAATCTCATGTCAACTTTTTCTCTCTCTGCTGCAGCCTTTGCCATCGCATCTGGACGTACATTAAATCCGATGATGATTGCATTAGATGCAGAAGCTAAAATTACATCAGATTCGTTAATGGCACCTACACCACCATGTACAACTTTAATCATAACTTCCTCATTGGAAAGCTTCATGAGACTCTGTTTTACAGCTTCTACAGATCCCTGTACATCGGCCTTTACGACAAGATTTAATTCTTTTACGTTACCAGCCTGAATCTGATCAAATAAATCATCAAGGGACAACTTATTCTTTGTCTCTTCGAGCATCTTTTCTCTTCCATATGCGATAAATGCATCAGCAGTTGCTCTTGCTTCTTTTTCATTTCCGTGAGCCATAAGAACCTCGCCGGAGAATGGTACATCGTTAAGACCAAGAATCTCTACTGGTGTAGATGGGCCTGCTACTTTTACACGGTTACCTTTGTCATCCATCATCGCACGAACACGGCCAAATGCATGACCTACGTTAATGCTGTCTCCTACATGAAGCGTACCTTTCTGGATAAGGATTGTAGCAACTGGTCCACGGCCTTTATCAAGTTTCGCTTCGATAACAAGACCTCTGGCTCTTCTCTTCGCGTTTGCTTTCAGCTCTAATACTTCTGCTGTAAGAGTAATCATCTCTAAGAGTTCATCAATTCCTTCGCCTGTCTTGGCAGAAACTGGTACAAATACGGTACTTCCACCCCAGT
>OJAG01001389.1_pt1 | contig 14951 bp, 12 predicted proteins | sample 1589021 | NCBI WGS metagenome assembly OJAG01 (sample SAMN03283264) | human gut metagenome | biome: human-associated habitat; material: feces | host: Homo sapiens | place: USA | collected 2013 | reverse complement strand
ATAAGCGCGGCGGCGAGGTGCTCAAGTACCTGCCCCGTCTGGTGGAGGGCGGCATTGCCGTCAACTGTCAGCTGGTGCTCTGCCGCGGCGTGAACGACGGAAACGAGCTGCGCCGCACCCTTGCCGACCTGCTGGAGCTGACCCCCATGGTGCAAAGCATTGCAGCCGTGCCCTGCGGCATTACGGATTACCGCAAAAATCTGTACCCACAGGTGCCCTACGATGCAAAGACCAGTGCCGAGGTCATCGACATTATGGAAGAATTCGGCGATGAATGCAAGCGCCGCCACGGCAAGCGCATCATCTACCCCAGCGATGAATGGTACCTTAAGGCAGGCCGCCCCATCCCTGCGGCAGCGTTCTACGAGGACTACGACCAGCTGGAAAACGGCGTGGGCATGCTGCGCCTGTTTGAGGAAGAATTTCTGGCCGAGTTGGACAAGCCCCACCGCATCTACGGCACCAAGGAACTGGACGTGGTCACCGGCACCATGGCAGCGCCCCTTATTACCCGCATGATGGAGGAGCTGCACCGCCAGTACCCCATGATCACCGTGCACGTCCACACCATCCAGAACCGCTTTTTCGGCGGCAATGTGGGGGTGACCGGCCTGATCACTGCTACCGATATCATTGCCCAGTGCGCCGGCAGCCTTGCCACAAAAACGCTGGGCATCCCGGCTGTGATGCTGCGGGAGGAAAAAGATACCTTCTTGGATGATATCACGGTGGAGCAGCTGGGACAGCAGCTGGGCGTAAAAGTGGAGGTGCTGCCCACGGCAGGTGGGGACGAAGCCCGCGCCTTGCTGCGCAGCGGCCTGCACATTGCCCGCAGAAGGAAGAGCGGCAGCTGATAACGCCATTTTTATTGTATTTTACCCCTTTTAAGAAAGGAGGAGACCCCATGAGCAAACCGATCGTAGCAGTGGTGGGACGCCCCAACGTGGGCAAATCCACCCTGTTCAATAAGCTGTGCGGCCAGCGCCTTGCCATTGTGGAGGATACCCCGGGCATTACCCGCGACCGCATTTTTGCCAACTGCGAGTGGAACGGCCACGAGTTTTTGCTGGTGGACACCGGCGGCATCGAGCCCAAGGCCACCGAGGGCATTCTGGCCCACATGCGCGAGCAGGCGCAGATCGCCATTGACACCGCCGACTGCATCATCATGGTCACGGACGTGCGCAACGGCCTGACCGCAGCCGACGAGGACGTGGCACACATGCTGCGCCGCAGCCATAAGCCCATCATTCTTGCCGTGAACAAGTGCGACAAGGTGGGCGAGGCTCCCATGGAGCTGTACGAGTTCTACAACCTCGGCTTTGACGAGGTGATGCCCATTTCTTCCGTGCACGGTCACGGTACGGGCGATCTGCTGGATGCAGTGTGCGCCCATCTGGACTTCAGCGAGACTGTGGTGGAGGAGGACCGTATCCCCGTTGCCATCATCGGCCGCCCCAACGTGGGCAAGTCCAGCCTGACCAACCGCATTCTGGGCGAGAACCGCATGATCGTGGCAAACGAGGCGGGCACCACCCGTGATGCCATTGACACCCCTGTGGATAACGCTTACGGCAAGTTCATCTTTACCGATACCGCCGGTCTGCGCAAGCGCAGCAACATCAGCGATGGTCTGGAGCGCTACATGGTGGTGCGCGCACTGGCCGCTGTGGAGCGCAGCCGCGTGGCGCTGATCCTTGTGGATGCCACTGTTGGCTTTACCGAGCAGGACAGCAAGGTGGCAGGCTACGCCCACGAGCAGGGCAAGGCCTGCATCATCGTGGTGAACAAGTGGGATGCCGTGGAAGGCAAGGAGACCAACACCATGGAACTGCAGCGCCGCGGCTATGCCGAGTGCTTCAGCTTTATGGGCTATGCACCCATTATCTTCATCTCTGCCCAGACCGGCTACAACGTGAACAAGCTGATGCAGCTGATCCGGGATGTGGATGCCGAGAACGGTGCCCGCGTGCCCACCGGCGTGCTGAACGAGATGCTTGCCCGCGCTACTGCCCGGATGCAGCCCCCCAGCGACAAGGGCCGCCGCCTGAAGATCTACTACCTGACACAGGCTTCCACCCGTCCCCCCACGTTCGTGGCCTTCGTGAACGCAAAGCACCTGTTCCACTTCAGCTATCAGCGGTATCTCATCAACCAGATCCGCGAAAACTTTGGTCTGGAGCATACGCCCATCCGTCTGGTCGTGCGGGAGCGCGGCTCCGGCGAGGTGGGTGCCAAGGACGTATAACACGTCAGGGAGGCTCAGATGATGAAATCTGTTCTCATCGCTGCGGTGTCCGCTGTACAGGCGTATCTGCTGGGCAGCATCGACACCGGTATCCTCGTCAGCAAGTTTTTGTACCACGATGACGTACGCAAGTACGGCAGCGGCGCTGCAGGCATGACCAATATGCTGCGCACCTTCGGCAAAAAGGCGGCGGCACTTACCGCTTTTGGTGATGTGCTCAAGGGTGTGCTGGCCGTGTGCATCGGCCGCTGGCTGTTCACCCTGATGCCGGAAAGCACCACGCTCTCGCCCTATCTTGCGGTGTATCTGGCTGCGATCTTTGCCATTATCGGCCATTTGAAGCCCCTGTATTTCGGCTTCAAGGGCGGCAAAGGCGTGCTGGTGGCGGGCGGCACTATTCTGGCCATCCAGCCGGTGCTGATCCCTTTTCTGGCGGTCATCTTTCTGGCCTGCCTGCTGCCCACCGGCATGGTGTCACTGGGCAGCGTGACCATGGCAGCACTCTACCCGGTGCTCACCATCCTGTACGGGGTGTTCCGGGGCTATTCTGCCGCCGACCTTACCGTGTGCACCATCGGCTCGGTGATTATGGCCGCAATGGTCATTTATATGCACCGCTCCAATATCCAGCGCATCCGCGAGGGCAAGGAGTACCGCTTTGGCCGTCACGGCAAAAAGTAACAGAAAATAGTAAACCACCCCGCAGCAGCCGTTCACCGGCCGCTGCGGGGTGGTTTTTGTATATGCTTATTCCTTTGTCTCGGTCTCTTCCTCAGGCTTTGCTTCGGAATGCCGCCGACGGAACCAGTCGGCGGGGATGCCGCTCTGGGCGGGGGTAAGATCCGGCGCAGGATGACCGTCCGGCAGGTGTGCGCCAAAGGCCGGGACAAAGAAGAACTTGCGCACAATGAAGATCAGCGCGATCGCGCCAACGCTGAGCAGGTTCTCCACGGCGGAATCGTGTCCCACCACCAGATGGCGGGCAATGGCGTACAGCAGCACCTCAAGGCTGCTGCCGGGGCTGTGCTTGGCCAGCATCTTGATGAACTCAATGCCGATCACAATGTCCAAGCTGCGCTCCAGAAAGGTGCGGATCTCTGCCTCGTTGCCATCGAACAGCAGGCCGGGCATCCAGCGGATCAGGGGCACAACGCTGAGCAGCAGACCAATCAGCACCAGCCCGGATAACAGCACTTCCAGCAGACTGGAAGCCTGAATGATGCGGTTGCGCAGGGAGGTACGCCAGTGGCTTTCTACCGGGTGAGAGGGATGTTCCATAGTAAGACCTTCCTTTCGGCATTCTGCTGCATAAAGATCGACAAAATCCTGCCTTTATTGTAGCAGACGAGAGAAGGTCTGTCAATTTCAATCCACGATGGTGACGGTGGTCTGCGGGCCGACGGCCACATAGCCGGACTTTTTGATGCAGTCCTGCCCGGCGTCGGTATCCAGCCAGTCGTACAGACGGCGCTCCGGGCTGTCGGCGGCGGCATCTGGGTGGATGACGGCGTAGAAATCGTTGCACAGGGGGTAGCTGCCGTCGGCAAGAGTGTCGTTGCTGGGGGTCACACCGTCCACCGCCAGCAGCCGCAGCCCGGGCTTGGAATACATCTGGTCGATGTAGTAATACACGGAGAAACCGATGGCGTTGGCGCTGTTGTTGTAATCGGCAATGCTGTCCACCAGCTCGCCCATGGCGGCAGGTGCCAGCTCAGAGGGTGGGGTCATCAACTCTCCGCCCTGAATGAGCAGCTTTTTGAACAGGGTCTGGCTGCCGGAGTCCTCGCCGCGCTGGAAGGCAACGATTTCCTGATCCTTGCCGCCTACATCCTTCCAGTTGGTGATCTTTCCGGCATAGATGTCCCGCAGCTGCTGCCGGGTAAGCGCCTGCACGGGGTTGTCCTCGTTGACGATGAACACCAGCGCGTCCACTCCAATGGGCTTCTGCTCCAGCTCCACGTTGGCCTCTTGCAGCTCTTCCTTTACATAGTCCGGCGCTTCGTATACCACCAGCATCCGGGTGGTGGTGTCGTACAAGCCAAAGTTTTCCCATGCGTAGGCGGTGGTGCTCACCGTGATGCTGCTGCGGGCTTCTTCCAAGTCCATACCGGTGGTATCGGCCAGCATCTGCGCCATCAGCGGGATGCAGGCGGTGCTGCCGTCCAGCGGGGGAAACTCCGCTTCGGTCAGGAACGGCTCAGGCTGCTGCACAGTCGAGGACGCTGCAGAGGACGCGGGCGGCTCTGCGGCAGAGGAAGCGGTGCTGCCGGAGGGCGCATCCGTGCCCTTGCAGGCGGTCAGCACCCCGGCGGCGGAGCAGGCAGCTAGCCCCAGCAGAAAACTGCGGCGGGAAATTTTAGCGTTTTTCATAAGAAAGCCCTCCTAACTCAATAGCCATAACTCGGTACATCGTCCGCAGTGGCAGACGAGAAAATGCTCTGGCAGTACAGCCAGTTGCCGCTCGTGTCCATCCAGCCCACATAGAAGCCCCGCTGTGCGGCAAACACATGGTCGGGCAGGGCATTCAGACTGTTGGAATAGTACCCGGTGCAGCTGGAAAGTCCCTGCAGCACCACCTTGCCGTCTGCATTCAGCACATCGCATACGCTGCCGTAGGCGCTGCCCGCAGCGGCGCGGCTGCCGTAGAACATGGGTCTGCCGTCGGGGTCGGTGGTCAGGTAGTTGACGTAACTGTACTTGCCCTGCAGGGCGGTCAGGTCGCTGACAAGCCCCTGCGGGCCGTACAGCCGGGTGGCGGTGGTCTCGTAGCGGTCGTTATCCTGCAATTCCAGCCAGACGTAGCCGGTGCCGCAGTTGCTCATCCGTACTCGCTGCTGGTGCTCCACCGGTTCTACGGTGGTGTCGGTCAGCAGCTTGCCGTTGTCCTTACTGTACACCCGCAGACTGCCGTCCAGCGCGTAGACGGCTACGGTGTTGTCGGTGGCGTCCACATCGTACAGCGGGGTCTTTGCGCCTGTCTCCAAATCATAGAGTTCGTAGCCATGGCCCTCGCCGCTGTGCCATGTTACCACATAGCCCGGGAAATACTGGCTGGGCTGCTCGTCAAAGGTGGAGATCAGTCCGCGGTCCTCTGTGGTCATGTCCCGCAGTTCGTACCGGCCGTCACTGGTGGAAAAGCTGGCAAGACCACCCGGATAGACCTGCAAAAAGCCCGTGTACTGCTCGCCGGTCTGGGTGTTGTACAGGATTTGGTCGGTGGTTTCCTCTCCGGTGGCAACGTCCAGCTTCACCCAGTCGCTCAGGGTGTCGCTGTCGTAGAAAAGGCGGTATGCCGAGGCGGCCTCGGCGCGGTAGACGGGGGTGCCGTCCTTCTCCTGCACCACCACCCAGCGGTTCTGCTGGTAGTCGGTATCCCAGTCGTAATCGTCCAGTCCCTCCGGGCGGGCGTAGCAGCTGAACACCAGCTTATCGCCGCATAGGGTGCAGCTGTATGCACCTTCCGGTACCGGCAGCGCTGCGCCGGTGGCAAGGTCGATGACCTGACAGGTGCCATAACCGGACTCCGGGACGTATCCGCCATCGATCAGGCGGCTCTCCTGCAGCACCAGCAGGCCGTTTTGCAGGGTGGCGCTCTGCTCGCCCTCAAAGGACATTACTTCGGTGCCGGTCTTGTCGTACAGGGCGGTGCGGCGTCCGCCCCGGCCGGTGGGGTCGGACCAACTGCGCAGCCAGTAGTCTGCGGTGCCGGTGACACTGTCCTCCACCAGCGAGACGTTCTCACTGCGGGTAGACTGGTGCAGCGGGGTGCTGCCGCACAGGATGGTGGTGCTGCTTCCGGAACGGCTGTCGCAGTACAGCACCCGCAAACGGCTATCGTTCAGCACGGCAGGGTCGTACAGGGGTTTGCCGTTGTCGTCCGTAGGTACCGAAACCGCAGAGCTTGCAGCGCCCGGCACGCCGGTGGCGGGCGGCAGCAGGGTACAGCCGCAGCCTAAAGTAAGGGCAAGGGCAGTGCAGACTGCCCCGCAGCCGATACGCAAGACAACACGCTTCATAAAAACCACTCCTTTGCAAAAAACAGGGAGGAAATTTTTTCCGTTCACTCAGAATACGAAACAGCCGCATTTTTCATTGCAGAACTTGCAGAAAAATGCGGCTAAAAACGGTTACAATTGCATTACAGCTGCGCCGGGGCATGGGACGCTTCTGCCTTGTCCATCTGCTCCAGCTGCCGCAGAAAGGCCAGCAAAAAGGGTAGAGAAATGAAGCAGGTGAGCGTATCCGCAATGGGCTGGCAAAGCTCCACGCCCACAAGCCCCAGCACCCGGGGAAGTACAAGAATCAACGGGATAAAGCACACGCCCTGCCGGCAGCAGGCCAGAAAGGTGGCACGCCCGGCCTTGCCAACGCTCTGGAAGGTCATGTTGGCCACTACGATCACCGGCTGCAAAAGGACAGCAAAGCACTGGTAGCGGAAGGCGGGCAGCGCCACGGCGGTGACTTCCGGGTCGTCCCGGAACAGGCGGATCAAAGTTTCATCCTTCCACCAGCACACCGCGATCAGCACCACCAGCAGTACAAAGGCGGCTTTCAGGGTAAAGATGGCAGCCTGCCGTACCCGGTGGTATTTGCGTGCGCCGTAGTTGAAGGACGCCACCGGCTGCAAGCCCTGTCCCACGCCGATGGCCACCGAGAGGATGAACATAAAAATGCGGGACACGATGCTCATGCCCGCCACGGCGGCGTCGCCGTAGCTGCGGGCGGCAATGTTCAGCAGCATCCCGCCGATGCTGTTCAGTCCCTGTCGGCCAAAACTGGGCGCGCCGCCTGCAAGGATCTGCAAAAACTCGCGCGGCTCCCTGGTGACGGCGGAAAGCCGGAACTGGCTGACCGTTTTGCCATGCAGGAACATATACAGCAGAATGCCAAAGCTGATGGTCTGGCTGAGGGCGGTGGCAATGCCGGCACCGGCAGTGCCCAGCCCTAGCCCGAACATGAACAGCGGGTCCAGCGCGATGTTCAAAAGCCCGCCGGTGACCAGCCCGACCATGGCAAGGTTCGCCTTGCCCTCATACCGCAGGATGTTGTTCATCACCAGACTGGAGATCATCAGCGGTGCGGCAAGCAGGATGGGACGGGCGTAGGCGCAGGCGTGGGGCAGAATGGTCTCGGTGCTGCCCAGCAGCATCATGAAGTCCGGCAGGGTGGCAAGACCGACCACTGCCAGCACTACGCCAAAGGCCAGCGCCGTAAAAAAGCTGGTGGAAGCAAAGCGGGTGGCGGCGTGGGTATCCTGACTGCCCAGGCGGCGGCTGATGATGGTGCCGGAGCCGTGCCCCAGCATAAAGCCCAGCGCCTGAATAATGGCCATCAGGCTGGAAACGACGCCCACCGCACCGGAAGCGCTGGTGGAGATGCGCCCTACAAAAAAGGTATCGGCCAGATTGTAGATGCTGGTGATCAGCATACTTAAAATGGTGGGCGCGGCCAGACTGAGGATCAGCCGGGGGATGGGGGTCTCGGTCATTTTATGATATTGCACCACAGTGCGGTCCTGCTGGGTCATGGAAAAATATCCTCCTTCAAAAACGAGAAAGCCGCCCCTTCCAGAGCGGCAGATAAGCTTTGTAAAAACAGTATAACGCAGTTGCGGCAAAATGTCGAGAGGGCGAAAAACGGCCCTTTCTCCCCTGCGAAGGGGCGAAAAAGAAGGCGAAAACAGGGTGGTTTCTATATAAAGTGCTAAAGAATTGTCGAATTGCTTGTGAAAAATCACGATATGTGGTATTCTTTATAAGAAGGAATTGGAAAAATCTGTGCATTTTATGATTGGGAGGGATTTGTACATGAAATCCGTAGCACAAACTGTGATCGAAGCCGACCGCTTTTATACCATTGCCGCTCACACCGGCAACGTCATTCAGGCAGTGGAAGGCAGCAAGGATGGCGGCACTGTCCGTCTGGGCAAGTACGACCACAAGCCCGAACAGGAGTGGAGCTTTGTCCGCGAGGGCGATGGCGTGTACCGCATCCGCAACCGTGCTTCCGGCAAGCTGCTGGATCTGACCATGACCGGCACTGCCAACGGCACATGGCTGCATCTGTGGGAGGACGTGGGCGGCACGTCCCAGATGTGGAAGGTAGAGCACACCCCGGAGGGAACCGTGCGTCTGCGTTCTTCTTGGGCAGGCGGCAAGTGCGTGGACACCGTGGGCATCGGTGCCGAGGTGGGCGCTGTGCTGCAGATCTGGCAGGAAGTGCCCGGCGGTGGCGACCAGCTGTGGACCATCTCTGAAGTAAAGGACCGCGTAAAGCGTGCTGCTAAGGTCGAGGAAGCACCCGCACCCGCTGCTGAGACTACGGCAGTACCGGCCAAGGAAGCCGCTCCCGCCAAGAAGCCCGCAGCCCGCAAGCCCCGCACCACCAAGAAGGTGGAGGAGAAGCCCGCTGCTCCCACCGCAAAGGCCGCAGAGCCGGTCAAGGCAGAAAAGCCCGCCGTGAAGAAGGCCGCTAAGGCAAAGGCAGAGCCAGCTGCCCCCGCCGCAGAGGTGAAGGCTGCGCCCGTTGTGGAGACCAAGGCTGAGACTGCTGTCCCTGCAACTAAGGCCGCACCCGCTGCTGCAAAGCCCAAGGCAAAGCGTGCACCCTGCAAAAAGACCGTAAAGAAGTAAGAGATCATAAAACGCAAAAAAATCGGACAGACCGCAGTCTGTCCGATTTTTTGCGTTTATAGAAGCTTTTTATGCAGCAGGGGAGACGGCATCATCGCTCTGGGCGGCGGTCTGCACGAACTGCACGATGCTCTCGATGGTCTTGCGCAGCTGCACAAGGCTTTCCACGTCAGAGTCCTGCATCCGGGAGGTGGGAGCGGTCACTACGGTCTGGGCGGCAGTCACCGTGCCGGTCAGCTCTGCATGGATGTGGTGGGCGGGCACGTCCAGCAGGATGTGCACCTTGGGGGACAGGGTCTTGAGCAGACCCTGCTTTTCGATGCCCAGAATCAGCTGCGGCGCATCCTCACCGGCGGTGAGGTTCGGCAGCTGAAGGTAAAGGTAGCCTTCCTTGGCGTTGGCGGGCTGTACGGTTTTAAGCTGCTTGAGATCCAGCTGAAAGTCGTTCACCTGCTGCAAGCCGGTGGCAGCGGGGTCTACCCCCAGCAGGGTAGCCAGCTGGTTTTGGGAAATGTAGCTGCCCAGCGACCAGCCCGGCAGCAGCAGGCTTGCCAGCGGATATTCGGCAACAACCGTACTGCGCAGCTTGTTGTACAGCTGTCCGGCATCGTACAGAGTCTCTTCCTCGCTGATGTACATCCGGGTCAGAGGGGCATCGTTGACGGTGCTGGTGCCCGTTGGGTACAGCGCCAGCTGCACCGCTCGGGGGGTGTACTGGCCGGTCAGGCTGCCGGTAGTGCCGCCGAACTTGTCCAGCAGGGCGTAAAGGGCAGGGGGCTCGGCCTCGGTGGAGGTGATGGTGTAGTCCAGCGCAAAGCTGGCACCGCTCTGGAATGCCTTGATCTTGCGGCTGACGAAGCTGTACAGCACTGCCGCAGCCACCGCGCACACCAAAACCAGACACAGCAGAACGATCAGCGCCGCCCGCAGACCAGTGCGCTTTTTGTGGGAAGATGCCATGGAAAAACCTCTCCTTCCGGTAAAACGTATTTGTTCCAGCATAACGGAACTGCCCGCAAATGTCAAGCGCCGCAAACTGCGGACAAAACAAAAAACCTGAAACATTTCTGTTTCAGGTTTCTGGCGGAAAGATGGGGATTCGAACCCCAGAACGCTTTTGACACGTTACACGATTTCCAGTCGTGCGCCTTAGACCAACTCAGCCATCTTTCCACATCTTTTGTTCTGCCTTTGAGCGGGTGCCCTTGGCGCTCCACTATAATACCTGAAAGCAGGCTTTTTGTCAAGGATTTTTTTGAAAAAAATCAGACTTTTTTAAAAATGACGAAAAAGCGCGAGAAAACGTTCTGCCGCATGGATGGAAAGCACAAAAAGCCCTTGACGCACCTTTAAAATAGGTCTATATTGAGGGCAAAGAGCACTGCGGTGGGTCATTTTGTGCCGCAGCGGCGGGAAATATAAGGAGGATGCTTTTATGACTTATCCTGAAGTACTTGCCAATGCCCGTACCTGCATTGGTCAATACTGCAAGGCCTGCCCGGTGTGCAACGGCGTGGCCTGTAAAAACCAGATCCCCGGCCCGGGTGCCAAGGGCGTGGGCGATACCGCTATCCGCAATTATAATAAGTGGGCGGACATCCGGGTGAACATGGATACCCTGTGCCCCGGCGGTGCACCGGACACTACGCTGGAGCTGTTCGGCAAAAGCTTCCGCTACCCCTTCTTTGCGGGCCCCGTGGGTGCAGTGAACCTGCACTACTCTGATACCTACACCGACATGACCTATAACGATGTGCTGGTGCGCGCCTGTGCCGAAAACGGCATTGCTGCCTTTACCGGCGACGGCACCAACCCCACCGTGATGGAGATGGCTACCCGCGCCATCGGCGCTGCGGACGGCTGCGGTGTGCCCACCATCAAGCCGTGGAACATCGACACCATCCGCGAGAAAATGGCACAGGCCAAGGCCAGCGGCTGCTTTGCCGTGGCCATGGACGTGGATGCAGCGGGTCTGCCTTTCCTGAAGAACATGACCCCGCCCGCCGGCAGCAAGAGCGTGGAGGAACTGGCCGAGATCGTGCAGCTGGCAGAGCGTCCCTTCATCGTCAAGGGTGTGATGACCGTTAAGGGCGCACTGAAGGCAAAGCAGGCCGGTGCCGCTGCTATCGTGGTGTCCAACCACGGCGGCCGTGTGCTGGACCAGTGCCCTGCCACCGCCGAGGTGCTGCCGGAGATCGCCGCAGCCCTCAAGGGCACCGGCGTGAAGGTGCTGGTGGACGGAGGTATCCGCACCGGTGTGGATGTGTTCAAGGCGCTGGCGCTGGGAGCAGACGGCGTTTTGATCTGCCGCCCCTTCGTGACTGCTGTCTACGGCGGCGGCGCAGAGGGCGTAAAGTGCTACATCGATAAGCTGGCTGGAGAGCTGGCCGACACCATGCAGATGTGCGGTGCCCATACGCTGGCCGAGATCACTCCGGACATGGTGCGGGTCTGAGGTTTCTATTATAAGTAACAAAAAGGAGATGCCCGGCAGGACATCTCCTTTTTTGTTACTTCAAAGTGCCGTCCAGCACCTGCTGGTAATACCACGGCTTCGGGGCGTGGAAGGTCTTGCCGCTGAGGAAGGCAAAGTCCGGCTGGGTGAAGCGGGGCATGGTCAGCTCCCATGCGCACAGCGCCTGATACTTCAGCTTCAGCTCCCGGTTGGCACTGTTGTTGCCGTACTTGCTGTCGCCAAGGATGGGGCAGCCGATGCTTGCCATGTGGGCGCGGATCTGGTGGGTGCGGCCGGTGATCAGCTGCACCTTCAGCAGGGCCAGACGGCCGGAGACGGCGATGGTCTCGTACCGGGTCTCCACCTCCTTGGCACCGGGCTGCTTGTCCTCCACGATCTTCACGATGCCGCGGTCAGCGTCCTTCAGCAGGTAGCCGCCCAAGGTGGCGTCCGGCGGCATGGGACGGCCAAAGGTGACGCAGAGGTAGGTCTTTTGCACCTCACGGTTCTTGATGGCAGAAAGGAACAGCTCCTCAGCCTCCGGGGTCTTGGCAATGATCACAAGGCCGCTGGTGCCGGTGTCCAGCCGGTGGCACAAGGCGGGGGTGTACAGGTCGTTCTCCTTGTACTCGCCCTGCTTGTTCAGGTACAGCAGCGCACGGTTCAGCAGGGTATCATCCTCCGGGCCATCCACCGCAACGCCGGCGGGCTTGTTCACGATCAAAATCTGCGGGCAGTCATACACCACCTGCGCCGGGGTGCGGGCGTTCTTCCACGCGGGGCCTTCCACCCGGCGGTCGGCGTCCAGAACGTCATCCAGAATGAACAGCTTGATCTCGTCGCCTGCCATCACGCGGGTGGAAAGCGGCTGTTTTTTGCCGTTCAGCTTGATCTTGTTCTCCCGCAGCGCCTTGTTCAGACGGCCGGGGGTCAGGGCGGGGTACTGCTGGGTCAGATAATTGTCCAGCCGGGTAGGGGCAAGACATTTTACTTTTAAAATTTTCACGGGAAATTCCTCTCTATCTTAAAATCAGTTGCAATAGAATGGGTTCTTGATTCGTTTTTATTGTAGCGGAATAAATCTACCGCGTCAAGAAAGAAGGTATTTTTATGAACCTGAAATATAAGATTCTGGCTGTTCTGGCTGCGGGCATCGCATTGACGGCCTGCGGCGGCTCCGGTGCCCCCGCCAGTGCCCCTGCATCCAGTGCAGTGCCGGCTTCGTCCCATGTGGCAGAAGAAGGCGTTACGGAACCAATCAATCTGTGGACATGGACACTGGATGACCTTGATGACACGCAGACCACCACATTTGTTTCTGCCTCCATTACCTCCGGCGTACAGGACGGCAAATTGACTGCAAAGGTGTTTGGTTACGACATTTATAAGAAAGAGGATATTGAAAACCTTGCCGTTGGCGACAAGATCACCTTCCACGAAGAGGGGGCTGCATGGAATCAGTTTGTGACCGTTGCAGTGGAGAGTATCGAGAAAAACGATCAGTACCATCTTGTCACCATCAATGGCGGCATGGAGGAGCAGTACGGTCTTGACCTGAAGCTGGAAGATGATGCCTACCGGACGATGACCTTTGACGATTACCCGCTCTATTACGAGATGGGAGAAAAGACGATGCCGCTGGCGGATGACGCGGTGCTGAAGGACAGTTCTGCCGACCCGCAGGCCGAAGCCGTGGAGACTACGGGCGCGGATGCCGTGGCAGCAGCGATTAATGCAGACCCCGATAACTGGACTGTCTACAATACCACGCTGGTGGTGCAGGGCGGCAAGGTGCAGGAGGTGCGCCGCATCTGGGTGCCGTAAATTTTGCTCGAAACCGTTGACAAACGTTTTGCGTATGCTATAATTTAGCTGTACGCAAAGGGGCACTGCGCTGCTTTGCGGAATGTAAAATTATGACAGATGGCAATGATGGGGTCAGAAATGCACACACCACCGTCCAGAGAGAGCGCCCACGGCTGTAAGGTGCTCCGGTTGGGATCATTTCGCGCCACCCCGGAGCTTCCGGTGAACACAAACCGGACGCTGCGCAGCGTTAATGCGCCGAAAGCGGCAGGGGACACGTTATCCTTTGCAATTTGGGTGGTACCACGGAGTTTGATGCACAAGCAGCCTTCGTCCCTTTTGGGATGAGGGCTGTTTTTTGTTTTTTTCTCCGTGCCGCCCCTCTGCCATAACAGCATAAAAACGGCGCCTGAGCGCCAAAAACGATTGAGGAGAGAAAGATCTATGCAATGGACCGGTTTGAATGAACTGCGCGAAAAGTACCTGAGCTTCTTTGAAAGCAAGGGTCATCTGCGTCTGGACAGCTTCCCCCTGGTACCCAAGAACGACCCCAGCCTGCTGCTGATCAACAGCGGCATGGCCCCCATGAAGAAGTGGTTTCTGGCACAGGAGGAGCCGCCCCGTCATCGCGTGACCACCTGCCAGAAATGCATCCGCACCCCGGATATCGAGCGCGTGGGCATCACTGCCCGCCACGGCACCTTCTTTGAGATGCTGGGTAACTTCTCCTTCCAGGATTACTTCAAGGACGAGGTCATCCCTTGGGCATGGGAGTTCCTGACCAGCGATGAGTGGATGGCGATTCCCAAGGATCGTCTGCACATCTCTGTGTACGAGGAGGACGACGAGGCCTACGATATCTGGACCAAGAAGGTTGGCATTGCCCCGGACCACATGGTGCGTCTGGGCAAGGAGGACAACTTCTGGGAGCACGGCTCCGGCCCGTGCGGCCCCTGCTCCGAGATCTACTTTGACCGTGGCCCCGAGTACGGCTGCGGCAAGCCGACCTGCGGCGTGGGCTGCGACTGCGACCGTTATATGGAGATCTGGAACCTCGTGTTCAGCCAGTTCGACGCCGACGGCAAGGGCCACTACGAGCGTCTGGCACGCCCCAACATTGATACCGGCATGGGCTTGGAGCGTCTGGCCTGCGTGATGCAGAACGTTGGCAACCTGTTCGAGGTGGATACCGTGCAGAGCGTGCTGCATCATGTGGAGCACATTGCAGGCAAGACCTACAAGCAGGACCCCAAGACCGATATCTCCATCCGCGTCATCACCGACCATATCCGCAGCTGCACCTTTATGGTGTCTGACGGCATCCTGCCCTCCAACGAGGGCCGCGGCTATGTGCTGCGCCGTCTGCTGCGCCGCGCTGCCCGCCACGGCCGGATGCTGGGCATCGACCACCCCTTCCTCGTGGATCTGGTGGAGACCGTCATCCAGTCCAGCGAGTCCGCTTACCCCGAACTGCGCGAGCATGACGCCTATATCAAGAAGGTCATCGGCACCGAGGAAGCAAACTTTGCCCGCACCATCGATGCCGGCATGAACATCCTGAACAACATGATCGATCGTCTGGAGAAGGCACACCAGAAGCTGCTGAGCGGCATGGACGCCTTCAAGCTGAACGATACCTTCGGCTTCCCGCTGGATCTGACCAAGGAGATCGCCGCCGAGCAGGGTCTGGAGATCGACGAGGACGGCTTCCACGCAGAGATGAAGAAGCAGAAGGAGCGCGCCCGCGCCGAGCGTCTGAAGAAGAACATCTCCGGCTGGAGCGAGGATCTGTTCGGCGCACTGGAAGCCG
>OJAG01001371.1_pt1 | contig 15064 bp, 8 predicted proteins | sample 1589021 | NCBI WGS metagenome assembly OJAG01 (sample SAMN03283264) | human gut metagenome | biome: human-associated habitat; material: feces | host: Homo sapiens | place: USA | collected 2013 | reverse complement strand
ATGCCTGTCTCTGCAGTTCCTGCTGTACCTCCTCGGAGATGGTCAGCATCGGAGCGGAACAGAAAGAATCACCGGTATGTACGCCGATCGGATCGATATTTTCGATAAAGCATACAGTGATCATATTGCCCTCTGCGTCGCGGACAACTTCAAGTTCCAGCTCTTCCCATCCCAAGATAGATTCTTCTACAAGAACCTGACCTACAAGACTTGCCTGAAGACCTCTGGCGCATACTGTTTTCAATTCATCTACATTATATACAAGACCGCCGCCTGCGCCGCCCATCGTATAAGCAGGACGAAGAACTACCGGATATCCAAGCTTCTCCGCAATCGCAAGAGCCTCGTCTACAGAATATGCAACCTCGCTTCGAGCCATCTCTATACCGAGCTGATCCATCGTGTGCTTAAATTCGATTCTGTCTTCTCCTCGCTCGATCGCATCGACCTGTACGCCGATAACTTCTACGTTATATTTCTCCAAAACGCCCGCCTGCGCCAGTTCTGAGCATAAATTAAGACCGGACTGTCCACCGAGATTCGGCAGTAATGCATCAGGTCTTTCTTTTTTTATGATTTGTTCTATTCTGTCAACATTCAAAGGTTCAATATAAGTAACGTCAGCAATCTCCGGATCCGTCATGATTGTCGCCGGGTTTGAATTCACCAATACAATCTCGTATCCTAAATTTCTCAATGCTTTACAAGCCTGTGTTCCGGAATAATCGAATTCACAAGCCTGTCCGATAATGATCGGGCCGGAGCCGATGATAAGTACCTTGTGGATATCATTTCTTTTTGCCATCTTTCTTCCTCCTGTATTGTCCCATGTTCTCATTTCATTTTCTCAATCGAATATTATACAATAAATTAAGTTTTCCGACAATCCTTAATTTTCACTTTTCTCTCTATATTTTCCTATATTTTTATCCTGTATTCTCATCGGCTTTTCATTTTTTACATTTTTTCCGACTTCCGGCTTTTTAACTTTTCATATTTCTATAAGTTTTCACAGCTTTAACTGTCCGGTTTTTTACATTTTTACAGTTTTTCATCCTACTTCCGCTTTGATTTTTTTACATTTTCACGGTTTACTACTGCTGCAGCCTGCTTAAAACAGAATATCCTATCGTTCCTTTCGGCATATCTACTCCGAAGTTCTCTGCTACAGTCGCCCCTATCACCGCAAACGTCTCTGCTTCCGGAAGCGGACCTCCCGCCTGCATTCTTTTGCTGTATGCAAGGAAAGGAACATACTCTCTCGTATGATCCGTTCCCTTGTATGTCGGATCATTCCCGTGATCTGCGGTCAGGATCAATAGATCATCCTGCGAAAGACATTCCAGCAAAACGCCGAGTTTCTCATCAAACTTTTCGATCTCTTTGCCATACCCTTCTACATTTCTCCGATGCCCCCATAATGCGTCAAAATCAACAAGGTTTACAAAACACAGTCCCGTAAATTCCTCTTTGCACACATCGATCGTCTGTTCCATCCCATGAACGGAACTTTCCGAATGATATGTTTTCGTAATCCCTTCCCCGCAGAAAATGTCATGAATCTTTCCCACGCCGATCACATCATTCCCCGCATCTTTCAGAGCATTTAAAACAGTGGGCGCCGGCGGCTTCAACGCGTAGTCTCTCCGATTGCTCGTCCTTTTAAACTCACCTTTTTTCATTCCGATATACGGTCTTGCGATCACCCTTCCTACGCGCCATTCATCTTTCATCGTGATCCGCCTTGCAGTCTCACAGCACCGATACAGTTCTTCCAGATCGAAAGTCTCTTCATTTCCGCAGATCTGCATAACCGAATCCGCCGACGTATACACGATCATAGATCCTGTACGAATCTCTTCCTCGCCCAGCTCTTCTATAATCTCAGTACCGCTCGCGCTTTTATTTCCGATCACCTTTTTCCCACACTGTTTCTCCAGCTCCTTGATCAATTCTGCCGGAAATCCATGTTCCGTAAAAGTCCGAAACGGCTTTTCCGTTTTAATCCCCATCATCTCCCAGTGTCCGGTCATCGTATCTTTTCCGTTGCTCGCTTCCCGCATCCGCATGAAGCGCCCCTCGGGAGACTCGACGCCTTTCATATCTCCGCCGCACTTTAAGTTCAGAAACCCAAGCCTGCGAAGATTCGGAATATTCAAAGTTTTTGTTTTCTCCAAAATATGTCCGAACGTATCCGCGCCTTCATCTGCGAACCGAGCCGCATCCGGCATCGCCCCGATCCCGAGAGAATCAAGAACGATTACAAATATTCTTTTATACATTTCCATTATCCCATCTCCCTGTACAACACTCTTATATCTTGCCCTTATTCCCAATAAATCAATACTGTATCCACTTTATTCTTATGAACAGTCTCCCCATTTATACCGCAATTTGTAATTACTATACTGATGATAATCCAGATATTTCTCCTTTTGAAGTCTTCCGATAACAATGTAAGGCATCACATTCTGAGTCCGTGCATAACTACAGATTGCTTCAAATGTAAAGTCTCCTTTTTGGATAAAACTTGCATAACTCTCCGGTGACAAAAGTCTATCTCTCGCAAAAAGATCTGCTGCCGTCTCCTTATCCACATCACTCCCGTCATCTATAAATTTAATACTTTTACCTATATCTCCATTTACAATATGTCCCAGTTCATGAAATAAAGAAAACCAAAAAATATCCGCAAACGCTCCCCTTATCGTCAAAACCATTTGATACACCCCATCGCTCCGCCGAAAAATATACCCTTGCACAGGCGCTCCTCTAAAATTTTTCACAACAGAAAAATCTATGCCATATTCTCCCAATACAGTTTTCAAATGATTTTGAAAATCCACATTCTTCTGACACATAACATTTTTTATTTTACCTATCAATTCGTTTATATGCTCTACTTCAAACTTTGTTGAAACATTTTGATTATTCTCCAAAATTTGACACAAACGAATCCATGCCCCCAACACATTTCTATTTACCGATAAGTTTCCGGACATCCGAAATGCTCCCCCGGGAATTATTTCATTTAAATTTACCAAATTACTAATCTGCAGAATTTTACGAAGAGAAAGTATCGAATCATCTTTATTTTCACGACTAGGCATCATGCCTCTTTCTCTAAAGTATTTCACAATTTCTTTTAAGTCTTCCCTCACGATACGCTCTTCTTCCGTAATCGTCTGTAATTCATTTGCTTCCAAAAGTTCCGCCTCATAGTTCGCCTGAAGATTCAGCCAAAAAGACTTTGGTACTCCGATTGCATACTCTAATCCTCTGGCAAAGTTTGCAGATATCCCTTTCTTTCCGGCAATAACATTGCTTACGTAAGCCGGAGAAACGCCTGCACTCGACGCCAGTTCACTCTGTGTGATTCCACGTTCTTCCAAGACGTCTGCAATCGTTTCTCCCGGGTGAATTATTAAATCACGGGATATACCAATTTTCTTTGCTGCCATGATAATCACTCACTCCTTCCACTTCTATTTCCGTACAAATCATAACCGTATCCTGTTCGGCATTCGGCTCGATAATCAATCTTACATTTGCCGCTACATGCAACGAATATCGAATACTTTCGCATCCTTCTAACTGTTCAGGCTTTCCTAATCTCAATTTCAAAAAATCTCCAAAACATTCCGCCGCTTTTAGTCTGTCCATATGCTTTTTTATTGTTTTCACCCACTCAAAAGGCAGTTTCTTTTGCATCTTTTTATAATCTTTAAAGTATTTTTCAACTTTTCCATTCGCATATGTTATTTCCACTCAATACATCACCCTCACATTAACCTTTTGGTTAATTTATTATGTCATGTTTTCTTTTTCTTGTCAATCGTTCCTACAGATACTCCGACCCAAACCCAAACGGCAAAAGTTCTTCCAACCGAAGGATTCTATACTTTTCCCTGCCTGATGCCAATATCACCTTGAACTTCTTCGGATCGCAAAATTCTGCCATAACCTGACGGCACACTCCGCAAGGAGGCGTACATACTGTTTCTGAAATATCTTTTCCACCGATGATGCAAATTGCGCGAAACTTCCTTTCTCCTTCGCTCACCGCCTTAAAAAACGCAGTTCTCTCCGCACAATTTGTCGGTGAAAATGCAGAATTTTCTATATTGCATCCGGTATAGATCCTGCCGCTTTCAGCCAAAAGAGCTGCGCCTACTTTAAATCCCGAGTAGGGACTGTATGAATACGCCAGTTGTGCAGTCGCTGTCTCAATTAACTTTGCGATCATTCCCTGCGATAATTCCATTTCACAAGTTCCTTCCGCCGGGTTTTCTTCTTCCGTTTTCACGATTTTTACAATGCGGCTCGTTCCGAGTCTGTCTGCCCCAAGCTCCAGAAACTTTTCCGCGTCTTCCATCGAGGAAATGCCGCCCGCCGCTTTCATCTTCACGTTACCGCCGACATGATCCGCAAACAGGCTGATATCGTCAAAAGTCGCGCCTGCTTTTGAAAAACCTGTGGACGTTTTAATATAATCCGCTCCCGAACGAGTGACGATCTCACACATTTTCACTTTTTCTTCATCTGTCAAAAGACATGTTTCTATGATCACTTTAAGAACTTTACTGCCGCACGCATTTTTCAGAATGCGGATTTCTTCTTCGATCTGATCGTATTTTCTGTCTTTCAGCCATCCGATATTGATAACCATATCGATCTCATCCGCTCCGTTTGCGATCGCATCTTTTGTCTCAAATTCCTTTACGGCAGTCGTCTCGTAACCGTTCGGAAAACCGATCACAGTACAAATCGGAACTCTTCCGCCTACATATTCCGCCGCTTGCTTCACATAACTTGGAGGAATACAGACTGACGCCGTATCATATTTCACCGCATCATCACATACCTGACGAATCTCATCCCACACAGCTTCCTGCGACAGCAATGTGTGATCCACATGCCGTAAAATTTCTTTTTCATTCATATCCTTCATTTGACCGTTTATTTCCTCTCTTTATTTTCCGCATTTATTTTCTTTCACTTATTTTTCCCGCTTTTTCCCCTCATTTCTTTTCTCGCGTTTATTTTCTTTCATTTATTTTTCCCGCTTATCTCCCCCATTCATTTTTCCGTTTTTCTTTTCTCCCGCTCTTTTCTTCTCGTTGTCATTTTCTTTATATGCATTCTACTCTTTTTTCCGTTCTTCGGAAATCAATCTGCGGATCGCGTCCACTGCCACCCGGATCGCCATGTCCGTATCGTGCACTACCGGGTTCTCAAGTCCTGCTTTCTCACGTTCCTGATTCGCGATCACAAGAAAACACGAGCCGACCCGCACCCCAAGGCTGCTCGCCACAACAAACAGAGCCGCCGATTCCATTTCCGAGGCAAGACAGCCGAGTTGTTTCCACGCCTCCCACTTATGAAGCAGATCGTAGCCTACCGGCTTTCTCTCCGGTTCATGCTGACCGTAAAACGAATCTTTGCACTGTACAACTCCCGTATGGAACGGATATCCTTTTGATTTAACAGCTTTCACAAGCGCATTCGTCACTGTCAGATCGGGCACTGCCGGAAATTCGATCGGCGCATACTCCCTGCTCGTTCCTTCCATCCTGATTGCCCCTGTTGACACAACGATATCTCCGCTTTTCACATCTGTCTGCATTCCGCCGCAAGTTCCGATCCTGATAAACGTATCCGCACCGCACCTACAAAGTTCTTCCATTGCAATAGCTGCCGACGGTCCTCCTATTCCCGTAGATGTAACGCTTACCTTCACTTGATCGAGCGTTCCTGTATATGTCACATACTCTCTGTTATCTGCAATCAACACCGGGTTATCTAAATATTGCGCGATCTTCACACATCTTTTCGGATCTCCGGGCATAATGACGTACTTCCCGATTTCCCCTTTTGCAGTTTGTATATGATACTGTCTGTTCGGATCTTCCGAATAATTTTTCATCTGCTGTTCCTCCTCACTTTGCCGGTAAAAACAAAACCGCCGCAAAACAGACAGGCTATTTTAAAAATCCCCCATCTATTTTGCGGCAGTTTGCTCTGCATTTTTTACCTTTTATATAATAGTGAACCGCCCACCGGTTAAATCCAATGGAGTTCCGGTTTCAAGTCAGAAGCTGCCTGACATCTTAATACTCAAACACTGCCACACCATAGGCCGGAAGCGGGTATGCGATCGAATACGCCTGACCGTCGCATTCCTTTTTCACCGGTTTGTAAGTAAGCGGACGTTTTTCCCCTTTTCCTCCGTACTTTTCCTCATCACTGTTCAAAACAAGCTTCAGCGTTTTCCTCGTCGGAACGCCGACTCTGTAATCTTCTCTTTCCACAGGAGTAAAGTTGCAGACGAAAAGCAAATTCTTTTCTTTATTCTTGGAATGTCTTACAAAGCTGTAAATACTTCTGAAAATATCATCCGCATTGATCCACTCAAATCCCGCCGGATCATTGTCCATTTCATAAAGAGCTTTATTGTTTTTATACAAATGAAGCAGATCCCGATACCAGTTCTGAATATCTCTGTGCTCAGGTTCGGCGAGCAGGAACCAATCGATCTCTCTCTTTTCGCTCCATTCTCTAAGCTGTGCAAATTCCTGACCCATGAACAGAAGTTTCTTTCCCGGATGGCCCATCATAAACGCATAGCCTGCTTTTAGGTTGGCAAATTTATCGAACCCAAGTCCCGGCATTTTATTGATCATCGAACACTTCAGATGAACAACTTCGTCATGCGACAACACAAGAATATAATTTTCACTGTATGCATACTGCATCGCAAACGTCATCATATGATGTGCATTTTTACGGAAATACGGATCAAGTTTCATGTACTCCGTAAAATCGTGCATCCATCCCATATTCCATTTCAGGCTGAAACCAAGGCCGTCGTCTTCGGGCGATCCTGTCACCTTCGGCCATGCCGTCGATTCTTCCGCGATCATCACAGCGCCTTTGTTCCGTCCCAGAACAACCGAATTCAAATGTTTAAAGAAATCGATCGCCTCAAGATTCTCGTTGCCTCCGTATTTGTTCGCGACCCACTGTCCGTCCTGTTTTCCGTAATCAAGATAGAGCATCGACGCAACAGCATCCACACGGAGCCCGTCCACATGGAAATGTTCGATCCAGAATAATGCGTTTGCAATCAGGAAGTTGCGCACTTCCGCTTTTCCGTAATCAAATACTTTCGTTCCCCAATCCGGATGTTCTCCGAGTCTGGGATCTGCATACTCGAATGTCGGAGTTCCGTCAAAATCAGCAAGCCCGTGAGCATCTTTCGGAAAATGCGCCGGAACCCAGTCAAGAATCACTCCTATATTGTTTTTATGCAGAAGGTCAACCAGATATGCAAAATCTTCAGGACTTCCGTATCTTGAAGTCGGCGCATAATATCCCGTAACCTGATATCCCCACGAACCGTCAAACGGATGCTCTGCAATGCCCATCAGTTCTACATGAGTGTATCCCATCTCTTTTACATATTTTACGATCGCCTCGGCGAACTCTCTGTATGTGTAGAATCCTTCATCTTCCCTTCCCGGGTGACGCATCCACGAACCCATATGAACTTCATAGATCGACATCGGATTCTTCTTATGATTCCATGTCTTCCGCGCTTTCATCCATGCGTCATCCGTCCATCTTATACGGGAAAGATCCGTAATACGAGACGCCGTTCCCGGACGAAGCTCCGCATAATTTGCAAACGGATCCGCCTTATAAAGAAGCTCGCCTTTCTGCGTCTCAATACAGAACTTATAAAGCTGTCCTTCTTTCGCTTCCGGTACAAACTTCACATAAATACCTAGAGGCTCCTGACGCTCCATTCTGTCTCTTTCCAAATTCCAGTCATTAAATTCCCCGACTACAGACACATTCTTCGCATTCGGCGCCCATACCGCGAAATAAACGCCCTCCGTTTTGTCGTTCACTACTTTATGTGCGCCTAATTTTTTATAGATCTCGTAATGGTTTCCCTGACCAAACAGGTAATGATCCAATTCTCCTATCTCATAGGCATGTTCATTCGCTTTCATACTTGCCGCATCCGCCGCAGTGTTTTTCGCCGGACTGTTCGCCCTGTTCCGGCTTGCGCCGCCTGACGCCTTTTTCACCGCACTGCCCGCCATACCGCCGGCTGCATGATTCACGATGCCTTTGCCTGCACTTTTTGCCGCGTTTCTGCCCGCACCTTTTCTCCTTGCCATAAAAGCCCACCTCGCCGTTTCCTCATAATAAAATATCGAAGCGTTTCTGCCCGCTTCCGTGATAGTTTCATTATACTTGATTCCGTCCAAAAAATAAAGAGAAACAGACAGCTCTTTCCCGCCCGTTTCTCTTGTATTTTGTCTATTTATGCACACATTTTAAATTATAGTCTATTATCGTGCTTCTTTATATATTAAAATCTTTTTCAGAAAGAATAATACGGTCTGACTCGTCTGTATTTCTTCCAAAAACTTTCCGCATCAATTTCTTCGCGGACGCCTTCTGAGAATGACGGATCGCGTCATCCATAACTTCTTTCACTTCCGCAACCGTCACAAAATGATCTTCCCTCTGCAGAGAATCAATTTTACTATACAGCGCAAGAATTCCCATCTCGTCAATGTGATATCCGTTTTCTTTCGCATACGTCTGACCGAACGTAACAAGCTCATCGTTGATGAAAATCGGCACTTCCAGTCTTGATGTGAATTTTTTCCTGAATTCTCTGTTCGATGACAACAGTCTGTCAAGCGGCTTTCTCTGCTCTTCCAAGACGATCAGCATCTCGCCTGTATCCTGCTCCATCGCTTTATTAAGACGCGCAACTGTCTTTTCATTCATTTTGGACGCTTTCTCAATGATCAGAGCGCCGCCGTAAAGTTTTTCGACAATATCGCTGATCTTCTTCTTATTCAGAGAATCTCCTGTCACGATCGCGACCTTGCCCTGACGGATGTCTCTTTGCTTCTGGATCGCTTTCACGACGTCAACGGCAAGAACCGTTTTTCCGTTGCCTTTATTTCCAATGATAAGCAAGTTGCCCGTTCTCGAAGTCCCTTTTCTGTTCGTACAGTTCTTATCCTGCTCAAGCACATCGACAAGCTGTTCGCTCATTCCGCGCACCGGAACAAAGTAAGAAAACAGTTTCTTCTGTTCCTCTGTAAGTCCGGCTCTCGTTCCGATACCGCTTTGCATCTCAAGGTCATATCTTCCATGTACGACAAAACCGGTATCCATTGACAATGCATCCGAGATCTCATCGAGCGGAAGCGGCGCAGTCTTACCTGTCGCAATCAGCTTCGCAGTCTCTTTACGGCTAAGCGGTGTCGTCGCCGACATAATGTCGATCGGCTCGTCATCATCAGGAATCTCTCTGTCGTCATCCTCTCCCGAATAATCAGGATTTACTGTGAACTCATCCTCAATGTCCTGAATCTCTTCCGCGTCATCTTCCCCGAAGAAATACTCGTCATCTGCGTTTCCTTCCGCCTCTTCGATCACTTCATCCGCTTCTTCGTAGTAATCTTCTTCCGGTTCTTCAATCACTTCTTCTGACTCTTCATAGTAATCTTCTTCCGGCTCTTCGATCACTTCTTCTGACTCTTCATAGTAATCTTCTTCCGGTTCTTCGATCACTTCCTCTGATTCTTCATAGTAATCTTCCTCCGGTTCTTCGATCACTTCTTCTGATTCTTCATAGTAATCTTCTTCCGGCTCTTCGATCACTTCGTCTGCTTCTTCGTAGTAATCTTCCTCCGGTTCTTCGATCACTTCCTCTGATTCTTCATAGTAATCTTCTTCCGGCTCTTCGATCACTTCGTCTGCTTCCTCATAGTAGTCTTCTTCAAAGTAATCGTCATCCAAATCTTCCTCGAACTCCTCGTCGAAATCTTCGTCAAAGTCATCATCAAAATCATCGTCGATTCTAAGATCCTCCGCAACCTGACCCATGTTTTCGCTTGGTTCTTCTTTTCTCTTAAGATATACTCCTGTAGGTTCTTTCTTTTCTTCTTCCGGCGGGATAATTCCCTCAATTTCATCAATCATACGTTGAATATCCGGCGGTAAAATCGGTGTTGTTTTCTTATTCGTCTCCATAGTATCCCCTTTTGCTGTATCCCCTGCTGAATCTATAACTTCTTCTTGTTCCGATTCGGATGCTCCTTCTGCATCCGTCCCCTCTTCAACCGGCTCATCCTCTCCTGCATTTTCTTCAAATCCCGAAAGGATATCTTCCAAACTGATCTGACCTGTAATCTGATCGTCCTCTTTTATTTCAGCGGCCGCTTCCGCTTGCGCTGCCTCCTCCGCTTGTGCGGCTTCTTCTGCTTGTGCCGCCTCTTCCGCTCTTGCGGCTTCTTCTGCTTGTGCCGCCTTTTCTGCTCTTGCGGCTTCTTCCGCTTTCTCCTCTTCTTCTGCCTGTAATGCGGCGCGGCGTTTTTCCTCTTTCAAACGACTTACCATGTCTATATCTGCAACCGACTCAATCTCTCCGATCGCCTGCTCCAGATCCGCAAGATCTTCTTCATCCTCGATCTCATCTTTTCTTACCGGACGGAATTTGATCTGGGATGTATTTCCCATATCCTTTTCTTTGCCGAATTCCGACTCCTCTTCATCCTCAAAGTCAAAATCCATCGCTCCTGTTTCCGTCAAATCGAACTCCGACTCTTCTTCGTCTTCAAAATCAAAGTCCATCGCTCCCGTTTCCGTCAAGTCAAACTCCGGCTCTCCTTCATCTTCAAAGTCAAAGTCCATCGCTCCCGTTTCCGTCAAATCAGATTCCGACTCTTCTTCATCTTCAAAATTAAAATCCATCGGAGCTGTCTCGTCTTGGAAATCATCTGCCGTCAATTCTTCCAACTCCGGATGAAGAAGTTTTCTCAATGCAACGTCTAACGGCATCGTATCTCCCAGTTTCTTTTTAGCAGGCTGCCTTTCTTCTTCCGGCTCTGCGGTTGTCTCCAGCACATCCGGTCCTTTTATTCCTTCCGGTACGCGCTCCTCCGGCTCATCGACTCCTTCTGCTTCGGAAACATCCGTCGGCAGATATGCGTCTTCTGTCTGCCCGGCATCTTCCGCATCTATCGGCACCTGCTCGTCCTGTTCAACATGATCCTCTGCATCCTCCGCCGGTGAATCCGCTTCTAACGCCTTGATCTCGTCGGCTTCCCACGCTTCCGTATCTACTTCCACCGGGTCGTTCGGCAAAGTGATCTCTCTTACTCCTTCTGAGATCGTTTCCGGCATCATGTCCGGAACAAGTTCCTCCATTCCCTTCGGAACTCGTGCGTTCACCTGCTGTTCGGCAGCGAAATCAGCATCGGCAACTTCGGAGTCGGCAGCCATAAGTTCAGCTCCCGGCAAACCGTTTTCTTCTTCCTCCTGCTCGGATTCATCTGCCTCTGCATAAGAAAAAATATCAGGAATCTCCTCTGTCTCCTCGGACGTCCTTGCATAACGCTTATCGTACTTTTCCTGCTGGGAAGGAGTCAGTGGTTTGTACTGCATCTTCAGTTCCATCGCCTTATAGACATACTGCCCCTCGCTGAACCAAAGAATCAAATCGTCACACTCTTCCAGACATTCTGATGTCATACCGGCTTCCTGATACAGCTTCGCCAGTTCATATGCCCACTCTTCAATATATTCGGATTTCTTATATTCTTCAAGAGCTTCGATCTGCTGCTCGATCGGCGCCCTCTGCGCGCGGAGAATCTTATATCTTAAAATGTACTGATTCGGGTCTTTCGGCGCGATCTGCATAAACTCATCGTAAAAATCGATCGCCTCATCGACATTTCCCGTCTTAAGAGCCAATCCGCACAGACGGCTGATAATCTTACGGCTTCCTTCCGCCCGCTGATATGCAAGCGTCAAAATGTCATATCCCTTCTGATATTCTCCGGTTTTTTCATAAATTTCACTGACGTTTGACAACATCACTGCATTGCGCACGCGCCTCCAGTCAATTTCATCTGCGATCGCCGCCGCTCTGCTGTACGCGCCGCTCTCCATAAGTTCGAGCATCCGTTCAGTCTTTGATTTATATTCGTATTTATCCACCGCATTCACCTCATTAAAAAATAGTTTTGTACAGGGCAGTGTCTTTCCTTCTATGTTTCTTTACATACTATATCTTTCAATATTTTATCATATGCATTTCGCAATGTCAAAAAAATGCACCCTCAATTAACATTGAAGATGCATTTTTATAATCTATTTAATTTTTTCATATTCTCTTTATTTTTAAATCGGAGGCAAATATTAGATTCTGTTCCTGTAAGACCTCTGCCATTGTTATTTGATCTGCGGTCGATTTATTAAGACCTGCTTATTAAATCTTCCCTCCTTCAATTAACAAATTCGAGTTCATAACAGTATCCTTATCACATATCACTTACGTTCCTTGTTTCCGGTACCACCACACATATTAAACCCGATATGCACGAATGATAATCTACTCAATGTTTCTTTACACATCTTTTGAAATTCTGCTATATGTGGTATCTATATTCAATATGTCTGCAAATGTTAAATCTTTCTGATCTCTATCCGGACTTCCAACTCTCCGATCAATTCTTTCGTTATTTTTATTCCGGATCATCTATCCTTGAGCAAAGGTCTCTTCTCCACAGGAACTTACACTTGCCGTACCACTAACATATTGATGATTCACTGAAATCACGCTGTCCATTGGTCTTTCCCTCCTGCTATCCGTTTATTTTTAATCTAATCGGGCAACTGATACGATGCCTTCTTAGTTAAATATCCTTTTGAGATGCTTTTGTTTTTATTTTGTTGTATCTCTTTTGGATGTCTTTATAATATCACCTGAGTTTTATTTTGTCAATACATTTTTATAAAAAACTTTAAATAATTACATTTTACTTTTATATTGTATGAATTTTCTGACAATGTTGCTGTCTCTGCAAAAAAGAATAAGGCGTCCGTTACCGAACGCCCTATTCCATAAAAGCTTAAATGTTTACTGCCTTAATCAAAAGACAAGTTTTCACTATGCTCTTTTTCTTCTAACCGCTACATAAGCAATTACCGACATTCCCGCAAGTACAAGCCACAGAGCTACATGTGCCGTATCTCCTGTCTGTACGCTTCCGCCCTGTGACGGAGTTGACGGAGTCTGCGGATCATTCTTCGGCGGAGTCTGTGTCTTCGTCAAACCTTCTGCCGCTGAATTCAACTGTGCCAAAGCAGCTTTTACCTGATCTGCTGTTGCAGCCTCGTTATCCAAGATTGCCTTAGCAGATTTCAGAGCGTTTTCAAACTTCGCCCAGCTCTCTGCTGTGTAACCGTCGTTCTTCTTATCTTTGTACTTGTCGTAAGCTGCCTGAAGCTCGCTCTTATCAACAGACGGTTTTCCGGAAAGCTTCAATGCTACGCGAGCGTCTCTTAACGCATTAAGCGCTGCGTCTACCGCTGCCTGATCACTGTTGCTGTTGTCTTCCACGATTGCTTTTGCCGCTTTCAGCGCATCTGCATATTCTTTCCAAGAATCTGCTGTATAGTCTGCCTCTTTCAGATCTTTATACTCTTCGATCAAAGCTTTCAATGCATCTGTGTTTCCACGCTGTACAAGCGCTGTAACCGCATCGTTCAACGCTTTTGCTGCTGCATCGATCTCCGTCTGATCTTTGCTGTCTTTCAGTACCTTTTCTGCATCTGAAAGAACTGTTTTCATTGCTTTGTAAGAATCTGTTGTGTACAAGTTCGCATCAGCCGCTTTCGCTGCATCGATTGCTGCTTTTAACGCCTCTTTATTGATCTGCTCTACTTTTACTAATGCTGTATGAGCATCTTCTAACGCTTTCTTCGCTGCGTCTACCGCTGCCTGATCAAGATTGCTGTTGTCTTTCACAACTTTTTCTGCCGCTGTCAACGCATCTGTGTACGCTTTCCAGGAATCTGTTGTGTAGTCTGCCTCTTTCAGACCTTCTGCTTTATATTCTGCGATCAAAGCTTTCAACGCATCTGTGTTTCCACGTTCTACAAGCGCAGCAACCGCATCATTCAAATCTTTTGCTTTCGCATCGATTGCCGCCTGATCCTTACCGTTTGTCAGAAGTTCTTCTGCTTCTGCAAGAACTTTTTCCATTGCATTGTAAGAAGCTGTTGTATATGCGTTTTCGTCTTTTGCTTTTGCCGCATCTACTGCTGCCTGCAGTTTGCTCTTATCAAGCTGCGGATCTACCGGAGCTTTTACGAGAGCTTCTTTTGCCGCTTTCAATGCGTCTTTCGCCGCATCTACTTCTGCCTGTGTCTTATTGCTGTTGTCTGCCACGATTCCATTTGCAGCTTCAAGAGCTTCTTCGTATTTCACCCATGTCTCATGTGTGTAATCCGCTTCTTTCAGTTCTTTGTACTCTTCAATAAGAGCTTTCAATGCATCTGTGTTTCCGCGTTTTGCCAATGCTGCATGTGCATCTTCTAACACTTTCTTCGCTGCATCTACCGCCGCCTGATCGCTGTTGCTGTTATCTGTTACGATTGCGTTTGCCGCATTCAGAGCAGTCTCATAAGCGCTCCATGTAGATGTTGTATGATCCTCTGCTTTCAAATTCTCTTTTGCGTACTGATCGATCAAAGCTTTCAGATCTGTTACATCTCCGCGAGCAACAAGTCCTTTCACAGCTTCAGTTAATTCTGCAACCATTGCGTCGATCGCATCTTTTGTACCGTTTACAAGAAGCTGTTTTGCTTCTGCAATTTTAGCTTTTACCGGCTCTGCACTTGTTACTGTACTTGTTTCAACTTTCTTCTCTGCGTCTGCGATTGCTTTCTTCAGAGCGGATGCATCTACAAGTTTAGCTTCTGCGCCTTCCAGTTTCTTAATCATAGCAGCTACTTCTTCCTGTGTCTGTGCTCCTGTCGCCACAAGATCATATCCTTCTTTAAGAAGAGCATTAAACGCTGCTGCGCTATCTGTTGTTGCGTTAGACGTATCTACCGCTGACAATACGCTCAATCTTTCGATCAAGGCTGTAATGTCTACGCCCGGTGTCTCGCCTTCTTCCGGTTTTGTTCCGTATACTTCAAGCTCTACAACGTGGTTTGTTGTTGTGTCATTGTAGAC
>OJAG01001365.1_pt1 | contig 15110 bp, 10 predicted proteins | sample 1589021 | NCBI WGS metagenome assembly OJAG01 (sample SAMN03283264) | human gut metagenome | biome: human-associated habitat; material: feces | host: Homo sapiens | place: USA | collected 2013 | reverse complement strand
ATAATGAGACTCCCGCGTTGAACGCCCTCAAAGCATTGCGCGGCGCACCCATCAGCATGGGCCGGGGTGAGATTCCCGTGGAGCTGCTTGCCGGCAGCCATCCGTTTTTTGCCTCTTTTATTTTCAGATAAATCTTCTGCTTTTCTGTTTACGGATAATTCGTAAACTTTCTATTAGCAGCAGACAAACCCGAAACGGCGCGGTACAATGAGGGTGGAAGTTATGAATGAACACCCTTTTGCGTGCCGTTTCTGACTGGAAAGGAGGCTGCTGTGTCAGAAATTCAGAACGGTACGGAGAAAAGGCCTTTCGAGTGCCGCACCTATACGGTCAACGATGTTGCCCGTATATTAGGTGTCAGCCGGACACAGGCATACCGTCTTGTGCAGGAGGGCCTTTTCAAAAGCGTACGAATTGGTAACGCCATACGAATTCCCAAGCGGTCGTTTGACAAGTGGCTGGAGCCGCTTGATCTGTGACACAAGAAAGGAAGGTTCGTTATGGCATCCATCATCAAGAGAAAGAAAAACTATTCTATTGTTTATACCTATGTGGACGAGAATGGCGAGACCAAGCAGAAATGGGAAACCCGCACTTCCTATCAGGAGGCATTGAAGCGCAAGGCGGAGATTGAGAGTCAGAAAAGCTCCAACTCCTTCCTTCCGCCCACCAATCAGAATATTGCGGAGTTCCTGTCCGACTTCGTTTCCCTCTACGGCGAAAAGCGGTGGGGGGTGTCCATGTATGACAGCCAAAACTCGCTGATAGCCAACTACATCAACCCCATCATCGGGGATATGAAAGTGCAGGACATCACCACGCGGGTGGTGGACAAGTACATCCAGACTTTGCAGAAAACCCCTGCGGTGAACACCAGGACACACCACGCCAAAACGGAGTTTGTCACCAACGCTACCATCGAGAAGATCATCAAACTTCTCCGCTGTGCCTTCAAGCAGGCGGTTCGGTGGGAGCTGGTTGCCAAGAACCCCTTTGACAATGTGGTGCTGCCCAAAGTGGAATACAAGAAGCGGGACATCTGGACCGCCGATATGATCCGCACCGCCCTGGATCAGTGTACGGACAGCAAGCTCTATGTAGCAATGAACCTGGCCTTTGCCTGTTCGCTGCGCATGGGTGAGATTCTGGGGCTGACCTGGAGCAATGTCCACATCTCCGATGAAGATATTGCCGATGACAACGCCTATGTCTACATCGACAAGGAGCTGGCGCGGGCCTCCAAGCGGGCCATTGAGATGCTGGGGCAAAAGGACATCTACCATGTGTTCACGCCTCTGTTTCCCAACACCAGCACCAGAATCATTTTAAAGAAGCCCAAGACCGATTCCAGTATCCGCAAGGTGTGGCTGCCCAAGACTCTGGCTTATATCCTGCGGGAATGGAAATCCGCGCAGGACGAGCTGCGAGCACTGCTCCGTGACGAGTATCAGGACTACGACCTGGTGGTGGCGCTGGCCAATGGCCGCCCCTGTGAGGACCGTATCATCCTGAAGTCGTTTGAGAAGCTGCGGGAGAAAGCAGGGCTTCCCAAAGTGGTCTTTCACTCCCTGCGCCATTCCAGTACCACCTATAAGCTGAAGCTCAACCACGGCGACCTGAAGGCCACCCAGGGCGATACCGGACACGCCCAGATCGACATGATCACCAGCGTGTATGCGCACATTCTGGACGAGGACCGCAAGATCAACGCCCAGAAGTTTGAGAGCGCCTTCTATGCCAATCCTGACCTGCGTTCGGTTCGTGCCCCGGAGGAACCAAAGGAACCGGCGCCCGCCACATTGGATTTGGAGGCCCTGGTAGAACAGCTTCGCAAGTCGCCGGAACTGGCCAACACACTGGCTGCATTGCTGGCGTCGGCCCCATCTGAAAAATAGGGCTGAAAAATCGTATTAGCAAATCGGCGTTTTTTATTAGCAAGGCCGGAAAAATAGTTCGAAGCCAATTAGCAGGCATACAGCGGAAAATGTATAAAATCGTTCCGGTAGAGTAGCAAGAATGCTCTGAAAAAACGATAACAAAAAACCGCTGTAAACCATCGAAAAACGGCTTACAGCGGTCATTTTTGGCACCCCCGGCCAGATTCTAACTGGCGGCCTACCGCTTAGGAGGCGGTCGCTCTATACAGCTGAGCTACGGAGGCGGATACCCCGTTATTTTACCCCATAAGCAAGGCGCTGTCAATGCCTCACTCCGTCCGGAATACCTTCTCGAACTCCTCTGCCGTCATGGTCTCGTTGGCCAGCAGATACTCCGCCACCTCCACCAGCTGGGGCCGGTACTGCTCCAGAATGGCGGTGCAGCGGGCGTAGGCGTCGTCCATGATGCGGCGGATCTCGCCGTCCATCTCCGCCGCCGTTTTCTCGGAGTAGGGCCGGGTCTGGGCCATGGACTTGCCGATGAACACCTCGTCGTGTCCGGCGTCGAAGGCCACGTTGCCCAGCTGCTCCGACATTCCGTAGGTGCCCACCATCTTCCGGGCCAGCTGCGTGGCACGGCTGATGTCGTTGGAGGCCCCGGTGGAGATATCCCCCAGCACCAGCTGCTCCGCCGCCCGGCCGCCCAGCAGCCCGGCGATGCGGTCCAGCATATAGCTGCGGGAGAGGTACGACCGATCCTCGTCCGGCAGATAGATGGTCATGCCGCCCGCCTCGCCCCGGGGAACGATGGTGATCTGATGCACCGGGTCCAGATCGGGCAGTGCGTGCATCACCACGGCGTGTCCCGCCTCGTGATAGGCTGTCAGCCGCCGCTCCCTCTCCGGGATGACCCGGCTGTGCTTCTCCGGCCCGGCGATGACCTTGATGATGGACTCCTGCAGATCCTTCATGGTGATGAAGGACTCGCTGCGCCGTCCCGCCAGCAGGGCCGCCTCGTTGAGGAGGTTCTCCAGATCGGCGCCGGTAAAGCCTGCGGTGCCACGGGCGATCTGCTTCAGATCCACGTCCTCCGCCAGAGGCTTGTTCTTGGCGTGTACCTGCAAGATCTCCTCCCGGCCCTTGATATCCGGCAGCCCCACATAGACCTGCCGGTCGAACCGTCCCGGACGCAGCAGCGCCGGGTCCAGAATATCCACACGGTTGGTGGCAGCCAGCACCACCACGCCCTCGTTGGAGCCGAAGCCGTCCATCTCCACCAGCAGCTGGTTCAGAGTCTGCTCCCGCTCGTCGTGTCCGCCGCCCAGACCGCTGCCACGCTGGCGGCCCACGGCGTCGATCTCGTCGATGAAGATGATGGCCGGGGCGCTCTTCTTGGCCTGCTGGAACAGATCCCGCACACGGGAGGCGCCTACGCCCACATACATCTCCACAAAGTCCGAGCCGGAGATGGACAGGAACTGTACTCCCGCCTCACCGGCCACCGCCTTGGCCAGCAGTGTCTTACCGGTACCCGGAGGGCCTACCAGCAGCACGCCCTTGGGGATATGCGCCCCCAGGTCCAGATACTTCTGGGGCTCCCGGAGAAACTCCACGATCTCCCGCAGCTCCTCCTTCTCTTCGTCGGCCCCGGCCACATCCTGAAACGTGACCTTTTTCTCTCCCGGCGTACTGACTCTGGCCTCTCCAAACCGGGACAGCTTGTCCTGCGCCCCGGCTCCGCCGCCGGCCATGCGGTTCATGAGATTCATCAGCAAAATGAAGCCCAAAAACGCCAGCACATACGGCAGCAGCAGCTGCAGCCAGTTGGTGGAGTGGTCTGCGTGATAGTTATAGGCGGTGATAATACCACTGTCATACTGCTTTTGCACCAGATCATTGAGATCCTGATAGAACAGGTCGAAGTCGTACAGGTCGGAGGTAACGGTGCTGCCCCCCTTCAGCTTGGCCGTGATCCGGGTGTCGCTGATGGAGAACTCCTGCACCTTCTCCTCTAAAAAGTATTGCCGCAGCTCAGAGTAGGGGATGTCCCCGGCGGTCCGCATGGTGGACACCACATAGGCCACCACGCATACCGCCAAAATCACCATCAAAATGGTGCCGAAACCGATCTTTCTTCGTTCTGCCAAATGCTTTCCTCCTCTCAGCCGATGGCCCGCACGCCCTGCCAGCTGCTGCCCCCGGTCAGGGAAATAGCCAGCAGCACACGGGCCTTCACATTGCCCACCGGGATATAGCTCTCCTCCCAGTACCGGGCATCATTCGAGCCGGAGCGGTTATCGCCCAGGAAGAACAGGCACCCCTCCGGCACGGTGAAGGAGGACTGGTTGGGGCTGATGGTACCGCCCTGCTGATCCAGATACTCCTCCTCCAGCCGCTGGCCGTTGATGTAGACATAGCCGCCGGAGAAGGACACCGTGTCTCCCGGCAGGCCGATGACCCGCTTTACCAGCAGCTTATCCAGCTCGTCGCTCCAGAAAGTGACGATGTTCCCCCGCTCCGGCACCGGGTCGCCCATCACATAGGGCAGCTGCCACGAGATCAGCAGCGTCTTTTTGGGGATGGTGGTCTCCATGGAGCCGGAGGGTACCCAACTCAGCTGTAAAATTACCCGGAACACCAGCACCACCACCACCGCCGTGACGATGAGATAGCCGAAATCCGACCAAAAGGCGGCAAAGCCGCTCTTTTTCTTCTTGACCGCCCTGCCGGAACTGCTTCCCCCATCGGGTCCGGCTGCATCATCGGAACCTGCCGCACCGGCTGCGTGGTCGGCGCTCGCCCCGTCGGCAGAACCGCTCATGCTGTCAAAATCCGCCGCCGGTGCCGCCTTACCTCCGGCCACCGAAGCGGCCCTCCGGCCGGCCGAGACGGACTCGCCGTCTCCCGGCGTTATCGGGGCAGTCTCCTCCGAGGTCATCTCCCACGGATCCCGCTCCCGGCGGGCCTTATCCTCCGTCCGCTGGGCAGGCTGCTCCCACGGCTCTGCCTGAGCCTCCTCTGCCGACGTGGCCTCTACCGGAGATACCTTCTCCTCCGGGGTCATCTCCCACGGGTCCCGCCCCCGGCGGGCCTTATCCTCCGCCTGCCGGGTACGGCTGCCCCGGCGTTCCCGCTCCTGCTTAGGGGCTGCACCGGCCAATCTCCGGCCCTGATAACCCCGCTTCCGTTCCTCCACAGACCATTCCTCCTTCCGACCGCCGGCCCTCTGCCGGCACAGCGCCGCTTCTCCTGCGCTGTCGCTTACTTACTGTATACCTCCGGCTTCAGCACGCCGATGTAGGGCATATTGCGATACTGCTGGCAGTAGTCCAGCCCGAAGCCCACCACGAACTCGTCCGGCACCTCAAAGCCCGCCAGATCGGGGTAAATGGGCTTTTCCCGGCGGGAGGGCTTGTCCAGCAGGGTGACGATGGTGATGCTATTGGCTCCCTTGGCCAGCATATAGTCCTTCAAAAAGTACAGGGTATTGCCGGAGTCCAGAATATCCTCCACCACGATGATGTCCCGGCCGGAGATATCCCGCTGCAGATCACGGGTGATCTGCACCACGCCGGAGGACTTGGTGGCGTTCTGATAGGAGGACAGGCCGATGAACTCCACCTCGCTCTTGCACTGGGTGGCCCGCACCAGATCCGCCATAAACAGGAAGCACCCGTTCAGAACCCCCACAAACAGCGGATTCCTGTCGTGGAACTCATCGTAGAGCTGATTGCCCATCTCCTGAATGCGGTCATGGATCTCCTGCTCGCTGAACAGGACCTTCAGGATGTCCTGATCCATATTGTTCTTAGCCATTGCTTTCTTCCTCCTGATCTTTCTCGATCATTAAAATATTTATATTGCTGCCGTCTTTTCCCGGCAAAAATCTCTGATCCGTTCCCACGCCGTATACGGCGGCGGGTTCTCCGTTTATACACACCACCGGGGTGGTTCGCCGTCGCCGGGGCGGCATCCCCCGCTCCGTCAGCAGACGTTTGATGCTGCGGCGGCCTCTGGCCCCCGGCAGGGTCAGACCGTCTCCCCTTTGCGGACAGCGGAGTGTCCATTCGGACATTTTCCCACCGTCCGAAAGCGTCAGGATATGGTCCGAAAACCGGCCCGTTTTGGACAACCCTTCTCCGTCAGGGGGCGGGGTATTTTTTTCGCTTCTCCACACCCGGACGAGATAGTCTCCCCAGACCTGCTCCCCCTCCGACAGAGTCAGGGGTAGGGGCAGGGGCGGCGTCATCTCCAGATGCAGCACATTCTTCTCCCGCCATGCCGTGACACCCTCCGGCAGATCCAGCATCCCGCCCTCCCGGAGGGACAGCAGGGCCTCTATGTGGGCGGCGGATACATCCTTCCTCCCGACGGGGAGCCGCTCCAGCAGCAGCCGGAGCATCCGGGGCCGCAGCTCCTCCGGTGCCGATCGCAGCACGGCTTCGGACACCGATACGGCGGTGGGTGCCGATGTGAAATCGGGCGAAATATCGCCCGCACGTGTACATTCTGAGGGCTTATCCGACTTTGACGACTCCTCCGGCAACGTGCCGGGAGGCGGTGCAGGGCTGGGTGCAGCGGGGTCCCGGCGGCCAGAGATCTCCGGGGCATCGGGCTCACCGGCTGACGGGCAATCGGATACGGCTGTCTCCAGATAGGAGCGGGCCAGCCGATCCAGAAAAACATTCTCCCGCCGCAGGATGGCGGCAGCCCGTGCGATGCTCCGTTCCGGAGCGGGGTGGAGCTGTGCCAGCAGGGGCCACACCTCCTGTCGCAGGCGGTTGCGGGTGAAATCCATGCTGTCGTTAGTCTCGTCCTCCACATGGCCCAGGCCGTGGGCCGTGAGATAGGCCTCGATCTCCTGCCGAGGGGTCTGGAGCAGGGGGCGGATCAGCCGTCCCCGCACCGGGGGAATGCCCGCCAGCCCCTCCGGGCCGGTGCCGCGCAGCAGGTTCAGCACCACCGTCTCCGCCTGATCCGACAGGTGGTGGGCGGTGGCGATGCGGGAGGCTCCGATGGCGTCGGCCGTGCGCTCCAGAAAGTCGTAGCGCAGGCGGCGGCCTGCCTCCTCCACGCCCCAGCCCTCCTGCCGGGCAATGGCCCGGACATCGCCCCGCTCCACATAGAGCGGCACGCTCAGCTCCCGGCAGAGCCCGGCCACGAAAGCCTCGTCCCGTCCCGCCGTGGGGCGCATCAGATGGTTATAGTGGGCGGCGGCCACGGCAAAGCCCCGGCGGCGGCCCAGCGACGCCAGATAGTGCAGCAGGCACACGGAGTCCCGGCCCCCGGACACGGCGCACAGCACCGTCTCCCCGGCGGCGGGCAGCATCCCCTGCTGCTGCATCCACGGCATCAGATCCATGACTCGTTACTCCTCGTCGTAGCGGTTTTCCAAGGTGCCGAAGGTGGTATACTCCGGCATCCAGCGCAGCTCCACCTTGCCGGTCTCGCCGTGACGGTTCTTGGCCACGATGCACTCGGCGATGTTGCGCTTTTCCGAATCCTCTTTATAGTAGTCGTCACGATACAGGAACATGACGATATCGGCATCCTGCTCAATGGCGCCGGACTCACGCAGGTCCGACAGCATGGGGCGCTTGTCCTCACGCTTTTCGTTGGCACGGGACAGCTGGGACAGGCACAGCACCGGCACCTGCAGCTCCTTTGCCATGATCTTCAGCATACGGCTGATGTCCGACACCGCCTGTTGGCGGTTCTCGCCGCTATACCCCTTTCCGCCGGCGGAGGTCATCAGCTGGAGGTAGTCAATGACCACCAGACCCAGATTCTCGATGCGGCGGCACTTGGCGTTCATGTCTGCCACTGTCAGCAGGGGGTTATCGTCGATGCGGATATCCAGACGGCTCAAGGAGGAGGCCCCCTCGGCGATCTTCACCCAGTCGCTCTCCCGCAGGTCGCCGCTGATGAGGCGGGTATTTTCGATGAGGCCCTCGCTGGCCAGCAGGCGGGTCACCAGCTGGTCACGGGACATCTCCAGAGAAAAGACGGCCACCGTCTGGCCGGACTCCTTGGCGGCGTTCAGGGCTACGTTCAGAGCCATACTGGTCTTGCCCATGCCGGGACGGGCGGCCAGCAGCAGCAGATCCGACTTGTTCAGGCCGTTGATCTTACCGTCCACCGCCGAAAAGCCGGTGGACAGGCCCGGCAGGGTCTTGCCCCCCTGAGCGCTGAGCTCCGCCAGATGCTCCATGACCTCCTGCAGCACCACCTGAATGGTGGCCATGCTCTGGGCGCTGCGGCCCCGGCGGATGGCGTAGATCTTCTGCTCCGCCGCCTCCAGCACGTCGCCGGGGGCGCCGGTCCCCTCCTGCACCATGGCGGTGATCTCCGCCGCCGCTGCGGCCACCGACCGCAGCAGGGCCTTCTCCCGCACCAGACGCACATACTCCAGCACATTGGCAGAGGTGGGCGTCACCTCCATCAGCTGGGCCAGATACGCCCGTGTGCCGTCGTTGGCGAGGCCCGCCTTCTCCAGCTCCCCGGCCACGGTAAGTCCGTCGATGGGGCGGGAGTAAACGAACATGGTGTAGATGGTCTCGAAAATTTCCCGGTTCTGACGGAGGTAGAAATCGTCCGGCTGAAGCTGGTCCATCACGTCCTTGACGCAGGCGGCGTCAATGAGCATGGAGCCCAGCACGGCCTGCTCCGCCTCTGTGGAGTGCGGCATTTGCCGCAGAAGCAATTCATCCATGGGGGAACTCCTTTCGGGGATTTTTCTGAGGGGTGTGCCTTTCTTTTTGCCTCCGGCGGGGGCTTTTTGTCAACAGCGACAAAAAGTATGCAAAAACGTCGTTTGAAACCGATGGTTTCAAAGCCTCCTTGACTCTCAAGAGCCTTGCTTGTTATGGGACGTAAAGGGAATCGACTCAGCAACAGACCCGCTGCCGCTCCCACTCAGAGGAAGGGGCGTGTGGGTCTGCCGCCGTGGAGGACGGATTGCCACAGCCAGTGTGCGCACTGGCTTCGCAATGACACTTCTTTTTCATGTCATTCCGAGGAAACTGCCGCAGCGCCGTCGGAGACAAAAAGGCAGAAAGTTACCCGCCGGAGGCATAAAAAAGGAGTTACTACTGGGAACAGTGGGCCGTCAGAGGCATGGAAGAGCTGCTGCCGGGAAAAGTTACCTGCCGGGGCAAAAGGAAACTCGTCTTAGTCTCTGCTTCGTACTCGCAAGGCTCCAAGAAGCCCTACTTCTCCTCGCAGACCAGCACATAGACGGTTCCGGTGATCTCGAAGCCCAGCTTGGCCTTGACCTCGAAGCTGCCGAAGGTCTTGATGGGCTCCGCCAGCACCAGCTTCTTGCTGTCCAGCTCCATATCGTGCTGGGCCTTCAGCTGCTCGGAGATCTCCTTGGCGGTGACGGCACCGAAGAGCTTGCCGCCGGCGCCGCCCTTGGCGGCGATCTTCACCTGGCAGCCCTTCAGCTTCCCGGCAAGCTCCTGTGCGGCGGCCTTGGCCTCTGCGTCGGCCTTGGCCTTGGCCTTGGCCTGCAGCTTCATGGTGTTCATGGCGTCGGCGGTAGCCAGCACCGCCAGATTTTTAGGAAGCAGGAAGTTGCGGGCATAGCCCTCGGCTACCTCGATCATCTGACCCTTCTTGCCCTTACCCCGGACATCCTGCTGCAAAATCACTTTCATGGAATTATTCCTCCTTATTCTTCAAAATACTTATCAATGGCACGCAACAGCGTGGTCTTCGCCTCCGCCACCGTCATGCCGGAGCACTGGCCGCCGGCGGTGGTGGAGTTGCCTCCGCCCCCCAGCGTCTCTACCAGCACCTGTACGTTGATCTCGCCCAGAGAGCGGGCGGAGATGTAAATACCATCATCCTTGCGGTACAGCACGAAGGAAGCACGGACCCCCTGTAGAGTCAGCATCTCATCGGCGGCCTTGGCGGCAATGACCCGGTCGCACTCCTGATCCAGCGCCGCAATGGCGATGTCGCCGTGGTAGAGCTCCGCCCGGCGGATGATATCGTAGCGGGAGATCATGGACTGGAGGTCGCTCTGGAACATCCGCTGCACGTCCGCCGTATCCGCCCCGGCCCGGCGCAGGTACGCTGCCGCCTCGAAGGTGCGGCCGCCGGTGCGGTTGGTGAAATTCTTGGTGTCCAGCACGATGCCGGCCAGCAGCGCCTCGGACTCCGCCTTCAACAGGTCGCCCGGCTCGATGAGGTACTGGAGCAGCTCCGTCACCAGCTCCGACGCTGAGGAGGCGTAGGGTTCGTGGTAGTTCAGGGCCATCTTGTCGATGTAGCTGCTGCCCCGGCGGTGGTGGTCGATGACCGCCACCCGGTTGCAGGCGTCCAGCAGAGGTTCGGACTCCACGCTGCCGGGGCGGTTGGTATCCACCACCACCAGCAGCGTCTCCGGCTGGACCCGCAGGAAGGCATCATCGCCGCTGAGGAAGGCCCCCTGATACTCCGGCAGGGCCTGCAGGCGGCGCAGCACCGGATGGGCGGCGTTATTCTCCGTATCGATGACGATGCGGCACTTCTTGCCACGCTTGCGGACGATGGCGCACACGCCTGCGGCGGCGCCCAGTGCGTCCATATCCGCATAGCTGTGGCCCATGACGTAGACCTGCTTGGCCTCATCGATGAGCTCCGCCAGCGCATTGGCCATGACCCGTGACTTCACCTTGGTGCGCTTCTCCGTAGCCTTGGAGCGGCCGCCGTAGAACTCGAAATTCAGCTTGTCCTTCACCACTGCCTGATCGCCGCCACGGCTCAGGGCCATTTCCAGTGCCACGGAGGCGTTTTTGAACAGGGCCCCGAAGCTGTCGGCATCCCGGCCCACGCCGATGGACAGGGTGGCGGCCACGCCCTCCCCGGCCACCACCTCACGGACGGCATCCAGCACGTCGAAGCGCTTGGCGGCAAAGTCGGAGAAGCTCTTCTCCTCGAACACAAAGAGGTAGCGGTCCCGGTCGTATTTCAGCATCATCCCCTCGGCGCCGGCGGACCACTGGCTCAGCTTTTCCTCCAGCATGGCCCGCACCGCAGAGCGCTTGCCCTCCGGGGTGGCCTTCATCAGGTCCTCGTAGTTATCCACCATGAGGATGGCCACCACCGGCCGGGTCAGCTCCAGCGTCCGGCGCATCTCCTCGGTGTCGGTAACGTCCATCCAGTAGGTGGTGGCCAGTGCGCTCTGGCCGCCCTCCGGGTGGCTGACGCCGCCGAACACTCGATAGGTGCGGTGGTTCCACACCACGGTCTCAGGGGCCTCGGTCTTGCCCTCCAGCAGCCAGTGGAAGGAGATATTGGGGAACACCGTCTCCAGATGGGCATCGAAGATGCCCTCCCGCTGCTCCGTCAGCTGGAGGAAGCTCTCGCTGCTCCAGAGGATATCCTCCGTGGCCAGATCAAAGACCATCATGGGCAGGGGGGTGAAGAGCATATTGCTGGAGCGGGCGGAGTCCATGCCGCCGTAAAACCGCTGGATATACTGGCGCAGACTCTGCTGGGTAGCCTTGCTGCGGCGGCGGCCCAGCAGGAAAAAGGCCACGGCGGCCACGCCCTCGCCAATGGCGAGGCGCACGTCAAAGGGGATCGCTGCCAGGGCAAACAGCACCAGGCACAGCGAGAAGATCGTGATATTCGTCCGGAGGAGTCGGGCGATCCGTTTATTCAAGGCGCATCCCTCCCTGTTTTGGCGGACTGCGCTGTTCCGCCATTTTGAATTACATTATTATAGCATAGTTTTTCCTCTGCTACAACGTCTTTCTTATCGGTTTGAAAAAGTCTTTTCCGGGGTACTTTTTCGGCGGAGGGATCGGGGAAATGCGGGCTTTGCGAGGGGCGGCGAAAAAAGGGGGAAAGAAAGGCTGTACAAATGCGGAGAAATATGATATACTTTGTGTAAATCGTTGAAAAGCGATGGCCTTTTTTGTATTTTTTGCGGAGGCGGCGGGCCTTCGTGATCAAATAAACGAGGGGATTCCCCTCACCACTTTTGCACAGGACAGTCGGGCGGGCCGCCAGACTTCTCCGGCGATACAGCGCCGCAGAGAAACGTCGGGAGCCGCCTCTATTTTGCCGTGTCCGTTTGCGGAGCAGCTGCGTCCGCCGACGGGCAGTCTGTCTGTGCGCTACTTATCTTGTAAAGGAGAATATACAACACATATGGCAGAAAAATTGAAGATCATTCCTCTGGGCGGTCTCAACGAGATCGGCAAGAACATGACCGCCTATGAGTACGGCGGGGAGATCATTGTGGTGGACTGCGGCATGGCATTCCCCGGCGATGATATGTACGGCATCGACTGCGTCATCCCCGACGTCACCTATCTCATCAAGAACAGATCCCGGCTGCGGGGCCTGTTCATCACCCATGGCCATGAGGACCATATCGGTGCCATCCCCTACGTCCTCAAGCAGGTGAATATGCCCATCTACTGCACCCGCTTTACCGCCGGACTCATCAAGCTGAAGCTGCAGGAGCACCGGCTGCTGGACAGCACCAAGCTGGTGACGGTGGAGGCGGGCCAGACGGTGAAGGCCGGGAAATTTCAAGTAGAATTTATCCACGTGAACCACTCCATTGCCGACTCCGTGGCCTTCGCCATCCACACCCGCATGGGCGTGGTGGTCCACACCGGCGACTTCAAGATCGACTCCACCCCTATTGACGGGGAGGTCATCGATCTGGCCCGGTTCGGCGCTCTGGGCAAGGAGGGGGTGCTGGCGCTGCTGGCGGACTCCACCAACGTGGAGCGCCCCGGCTACACCATGAGCGAGCGGCTGGTGGGCAAGACCTTCCAGCGGCAGTTCACCGGCTGCAAGCAGCGCATCATCGTCACCACCTTCGCCAGCAACGTCCACCGCATCCAGCAGATCATTGACGCTGCCGCCGCCTGCGGGCGGAAGGTGGCCGTTACCGGCCGCAGCATGGAGAACATCATGAAGGTCTCCACGGAGCTGGGGTATATGAAGATCCCCAAGGGCGTGCTGATGGACATCAACCGCATCAAGGGCCTGCCGCCCCAGCAGCAGGTCATCATCACCACCGGCTCTCAGGGCGAGGAGATGAGCGCCCTGTACCGGATGGCGTTTTCCACCCACAAGCAGATCGATATCGGGCCGCAGGACAAGGTCATTATCTCCGCCTCCGCCATCCCCGGCAACGAGGTGACGGTGGGCCGGGTCATCAATGAGCTGTTCCGCAAGGGCGCCGACGTGGTGTACGACAAGGCGGATATGCTGCACGTGTCGGGCCACGCCTGCCAGGAGGAGCTGAAGATCATCCACGCCCTGACCAAGCCCAAGTTCTTCATTCCCCTGCACGGTGAGCAGCGGATGCTGCAGATCCACAAGCGGGTGGCGGAGGCCATGGGCATGGACCCCCGGAACATCTGCGTGGCCGAAAACGGCTCCGTCATCGAGCTGACCACCAAGCACATGAAGTGCGAGGCCTCCGTACCCGCCGGAGAGGTCTTTGTGGACGGCTCCGGCGTGGGTGAGGTGGGTGCTGTGGTGCTCAATGACCGGAAGCTGCTGGCCGAGGACGGCATGGTGGTGGTGGTACTGAGTATGTCCTCCCACGACCACCGGCTGCTGTGTGAGCCGGAGATCGTCACCCGCGGCTTCGTGTATGTGAAGGAATCCGAGGAGCTTTTGCAGGAGCTGCGGGAGCTGGCCATGTCCACAGTGGACGGAATGGCTGCCCGGCGGCGCAAGGACGACAACGAGGTGTGCCGTGCCGTGCGCTCGGCGGTGAGCAGCTACCTCTATAAGCACACCAAGCGCAGCCCCATGATCATCCCCATGGTCACAAAGCTGTAAGAAGGATATAGAATTATAACAAGGAGGGCCTCCGGCAATGCCGGAGGCCCTCTTTGTTATTTCATTGGGATGATACAGCTCTCTGCGCTTACTGCACCTTGGCGCCGTCGATGGTGACGGTGAGGTGAGCGGCGTCCATGCTGTTCTTGTTGGCCCACAGGGTGGAGCCCGTATTCTTGCCGGCTGCGAAGCCGTTGACCGTGGCGTTGTTGACGGTCAGGGTGTAGGTGGCATTGTAGTCGTTGCCCACCTCGATGGCAGCCTTACCGGCAGCGCCGCTCTTGCGGTCGTTGAAGGTGCAGTTGTTCACCACCAGATCGGTGGGCTTCTCGGCAGTGGCCTGACCGTAGAGGAGGATGGCCTTGCCGTTGGTGTTGAAGGTGCAGCCCTCGAAGGTCACGTCCGTGCCGCCCCAGGTCCAGATGGAGTACTGGTTGTCCATCGTGTTATCGAAGGTGCAGTTGATGAAGGTGGCCTTGCCGTACAGGGTCAGCTTGCCCTTGATGGTGCAGTTGCGATAGACCAGCTCGTCGCAGACGATGCCGTCGAAGCTGCCCTCGCCAGCCTGAACGGTCACATTCTCGAAGGTGAAGGTGGAGCCGCGCTGATAGTTCAGCTGACCGCCCTCGGCACCGGTGGCGTTCGTGATGACGTCCACGGTCTGAGTGCCGTCACCCACGAAGGTGATGTTGCGGGCCTTGGCGCCCTCGTTGGCGATGCCGTTATCCAGCGTCAGGGTCTGGTCGGCGGGCATGATGACCGCAACGTCCTTGGTCGTAGAATCGGTGATGGCGTTGTTCAGGTCTTCCTGCGTGCCGGGGATCACGCCGGTACCCTTGACCACGGTGTACCAGGTGTCATCGCCGTGCTTCTCGGAGACCACGGAATAGCCGTCAGCTACGAAGCTGCCACCCAGATTGTCGTCACCCTTGGAGGGATCGTAGTTCACGAAGGTGCCGCCCTTGACGGTGATGGTGCCGGGGTTGTCGTTCTTCTGGTTCAGCACATAGTAGAAGCCACGCCAGTTGTAGTTGGTATAGAAGAAGCCGCCCTCGATGACGATGTTGCCGCCGTTGCTCTCCACGACGGAGTTGCCCTCGCCGTTGGCATCGCTGCCCACGGTGAAGGTGCCGCCCTGAATGGTCACGGTGGCACCGTTCATGGCATAGACGCAGATGTTATTGCCACCGTTGCCGCCGTCATAATAGCCGCCGGTGATGGTGACGTTGGTGTCACTTCCGCTGGCCTTTACGGCGATGTCATTGGGGTTCAGAGCCACGACACCGTTGCTGAGGGTGTGGGTACCTTCGGTGAATTCCTGCGTACCCTTATAGGCAGCGTTCTTGTCGTACTGGTTGTTGAAGCTGTCGCTCTCGACGGTGTCCTGCGTGGCGTAGACGGTGATGGAAATGCCGCTGATGGTCAGGTCCA
>OJAG01001357.1_pt1 | contig 15176 bp, 7 predicted proteins | sample 1589021 | NCBI WGS metagenome assembly OJAG01 (sample SAMN03283264) | human gut metagenome | biome: human-associated habitat; material: feces | host: Homo sapiens | place: USA | collected 2013 | reverse complement strand
ATCCCGCAAAGTGGGGCGTGCAGATTGCGGGAATGATTTTTCAGACACGCTCTAGCTTACAGGGAATATAAATTTTCTGTAAGCCGGCCGCTTATTTTCATCTGGTAATATCGGGGGATTAAAGAGTTAATATGACTTCGTTCTTATCCTGAAGAAGGTTTTCAGGGATATAATTATCTGCTAATTTCTGTCCGTTAAGAACCAGACTGCAGCAGCCAGATTCTTTTTCGTCTGGATTTTCTACAGAGATATGAAGCTGTTTTCCACGGAAAACTTTCTCAATCTCAAAGTGTTTCCAGCTTTTTGGCACAGAAGGAGACAGTCGAAGTCCTTCAAGATCAGGGCGAAGTCCGAGGATACCTTCCACACATCCTACCATTACAGTAGAAGCAGTTCCTGTCAGCCAGTGAACATGAGAGCGTCCAAAGTGTTTGCTTGCTTTTCCCTCTGTGAACTGACCATAGCAGTATGGCTCAAGACGACGGATTTCGGCACAGTCATTCTGCGCAGCAGGAGAATTTTCCATAAAATAGGTAAAAGCACGTTCTCCATGACCGCGGAGTGCTTCAGCAAGAATCAGCCAGCCCTGGGATTGGGAGAAAATACCGGAGTTTTCTTTGGTACCCTGATTATAGATAACTGCCAGTGCACCATCGAAAGCATGTGCATGGTAAGGAGGATCCATAAGGATTGCGCCATATTCCGTATTCAGACGTTCATATACATTATTTAGTGCTGCGTCTCCCTGTTCCGGGGTAGCAAGACCACTGATAACTGCCCAGCTCTGAGGATTCAGCCACATATTTGCTTCAGGAGCAGCAGCTTCACCGATTCTTTCTCCTGATTCTGTATAACCACGTACGAAGCGGTCGTTATCCCAGCACAGTTCCTGAACTTTTTCGCCAAATGCTTTCTGAGTTTCTTCAAGATACTGTACATATTCTGTATCTTTTTTATATTCGGCAAAGATTTTCAGGATTGTCATTGCATAATAGAACTGTAAAGCAACAAAAGAAGATTCTCCGTTTGCACCCAGACGGAGACAGTCATTCCAGTCTGCATAAAGTCCGGCGGGCATTCCATGAGGTCCAAGGTGATTAAGAGAGAAAGCAACCGCACGTTTCAGATGTTCATATACAGTAGCTTCATCTTTGTTGGCAAAAGGAATCACTTCATCAAGAAAAGCAGTGTTTCCGGTTTCTGAAATATATTTATATACAGTTGGGAAAAGCCATAATGCATCATCTGCACGGTAAGCCGGATGGCCGGTTTCCTGTACATAAGAAGCATCATCCGGAGTATCTTCTTTTCCTGGTGTGTGAGTAAACTTGACAAGAGGGAGTCCGCCACCGTTATTTACCTGCGCAGACAGCATGAAACGAATCTTTTCCAGTGCCATTTCCGGTGCCAGATGGATGATTCCCTGAATATCCTGTACAGTATCTCTGTATCCGTATCCATTTCTGAGTCCACAGTAAATGAAGGAAGCTGCACGGGACCAGATGAAAGTCATAAAACAGTTGTATGCGTTCCAGGTATTAATCATAGTATCAAATTCCGGACTTGGAGTGCTGACTTTAAGATTATCAAGCTTACTGTTCCAGTCAGCTTTTAATGCTTCCAGTTCTTCTGCTACAGTTGGAGCCGGATTTTCGTAACATCTGATTACTTCAGCAGCTTCAGATGACGGTTTCATTCCAAGAAGAAAAGCAATTGTTCTGGTTTCACCTGCTTTAAGAGTTATTTTGCAGGAGAGAGCACCACAGGAGTTTTCATTATAGCTTGTCTTATCACCAAGATCACCACAGACAATACCTTCAGGGTTTCCATATCCATGGTAACTTCCGAGAAATTCATTTTTGTCCCCACAGTAAGAAGAAACCTCAGCACCTGCAAGTCCAAAGAAACGTTCTGTCACATTTTTCTCATCTACATTCTCATTTTCAGGAATTGCATCAAGATTTCCATGAATCTGCTGAGTAATTCTGTTTCCTTCGAACAGTGTACGAGAAATAAAAAGAGAGTACTGTAAATTAACCTGATCCTGTTCGTAATTGCTGTGGTTGGTAAACTCTGCATATCCGCTGAGAGTCAGGTTCCTTTCGTGATCAGAATGATTGGTCACAGATAATGCCCATACTTCATAACTTTTTCCAAGAGGAACATAGTAAAGGGCTTCTGAGTGAATATCGCTGTAGTCGGCAGAAATTTTTGTATAACCGATTCCGTGACGGCATTCGCTCTTATACTGAGCCAGATCTTTGCCTACAGGCTGCCAGGATGCAGACCAGAAGTCTGATGATCTGTCATCGCGAATGTAAATGTAACGTCCCGGCTGGTCAAAGTTATTAAAAACATAGCGCAGGATACGTCCGTTTGCACCGGATTTTGCAAAACTGTAGCCCCCTGCATTATTGGAAATGATTGCACCGTACTCCGGGGAACCCAGATAGTTTACCCATGGTGCAGGTGTTGCCGGATTAGTAATCACGTATTCTCGGTTTTCATTGTCAAAATATCCGTATTTCATATAGTAAATCCTTTCTGTTAGAACAATATTTATAACTGCGCCTGTCGACTGCTTTTATGGAGGCTGAGCAGCTATTGTTTTCAGGCAAGTGTCACTGTAATTTCATGAAGATCAGAAGAGAGGTTGTTAATAAATTCTCTGGAGATCATAATATGGGAATCTTCTACGATTTCTATTGCTGTTTTGTCGCAGTCCGCAGCGGCGATATGATAAGAACCATAATCTTTTCTGTCTGTGTTTCGGTAGGTAACATGGAACTGTTTTCCTGCAAAAGTAACAGAGACAGAAGCAGTTCCTGCTTCATCGAACTGTTCTGCCAGAAGTTTTGGATGAACCAGAAGGTTTCCGAAAACTCCACGGACACCAAAGACCTCTGTGATCATGGTAAAAAGATACCAGCTTGCAGCACCTGTCAGATAATGATACATGCCACGTCCGTCTGAACGGAAATATTCAGGAATTCCCGGGTAAATATGGCTGGTATCAAAGTCGAGAGCTGTATCAGACAGAGAACGCAATGCTTTCCAGCCTTCTTTTGCAAAGCCTCTCTGATATAAGGCATTTGCATACATAACTGCCATATGAGAGAAAACAGCACCGTTTTCTTTTTCGCCATAAGCGAAACCGAACATACGTCCCATATCAAACTTCAGTTCCTGAAAATCTGTGTTCAGGCGGTAACCGCCAATTTCTTTTCTGTAAAGATAATGATCTGCGCTTTTTACGATTTTTCTGATCTGCGCATCAGTGGCAACATTTCCCATAATAGAGAAAACCTGGCCCGTGAGCATCATACGCACCTGTTCATGGTGGAAACCTTCCACTGCCTCTCCATGATTATCATAATAGCTGTTATACCATCCTTCTTCGCTGTCTTTGCCATCAATCCATTCCTGTGAACGGATATGATCTGTCAGCCAGTTGGATTTCTGGATCAGGTTGGCAGCAAGTGTGGAGAGAGAGAAGTTTTTCTTTCTGCCGCTTAGGTTATGCCTGCAGCTTTTGGCATATTCAGTAAGAATCTTTTTCTTTTCAGATACACTGTCAAACATATCTGTCTGGTCGTTCAGCAGGATTTCAATTTCCTCTGACAGCGGGATACTGGTTTCGCCTGCAGATTCCATAAGGCGTAATATGGAAGCAAGAGTGTGGAGATTGCCCGCATAAGCACAGGTAAAGGCAACACTTTCACCATTTTCTGCTGCCATATCCAGGGCATCGTTCCAGTCAGCTCCGCGGAGACGGTAAATATTATGAACACCTACATCATAAAAAGCGGCAAGCTGCTGGATCAGAATGTGCTCCAGAACACTTCCGGTATATACCTGACCGTCTTCGGTGCGCTGTTTATTTCCATATGCGTCATTCCAGAGAGTATCAATTTCTGTGCCGCGCATGGTTTGTGCATCTTTAAAATAAGGAACCTGTTTCTTAAGGATCTCTATATCTCCGGTCTGATTAATATAAAGACTGGTCGTGATTAGCGGCCAGAGTGCATGATCCATCCATACACGTGCGATTCCGTTTCTGTCAGCGATAAAATTGCCGTCACCGTCTCCGATAATAGTAGCATTTGTACCATCAATACGTACGCCGCCATAATTCTTTTCAATCATGGCACCTACATTCTGAGGATTCATCAGCAGAAGAGAAAGACAATCCTGCCACAGATCACGCCATCCGCGTCCACCACGTCCGTAATCATGATGAGGAAGGAAAGAACAGCCAAATAAACGGCGCAGGAATGGCTGGAAACTTACCCATTTCATATAACTGTCAAAGTCAGGATCCTGTGTGTGGAAGTCAACGTTTACCTGTTTTTTCCAGTAAATTCTGGTTTCTTCCAGTGCATTTTTCACTTTATCGGAAGTATTGTATTTTTCAAAAATATTTTCAATTTCTTCTTTACTGTCGGCAATACCTGATAATAAAATAAAGTCTGTTTTTTCACCGGGAGCCAGTGTGAAAGATGAGAAACAGAAAGCACCCATTGCTTCCTTTCCTGCTGCCAGACTGTGTGCGGGAACTCCTTTATATCCTTCATATACTGTGCGTGGATGTGTATAGGTACCACCTTCTCCGATAAAATCTTCTACAGTCGGATAATAGGAAATCGGATTTTCTCCCTTTCCGGAACAACCATTTACATAATAGATTTTATGATTTGGCTGATGTCCCCGCTCGTCAAATGACATGGTGGGGCAGACGTTGATTCCATGTTCTGTTGTCTCGATACGATGGAGCATGGAAGTGACATTTCGATGATCACGAATGTTATCCGCACTTCTTCCGTAAACAGGAATTGCACCATATGCAGTAAATTTCTGTACAGTATCTGTCTGGTTTTCAACCGTCACATACATAATCTCCACATTATCACTTTTGGGGATAAAAGAAGTAACTGTGGAGATGAGCCCAAGTTCTCTGGAAGTCCTTTTCAAAGTCTGCCACATGAATCCGGCGGTTAGTTCACTGTCTTCCTGCCTGTCAGTAAAACGGTCGGCTTCCTGCTGAGCAGAGGAACCTGTTACTGAATAAGGAATGTGTCCTTCTTTTACGATCCAGAAATTTCTGGAAGAACGATTGTTATGAAGATTTTCGGAACTGACCGGTTCCAGCAGGAAGGTATCCTGATCAATTTTGCTGTCACCTCCAAGCACTGGTGTGACGGAACTTTTCAGACCTGCTTCTGATGCAAGAGGAAAATAAAGATAACTGGTATTTTCCGGTCTGTTCACACAAAAGCTTCCATGATTATCAATAAACTTAATATGTTTCAACATTTTTCTCCTTCCATAAATATTGTATGGAAATTATATCGGAAATGAGATCTTTCGGAAATAAGAAACATGAAGTAAGTATCAGAATCATGACATAAAATAACACAATTTCAGAAAAATATATGAGCAGGTAATGAATCAGATTGCGAATATTCATCTGGCTGATTTATAGAAAAATGGTACTTTTTATACAAAAATACTAATAAAAAAACAGAAAGATTATGATTTTAGGAAAGATTTCCTTATTAAATGACAAAATCTGTCTGTATATAAAAAGAACACAATGAGGTCATGAATCTGACATTTTGGTGGAAATTATAATATACCCGAAAAGCAGTTTAAGCTATAATCTGATACATCAGGTGAGGCAAGAAACTCACAAAGAGAAAAAAAGAAAAAGGAGGGCTTTTTTAATGAAAAAGAAAGCATTAGCTGTTTTACTTACAGCATCCGTAATTGCAGGTACAATGGGCGGAACCGCTACAATCGTACATGCAGATGAAGAAGGAAAAGTAATCAATATTTATTCCTGGAATGATGAATTCCGTCAGCGTCTGGAAGCAGTATATCCTGAAGTAAAAGAAACATCCAAAGACGGAACAGTAACAACATTAAACGATGGAACAGAAATTCACTGGATCATAAATCCAAATCAGGATGGTGTTTATCAGCAGAAACTTGATGAAGCTCTTATGAATCAGGCTGATGCATCAGCAGATGATAAGGTAGATATCTTCTTATCAGAAACAGATTATGTATACAAATATACAGATGCAGCAGCGGATGTGGCAATGCCTCTGAAAGATCTTGGAATTGATCCTGACAAAGATCTTGCAGATCAGTATGACTTTACAAAAACAACTGCATCTGATGCAGATGGAGTACAGAGAGGATCTACATGGCAGTGCTGCCCTGGACTTCTTGTATATCGTCGTGATATTGCCAAAGATGTGTTCGGAACCGACGATCCTGAAGAAGTAGGCAAGAAAATGAAAGACTGGGATACAGCAAAAGCTACAGCTGAAGAACTGAAAGCAAAAGGATATTACACATTTGCTTCTTATGCTGATACATTCAGACTGTATGGAAACAGCATTTCCCAGCCATGGGTAGAAGACGGTGCAACAACTGTTAATGTAGACCAGCAGGTAATGAACTGGATCAAAGATTCCAAAGAATGGCTGGATGCAGGATACCTGAACAAAACTGTAAAAGGTCAGTGGAATGATGACTGGAACAAAGCTATGGGATCTGAATCCAAAGTATTTGCATTCCTCTTCCCGGCATGGGGAATTGACTTTACATTGAAACCAAACTGGGATGGAGAAGACGGAGAATGGGCTGTTACAAATCCACCACAGGAATACAATTGGGGCGGTTCTTACATCCATGCAGCAACAGGAACAGATAATCCGGAACATGCAAAAGATATCATTCTTGCACTGACAGGAAATAAGGACAATTTATTAAAGATTTCCAAAGATTATTCTGACTTTACAAATACAAAGAGTGGTATGCAGGAAGTTGCAAAAGATGATACTTTCGCATCTGACTTCCTTGGCGGACAGAATCCATTTACATATTTCTCACCGGTTGCAGAGAACATCAAGATCGCACCACTTTCTGCTTATGACCAGGGCTGCGTAGAACTGATTCAGAACGCTTTCAGCGATTACTTCCAGGGTCAGGTAGACTATGACAAAGCAAAATCAAACTTTGAAACAGCAATCAAAGAACGTTATCCGGAAATCCAGGAAGTTAACTGGGCTGAATAATAAACGCTTTTGAATTGACAGTTAAAAAGTTTCAGGTGTAAATAACCTGTACAGATGCATTTGTATTTGCCAGACACGCATGAAAGAGATGTGTGTCTGGCACTAATATGTAAAGGAAGGAATGCTGAACTATGAAAAAAAAGAAAAGCATCAGCTATGCAAAATGGGGATACATCTTTATCCTTCCATTTTTTATAACTTTTTTAATCTTTTCTTTGATTCCGTTGGTAGATACTGTACGTTATAGTTTCTATGAATATTATCGTTCAGGAATTAAAGAAATCGGACCGAATTTTATTGGAATTGCAAACTATCTGAGTCTGTTGAAGTCAGATATGCTCAAATACAGTGCTAATACACTGATTCTGTGGGTAATCGGATTTGTACCGCAGATCGTGATCGCACTGGTTCTGGCATGCTGGTTTACAGATGCGCGTCTGAAGATCCATGGACAGCAGTTTTTCAAGGTTGTTATTTATCTTCCTAACCTGATCATGGCTTCTGCATTTGCATTATTGTTCTTTACCATGTTCTCTACCAACGGACCGATTAACTCTATTCTGATGTCTCTGGGATGGGTTAAAAATCCGATAGATTTCCTGGGTTCTGTAATCGGAACCAGATCTCTGGTCGGATTTATGAACTTCCTGATGTGGTTTGGTAATACAACAATTATGCTGATGGCTGCTGTTATGGGTATCAGTATGGATATTTTTGAAGCATCTGAACTGGATGGCTGTAACAGTATCAAGAGATTTTTCTATATCACACTGCCGCTGATCCGTCCGATCCTTGCTTATACACTGATCACATCTATCATCGGTGGTCTTCAGATGTTCGATGTTCCTCAGATTCTTACAAATGGACAGGGAAATCCAGACCGTACATCTATGACTCTGATCATGTTCCTGAACAGCCACTTAAAGAGCAAGAACTATGGTATGGCAGGTGCACTGTCCGTATATCTGTTTATTGTCAGCGGTATTTTATGTATGATCGTATATAAGATGACAAATGACACAGACCCGGACGGTTCCAAGAAAGCTGCAAAGAAAAAAGCAAAAGAAGAAAGAAGGAGGAGATAAACTATGAAATCAAATACATCAGGTCGTGTGCGCAGTATTTTTGTTCATCTTGTGCTGATCTTTTTATCCTTCCTGTGTCTGTTTTTCTTTTACATTCTGATTGTAAATGCAACACGTTCCCATGCGGATCTGCAGAAAGGATTTTCAGCACTTCCCGGAAAATATTTTCTTGAGAATCTGAAGAATGTGGCAAATGACGGAAGTTTCCCGATGTTCCGCGGTATTCTTAACAGTGTTGTTGTATCTTCCTGCAGTGCTGCACTTTGTACATATTTTTCTTCTTTGACAGCTTATGGTCTATATGCTTATGATTTTAAAATGAAGAAAGCAGCTTTTACCTTTATTATGGCAATTCTTGTTATGCCTACACAGGTAACAGCAATGGGATTTTTACGACTGATCACAAAGATGGGAATGTATGACTCTTTACTTCCGCTGATCATTCCATCCATTGCATCTCCGGCAGTCTTTTACTTTATGTACAGTTACCTTCAGTCTTCCCTTCCTTTATCCCTTGTGGAAGCGGCAAGAATTGATGGCTCCGGAGAATTCAGAACCTTTAACAGTATTGTACTTCCGATCATGAAACCGGCAGTAGCAGTACAGGCAATCTTTACTTTCGTAGGATCCTGGAACAATTACTTCGTTCCTGCCCTGATCATTCAGTCAAAGAGCAAAATGACAGTGCCGATCCTGATTGCAACTCTGCGTGGTGCTGATTATATGAACTTTGATATGGGTAAAATTTACATGATGATCACTGTTGCGATCGTGCCAATCATTATTGTATATCTGCTTTTATCCAAATACATTATTGCAGGTGTAACACTTGGTGGTGTAAAAGAATAATGAGAATTAAGAACCCCCATAGAGAGAATGCTATGGAGGTTCTTTTCATGAGAATTATAATATTAAAAACAGGAGTATAATTATATGAAGAAATGGATTTACAGTGGAACTAGAGAAGAACAGCCGTCAGAGAGAGAACTGATGCATGGAAAGCTTGCCAAAAAAGCGGCGTCAGAAGGCATTGTTCTGCTGAAAAATGAAGGAATCCTTCCATTAAAGAAAGATACAGCTGCTGCACTTCTTGGGTATGGAGCAGAGAAAACCGTAAAGGGTGGAATTGGTTCTGGAGATGTTAACAACAGAAAGAATATTTCTATTTATCAGGGACTGAAAGAAGCAGGAGTAAAAATTGTAAGCGAAGACTGGATCAGCGATTATCACAATCGCTATGAGCAGGCGAGAGAGGCGTGGAAAGAAAAAGTTCTGGAAGAAGCTAAGAAAGTAGATAATCCTTTTGATGCCTATGCAGAGAATCCTTTTGCAATGCCGCTGGGACGTAAGGTGGCAGAGGAAGATATCTGTGAAGCAGATGTGGTGATTTATGTGATCAGTCGTATTTCAGGAGAAGGAAAAGACCGCCGCAAAGTAAAGGGAGATTACTATTTAAGCGAGAGAGAAGAGGAAGATTTACGTTATCTTGCAGAAATGAACAAACCTGTGATCCTTATTCTTAATGCAGGTGGTCCTGTGGAGCTGACAGATATTCTGGAACAGACAGACAATATAAAAGGAATCTTAAATATTTCTCAGCTTGGTCAGGAAGGGGGAGATGCCCTGGCTGATGTACTTCTGGGAAAAGAAGTGCCGGGCGGTAAACTGACAACAACCTGGGCAAGGCGATACGAGGATTATCCGGCTTCAGAAGAGTATGGGTATCTGAATGGCAATCTGGAAAAGGAAAAATACAAAGAAGGTATTTATGTAGGTTACAGATATTTTGACAGCTTTGACAAAAAGGTGATGTTTCCGTTTGGGTTTGGTCTTTCTTATACTACGTTTGAGATGAAGTGTTGCAGCATAAATATGGAAGAAAGTAAGATCAGAGCAGAGGTTCAGGTTACAAATACAGGAAATGAATATGCTGGTAAAGAAGTGGTACAGATTTATGTTACGCTTCCGCAGACAGAACTGGAAAAAGAGTATAAGAGACTGGCAGGTTTTGCAAAAACCAGACTTCTGAAGCCGGGAGAAACACAAACACTTACTGTTGAGATTCCACAGAAACAACTGGCTTCTTTCAATGAGGAAACACATACATGGATAGTGGAAAAAGGCAAATATGGCATTCTGATCGGAAACAGTTCAGACAAACTGAAACTGGAAGCAGTTCTGGTAGTTTCAGATGATACAGTACTGGAACAGATGGATAAAATCTGTCCGCTTCAGGAAGAACTGGAACAGATTTATCTGACAAAAGAATTGAAAGAAAAATCTGTGCAGAGACAGGAAAAACTGATAACAGCGCAGGTTCCGGAATATTATTTTAAACCTGCGATGATACCGGCAAAATCGGAAGATGTCGGAAAAAATCAGGAAAATCTGACAGAGGAAGAAAAAAGATTTGTTTCTGTTCTGGAAGACAGAACTACAGAAGAGCTGATTCCTCTGCTTTATGGAAAGATTTCAGAGAATATCAGTACTCTTGGTGCAGCAGGAATTCGAGTGCCGGGATCAGCAGGTGAAACCTGCGGTACTTTGGAAGAGTATGGAATCCCCTCTCTTGTTATGGCGGACGGTCCGGCAGGTATCCGCCTCAGACAGTGGTATGAGGTAGATAAAGAGACAGACAGCATCTATGAAATGGGAGTTCTTGGTTCACTGGAAAATGGAATTCTGGAACCTGGTGTGCATCATGAGAATGCAGACACTTATTATCAGTACTGTACTGCTTTTCCGGTAGGAACAGCACTGGCACAGACCTGGGATACAGATCTCATGACAGAGTTTGGAAAAGCAATCGCAGAAGAAATGGAAGAATTTCATGTAAATCTGTGGCTTGCACCGGGTATGAATATTCACAGAAACCCATTATGTGGAAGAAATTATGAATATTATTCAGAAGATCCATATCTGTCAGGGATGCTGGCAGCAGCAGTGATCCGGGGTGTTCAGAGCAAGTCAGGATGTGGCGTAACAATCAAGCATTTTGCATGCAATAATCAGGAAGATAACCGCATGGGTGTTGACTCCTGCGTATCCGAACGTGCGCTCAGAGAAATCTATCTCCGCGGATTTGAAATTGCAGTAAAAGAAGGAAATCCTGTTTCTATTATGACTTCCTATAATCTTATCAACGGTATTCATGCGGCGAACAGCAAAGATCTGTGCATGACAGTTGCCAGAAAAGAATGGGGATTTGACGGAGCAATTATGTCAGACTGGAACACAACAGTTCCGGAAGATGGAAGCGTTCCATGGAAATGTGTGGCAGCAGGCAATGACATTATCATGCCTGGAAATCCGGATGATGATAAGAATATTCGCCAGGCATATAAAGAAGGTAAACTTACAGAAGAAGAAATCCGAAATTGTGCCGGACATCTGGTATCTATGATCCGTAGATTAGAGCGTACAGATTGTTGAAATGATTTTTCAAACATGCTCTAAATGAAAACAGATAGAATTCTGGCATATGCTGAAAATACAGTAATGAGAGGACAATATTAATTATTAAAATCAATCGGAAGACCATCAGAGGCCTTCCGATTGATTTAGTGCTCATAATAACTGGATTTTTTATTTGCATCAGCAGATTTTCAGCAGATTTTCAAAGGAGAAAATCTCTTTTTCAGACATTAATTCTTCAAATCTGTTCAGGTTAAGATCTGAGTGTTCCAGTTCTCTTGAAAACTGATAACAGATACGGATCTGATCATCCAGCTTAAACTGCCGGTTGTTTTTCAGATAGGTTCCCACATTTAATTCATGGATGAACAGGGTGCACACAACTGCCATTTTCACCTTGGCGAAGATCTCATTATCATAAACTGCACCACAGAAATAGGTATAGATCCAGTAAACAAGAAGCTGTTCCTCCTGAATCTGCCAGTCAGGATAGGAGAAATCAAATTCACTTTTCTGCCAGGAATAAAGATTTCCGGAGTCAGACTGCGGATCTGTATTTCCATTATACAGTGGAGTCAGACAATTCTTTAAGTATTCCTGCCATCCCGGGCGCAGAACCTCCATTTCCGGGACAACAGTTTTCCACATTTTTTTAAATAATTGTTCTGGTGTATTTGCGCAGGCAGATGCAGCAGAACTGTTTTCTATGTTATCTGCATTTATACGAGAGTAAATTTTGTTGCAAAATCTATCTCCGTATCCGGAATCTTCATGTCGTTTTCGCATTTCTTCCCATTTAAAGAGTTCATGTTTATTTACACATAACTGGAAATCATGTGCAGCAGCCAGAAGTTTCCACAGACGTTTCTGCATGGGTACAGCTCTGTCCTGGATGATATCTATAAGCATATCACGGGTGTCCATAAGTGCAGTGAACAGGAAATAATCAAAGTCATCATAGACTTCTTCTTTTGTCTTTTTTTCTTTTGTGATAAAGTGTACCTTTTCTTTTTGGGAAAGTAAAATCCTTGCTGCCTCCGGACAGGAGAGCGACAGGGAAATCTCACGCAGACCTTCAAATTCTTCAATATGTCTAGGATAATTTCTGCAGGTTCTGCAGAACATTTCCGGTCCTGCTTCTGTGTAGATATCACACAGGTTCTCTTCGTTGAGAAAAGCACAGCGTCTGTTATACTGGCGGAAAACATGTTGTTTCCAGTCAATATCATTGTGCAGGCGATTGCGGAACGGACCTTTAAAGTGCTGGTACTTCTTCAGTGTCTGATCGTCAATCACGATCTGCCATCCTGCGCAGCAGGTATCCGGACAGGCTCCTGCAATGCAGGAAAATTCTTTATAGTAGTTTGGAAATGTGTATTGCATGATATTAAATAGGATCCTTTCTTTTTTTCTTAAGTTTACGGTAAGTTCCTGCAGTCATGCCACAGGATTTGCGAAAGCTCTGGGAGAGATAACTCTGAGAGGAGAATCCTGTGAGATGCGCAATATCTGAAATCCCGTAATCAGTATTTTCCAGAAGCTCTTTACATACCTCAATCCGCTTTCGGTTTAGATAGTTCATAGGAGAAATCCCATAATATTTGGTAAATTCATGGCTGAGATAATACTTGTTCAGGTGGCTGATGGCAGACAGATGATCAAGAGAGATATTTTCTCCGTAATTAGAATCAAGATATCGCTTGATATGTGCACATTCCTTGCTTGGATGTTGTGCAGTGATCAGTTCAAAAGGAGAATCTGTGATCCGCTGAAGCTGAAGGATCAGAATATTAAGCATATGTCTGCAGATTTTTTCGTACCCTTCCGATTGATTATCCAGTTCTTGAAACAGAGCATTAAAGTAAAAAAGCAGATCTGTTTTCTTTTTTCTGCAGTTAAAGATGCGATATTCTTTCTGATCATTAAAAGAGAAAGATAATCCGTCTACGCCCACTGTGAAATAGCTGAGAGGTGGGTTTCCTCTGGAAATTTCAGTGTGATTAATGTGAGGGTTAACAATGATCAGGTCATCTTTTGAAATAGGGTAGATTTCATCTTCAAGCAGAAATTCCCCCTGTCCGTCCCGCACATAAAATAATTCAGTGAATGCATGGGAGTGGGGAATGCTTGGCCAGTCACCTTCATAGAGGGAAGAAGATGCATTCAGAAGTGTGACCTCCTGTGGAGCAGTATCTTCAGGGCTGAAGCGAAGAGAATGTGTACTCATAAAAAAGTTCCTCCTCCATAATTTAGTGATTTTGTCTAATGCAAAAAAGTGAACAAAAATAATAGAGGGAATCTGTTCTGCATTTAGTTGTTATGATTGGACTAAATGCATAAAAAAACTTTGAAAGATAAAAAAATATAGGGTATTATAATCAAAAACAGAATTCCTTTCAAAATTTTCGATAACATTTTTTATATAATATCACAATTTGATTTGTACAGCAAGATTTCTAAAAAACAAAGCAAAAAGAGAATTGAAAATGTTTTGGAAAGAACGTATTCTATAGACAGATAAGGCGCAAGAAAGAGCAGAATCAGGTCAGATAAGTAAAAAATAAGACAGGTTTATACAGAGAGAGGAGACAAACAACAATGAAAAAAGGTCGTGTAACAATACCAACCAATCTGGATGTAGTGCCACAGACACTGGAGATACTGGATGAGTGGGGTACAGATGCAATCCGTGACTGTGACGGAACAGAATTCCCGAAGGAATTAAAAGACACTGGCTCCAAGATATATGCAACCTATTATACAACCCGTAAGGATAATGAATGGGCAAAGGCACATCCTGAGGAAATCCAGCAGATGTATATCATGACATCCTTCCATACAGCAACAGAGGAGAAACTGGAAATCCACCTGATGGATCATTTATATCCGGATATGCTGGCAGTGAATACAAGAGATGATATCTACAGATGGTGGGAAGTTATAGACCGCACCACCGGAGAACCGGTATCAACAGAGCTGTGGAGCTATGAGAAAGAAACAGGTAATGTAGTGATCAGATCTGCAAAGTTGTTTCATGAATACACTGTAAGCTTTCTGGCATATATTATGTGGGACCCGGTACACATGTATAATGCAGTAGTAAATGACTGGAAAGATGTAGAGCCACAGATCACATTTGATGTGCGCCAGCCAAAAACAAAAGCTCATTCTCTGGAACGTTTGCGCAGATTCCTGGATACCCATGAATATGTGGATGTTGTGCGTTTCACTACATTTTTCCATCAGTTTACCCTTATATTTGATGAGTTTGCAAGAGAAAAATATGTAGACTGGTTTGGCTATTCTGCATCTGTCAGCCCATATATTCTGGAGCAGTTTGAGAAAGAAGTGGGTTATCCTTTCAGAGCGGAATATATCATTGACCAGGGATATATGAACAATACATACAGAATCCCGTCTAAAGAATTTAAAGATTTCCAGGCATTCCAGAGAAGAGAAGTAGCGAAGCTTGCCAAAGAAATGGTAGATATTGTTCATGAATATGGCAAAGAGGCTATGATGTTCATGGGAGACCACTGGATCGGTATGGAACCTTTTATGGATGAATTTGCATCCATCGGACTGGACGCTG
>OJAG01001327.1_pt1 | contig 15368 bp, 14 predicted proteins | sample 1589021 | NCBI WGS metagenome assembly OJAG01 (sample SAMN03283264) | human gut metagenome | biome: human-associated habitat; material: feces | host: Homo sapiens | place: USA | collected 2013 | reverse complement strand
GCCCCGTTCGATGAAATAATGGCAACCACTTCAATCTGGCGGGTGAAAGGTTGGCTCGGCAAAGTGGTGATCTATGTGGAGAATCCCGATAAAACCGCAAACCCTAAATTTTATACGCAGGAAGATATGACCGAGCAGGACGGTCAAAACCTGTCTGATGTTATCCGCTATGCCGTCAATTCCGAAAAGACACAGCAGACCGACAACGAGGATTGTACGGTAGTTCACCGCTTTGTAAGCGGAATCAACTGTTCTCCATCGACCGCCCGTGATGAAATGCTTGCTGTAAAAAAGCGGTTCGGGAAAGAAAGTGGGACGGTGGCCTATCACGGCTATCAATCTTTTGCCCCCGGCGAAGCCACCCCCGAAATGGCGCACGAGATTGGCAAAAAGCTGGCTGCCCGCTTGTGGGGCGACCGTTATCAAGTCATTGTCGCCACACACCTTGACAAAGAAAATCACCTGCACAATCATTTCGTGCTGAACACCGTTTCTTTCGTTGACGGTATCAAATACCACCGCACGAAAAAGGACTATCACGATATGCAAACAGTTTCCGACAAACTCTGCCGGGAATATGGCTTGTCGGTAATCGATCACCCGCAGCGTGGAAAATCAAAGCACTACGGCGAATGGCGTGCGGAACAGGAGCAGCGCCCCACTTGGCGGGGGCTGATACGAGCCGATATTGACGAAGCTATCCGGCAATCTATGACCGAACGGCAGTTTTTTGAAAATCTGCGGAAAAAGGGCTATGAGATAAAAACCGGCAAGGATATTTCCGTTCGGCCGCCGGGAAAAGAACGATTTGTGCGGCTGATACGGAATTTCGGTGACGATTATTCCATCGGAGCAATCCGCAGGAGGATTCTCGCACAAAGCCGCCCCGAACGGCCGGCGCCTGAACCGTCCCGCAAGATACGGCAATACCGGGTAAACGGCAGTTTGCAAACTGCCCGTAAGATCACAGGCTTTCGGGCGCTTTATCTTTACTACTGCTATTTACTCGGTATCTTCCCGAAAGACAGGACACGGGCGAGCCCGAAACGGCTTCACTTCCTGCTGCGGGAGGATTTGCGAAAACTGGACGCCATATCCGAGGAAACAAAACTGCTTGTGCGAAAACGCATTGACACCGCCGAGCAGCTTTTTTCATACCGCAGCGAAATCGAGCAAAAAATGGAATCCCTTGTTACCAGCCGGAAAGAACTGTATCGGCTATCCCGGACGACAGCAGTAAAAGCCGACGAGGGCAAGGCCGCAGAAATCAAATCACGCATTGCCGCTATTTCCAAAGAGCTTGTAGGTCTGCGGAAAGAACTTGCCCTGTGCGACGGTATCGCCGTTCGGTCTGGTATTATCAAAGAAAAAATCAAAACCGTCCGTGAGGACGAGAATCAAAGAAAGGAGAATCGTGAGAATGAACACATCAGGCGACGCAGCAGAACAAATCGTTAGGTTGAGTTTAGAGGGTACGGAAGTTGCCTTAAAGCTGACCGGCTCTGCGGCAAAGAATATCGCCGCTATGATTTACGCTGTCCTGAAAAACAGGGATAAAAACAAGACCAAAGGCAGGCAACGCCTAACGGCTATGCTGAAAAGCGGCAAGGAATTAAAGGTCTTTACCGTCAGCGAGGAGCATTTGAAACAGTTTGCAACCGAAGCCAAGCGGTACGGCGTTGTTTACTGTGCCCTGCGGGGTAAGGGCGAATCAGCAGACGGTATGGTTGACGTTATGGTTCGCGCCGAGGACGCTTCTAAAATCAACCGCATTGTAGAACGGTTCAAGCTGGCTACGGTCGATACTGTTTCTATCAATTCTGTCAAACGGGACATTGAGCAGACCAAATCCGAAAAAGCCAAGACAACCGCCCCCTCTGCTCCTGAACAGGCACAGCCGGATAAAGCCGAGGACGACCGATTACTTGATGATTTAATGGGCGCTCCCGTGAGAAAGGAGGAAAACGCACCCCCAAACCCCGAAGCGGCAAAGACGGAGAAATCCCGTCCGTCCGAGCCTACATCAAATCAGCGCGAGAAAACCGTCAGGGGTATCTCTGATCCTATGGAACGCTCCCGCCCGTCTGTCCGGCAGGAAATGAAGGAGATCCGGGAGGAGCAGAGACAGAGGACGAGCTCTGCGCAGAAAAGCAAGGACGAACCCAACAGAACCTCTGAGCACAGGCCTGTGCCGAAAAAGAAAAAAGACAAGGAGAGATGACCATGGCAAACTATGATGATATTTTCAATGCCTCCGCGCAGAAGGGTACGGAGGATAAGAGCTTCGTTTCCTTCAACAAAGAGGAGTGGGCTGCGCAGAAGAAGCAGGAGCGCGAGAGCGCTTTTGCCATGATTGATGAGACTGCACAGCGCATGGCAAATGACGGTGGCCTTTTCCAATCCTATCTGGATGTGCAGGCACGATTCGACCGCTACTCTGTGGGCAATGCGGTTCTGATTACCGCCCAGAAAGCCGACGCCACCCAGCTTTCGGATTTTAAGGGCTGGAAGAATAACGGCGTGTTCATCAAAAAGGGCGAAAGCGGAATCGTATTGCTGGAACCCGGCGAGGAATACACCAAGGAGGATGGCACCGTGGGTGTCAGCTACAACTCCAAGAAGGTGTTCGACATTTCCCAGACGACCGCAAAGGCCAAGGACCGCCCCGCAATGAAGCGGGACGAACGGCTGCTTCTGAAAGCCATCATCCACAATGCACCTTGCCCCATCGAGATCAGCCAAAAGCTGCCGGAGAACATCAACGCAGTATATCGTGCCGACGACAAGAAAATCTATGTTAGATCTGGGCTGGAGGCCGGTGACATTTTCCGCGGCATTTCCCAGGAGCTTGCTCACGCGCATCTGGATAGCGGTGCGTATAAGCGCAGCGACCATGCCTTTACCGCCTACTGCGTGTCGTATGTGCTCTGCAGCCGGTACAATGTGCCGAAGGACATGTTCCGATTTGACAGACTTCCCGAAGGCTTCTCTACGATGGATGCCCGCAGTGTGAGAAACGAGCTGTCCAAGATCAGAGATGTGACCAATGAGATCTCGTCCGACATGGCGAAGGTGCTGGACAAGAGCATGAAGCCCAAGGAACGCAGGGATGAAGCAAGATAAGGAGGTACCCCAATATGGCTGAGGAAAAGAAAGTCGTCACGCTGGACGATTTTGAGCAGCGTCTGATGGTCAGCGGACTGATGGATTTCCGGAACGATCTTCTCCGGGACGAAAAGCCCACAGAAGACATTAACGATTTGATCCTGAAGGTTATTGATGCCCCAACAAAGAAAGAGAAACGGAGAGCCGACCGTGAGGCAAGATAAGCTCTCCAAGCAGAATGTGATCCTTTATCTTTGCGGCATAATTCCGGTTGTGTGGCTCGGCCTGTTGATTGCTCCTTGCTTAAAGGATGGATTGCCCGGACTGGTTCAGCAGTTCGGATCGGTGATGCAAAACCCATTCCAGATACAGCTTTGTGAGGACAGTGTAAAAACTGTCCTCACTTTGCTTTTGGTGTACGGGATCGCCATCGGCGTCTATCTCTCCACGGAGCACAATTACAGACGGCGAGAAGAGCACGGATCGGCCAAGTGGGGCACGGCTGGTTCGGTCAACAAGAAATATGCCAACAAGGATAATACGGAAAACAAGCTGCTGACGCAAAATGTCGCCATCGGCCTGGACGGAAGAAAGCACCGCAGAAACCTGAATGTACTTGTATGCGGCGGTTCCGGTGCAGGTAAAACACGCTTCTACGCCAAGCCCAACATTATGAATGCGAATACTTCTTTCGTTGTGCTTGACCCAAAGGGTGAACTGCTCCGGGATACCGGCCATCTGCTGGAGGAGAAGGGCTATGAAATAAAAGTCCTTGACCTTATTGATATGGAGAAAAGCCATTGCTACAACCCGTTCGTGTATATCAGCAGCGATGATGATATTCAGCGGCTTACCACAAACCTCTTTAAGAACACAACGCCCAAAGGTTCGCAGACACAGGACCCGTTCTGGGATCAGACGGCAGCGATGCTGCTCAAGGCCCTTGTCTGCTATCTCCATTATGAGGCTCCGCCCGACGAGCAGAACTTTTCTATGGTCATGGAGATGATCAGAGCCGGCGATGTAAAGGAGGACAACGAGGAGTATCAGTCGGTTCTCGATGAGCTGTTTGAAAGATTGGAGGAAAGGAACCCGGAGCATATCGCCCTCAAGTATTACCGGGCATATCACTCCGGCAGCGCTAAGACGCTGAAATCCATCCAGATTTCCCTTGTCTCCCGGTTGGAAAAGTTCAATCTGGATTCGCTGGCCGGTATCACCCAATGCGACGAAATGGATTTGGGGCAAATCGGCGAAAAGAAAACGGCGGTATTCGCCGTAATTCCCGATAACGACAGTTCCTTTAATTTCATCGTGGGTATGCTTTATACCCAGCTGTTTCAGCAGCTCTACTATCAGGCCGACTCCGTTCACGGCGGCAGATTGCCCGTGCATGTGCATTTCGTCATGGATGAGTTTGCCAATGTCGCCCTACCGGATGAGTTTGATAAGCTCCTGTCCACCATGCGAAGCCGCGAGATTTCCGTTTCCATCATCATTCAGAACCTTGCGCAGTTGAAGGCTCTGTTTGAGAAGCAATGGGAGAGCATCGTGGGTAACTGTGACGAGTTTCTGTATCTGGGCGGCAACGAGCAGAGTACCCATGAGTATGTTTCCAAGCTGCTGGGCAAGGAGACCATCGATACGAATACCTACGGACGGTCTCGCGGCAGAAACGGAAGCTATTCCACCAACTATCAGCTTGCCGGGCGAGAGCTGATGACACCTGACGAAGTGCGTATGCTGGACAACCGGTACGCACTTCTTTTTATACGCGGGGAGCGCCCCATCCGGGATCTCAAGTATGACATCCTTCATCATCCCAATGTGGCGCTTACGACGGACGATTCCGCACCGGCCTATACTCACGGCGAGGATACCCGAAGTATCGCTTCCATGGCGTTCAGCTTCGACAAGAAGGCTGTCAAAAACGCCGAAAAGATGGAGGCAGAAAAACATGAATTCTTGCTCTACTCGGAAGAGGAGCTGGAAGAACTACTTGATGAAAAGGAGAAAAAAGGCAATGAAGAAACTTAATACGAAGAAGAACATCAACAAGCCGGAGATCCCCGGCAAGGTCAAGAAGGGCTACCGCATTTATGTGATGGCTGTCCTCGCCCTTACGCTTACCATGAGCATGGGCGTGACCGCCTTTGCCGCAGGCGACCCCATTACCGTCGTCAACAACCTCAGCGACTTTATCTTCGGCCTCATCCGTGCGGTCGGCCTGATTCTGCTTGGCTGGGGCATTGTGCAGGTCGGTCTCAGCTTCCAGTCCCACGATCCCAGCCAGCGTTCCAACGGTTTCCTGACCCTGGCCGGCGGTGTCGTCATCACCTTTGCAAAGGAAATCCTCAACCTCATCGTCGGCTGATCCGGTTTCCGCAAAAGGGGCGGTCGCAAAGACCGCCCCGAAGGGAGGTGTAATGAATGTCGGATAACTGGGTTGTTCAAAACCTCGAAAATGCGTTGGAAGTATGGAACGATAAGCTGTCTGAGATTTGGCAGCTGATCACGCAGTCACCGCAGACATTCAAAGGTGGCTCGATTTGGTCGATTATTTGCAGCATCCACGGAGCGCTGCAGGCCATCGGCTATGCTCTGCTGGTTCTGTTCTTTGTGGTGGGAGTCGTAAAGACCTGCGGCTCCTTTGCCGAGCTGAAAAAGCCGGAGCACGCAGTGAAGCTGTTTGTTCGCTTTGCGATTGCCAAGGGCTTGATTACCTACGGCATGGAGCTGATGATGGCGATTTTGGAGATTATTCAGGGCGTGGTCAGTACGATTATGAACTCTGCCGGCTTTGGAAGCCCACAGGCAACGGTGCTGCCGCAGGAGATCATCACGGCGGTGGAGGATTGCGGCTTCTTTGAGTCCATTCCCCTGTGGGCTGTGACGCTGATCGGTGGACTGTTCATTTGGGTGCTGTCCTTCGTGATGATTCTGAGTGTATATGGTCGCTTTTTCAAAATGTATATGTACACCGCACTTGCACCGGTTCCGCTTTCCGCCTTTGCCGGAGAGCCTACGCAGAACATCGGAAAGAGCTTCCTGAAAAGCTATGCGTCTGTGTGCCTGGAGGGAGCAATCATCGTTCTGGCCTGCATCATCTTCTCCGTGTTTGCGTCCAGCCCGCCTGTTGTTGATCCGAATGCAGCTCCGGCTTCTATGGTGTGGAGCTACATCGGCGAGTTGATTTTCAACATGCTCATTCTGGTCGGCGCTGTAAAGATGGCAGACCGGTTTGTGAAGGAGATGATGGGCATTTAATCCGAAATTGAGAAGCAAAAATCAGAAATTTTGATTTTACAGGTTGTATTTCTGAAAAATCGGTGGTATACTATAGATGAAATATACGGAGGTGATTTTAATGCTGATTGAATTTCGCTTCAAAAACTATCGTTCTTTTCGGGATGAGGCGGTGCTTTCCATGGAAGCGACCGGACTGAGTTCCTTCAAAAGTTGCTTGATTCCGCTGTCGTCTACAGTAAAGCTGCTTCCTGCCATTGCAATTTACGGCAAAAACGGCGGTGGTAAGAGTAATGTGATTCGTGCCTTTTGGCTGGCCGTTCAGTTTATCCGAAATGCGCAGAGAACGCAGCACGAGCGTGCTGCGATTCCTGTCAATCCATTTGCACTGAATGACTATTCCAAGGATGAACCTACGGAGTTTGCATTTGAGTACACTTCGGGCGGCGTGAAATATTGGTATGGCTTCGCCGCTACGCGCGAGAAGATTTATGCAGAGTATCTCTACCATGCGCCGAAGGGGCAGAAAGCTTTGGTGTTTAAGCGTACAGAGCAGCACTTCGATTTCACGGAGGATAAATCAAAGCGAGCGCTGATCGGCGAAATGGTCGCTGAAAACCAGCTGTTCTTCTCAGTGGCATGCACCATGAACGATGCGGCTTGTGTTGCTGCTATGCGGTGGTTCCGGGATCAGGTGTTCTTTTCACGGGACTATTCTGATATTCCGCGGCAGTTGATCGAGTATTCGGAAGATAAGAATATGCTGAGGGCAATTTCAGATTATGCAAAGGCTGCAGACTTGGGCATCTTGGATATGCAGTTTGAGTTCAACAGCAATGAGATTCAAGATGACGAAAGCCTGCCGGATAACCTCCCGGAGGGAATCAAGGCTGCACTGGTGCAGTTTATGCATACTCTCGCCGAAACCTCCAACAATGGAGAAGTACACTTGAAAATGGGTGAGGTTTCCGCAAAGGCCAGCCACCAGGGTGAAAACCGTGATGGCCGGAAGGCGACCTATTCGCTGGAGCTTTCTGATGAGTCGGACGGTACCAGAAAGCTGATGGCACTGGCCCCTGCAATCGAGTCTGCGCTGCGTACTGGCGGCATCTTACTGGTGGATGAGCTGGAGCGTGAGCTTCACCCCATGCTGGTGAACTATATCATCGCAAAGTTCCAAAGCAAGACCACAAATCCGAATGGCGCACAGATCGTTTTTACGACACACAATACGGAGCTGATGAATCTGGAGCTGCTGCGAAAGGATCAGCTGTATTTTGTCGATAAGCGCGACAAAGATGGTGCTTCTGAGTTGTATACGATCAGCGAGTTTTCCACCCGCACGACAGAGAATATCCGTAAAGGGTATCTTGTTGGCAAATACGGTGCAACCCCAGATGTTGAAATCGAGGAGGTGGAGTAAATGCCACGTCCTACAAAAAAGAGCAAACCATATATCGTGGTGTTCTGCGAGGGGGAAAGTGAACAGGTCTACACGGACTTTCTGAGAAAAGAATTCAAAGATGTTGCGTCCATCAAGCGGCCAAGCTCCACCGGGCTTTTTGAAGAAGCGGACAGCAAATTTCAAAAGGACAAAGCCTATCAAGGCTACGCCGAAGTCACAGATGAGATTTGGTTCTTTTTTGATGTGGAAACAAAGGATATTGGCTCATGGGATGCCCGCATGAAGATCATCAAGCGGCTTCGCTCACTGCGAAAAAGGCCTGGGATCAAGGTCCGCCTTCTGATGACGACAGGCTGCATTGAGTATTGGCTGATGCTACATTACGACATGTATGCGCCATCAATTCAAACCGTTGCCGAAAAGCAGCGGGTGATGGATCGCTTGCTGGCCAAAGAACCGAATTACCGGAAGGGTGATGCTGCGGTAACAGCGAAGATTGCGCAGAATTATCCAACGGCAGTTATCAATGCGCGGCAGACGGTTTCTAATTTGCGTCAGCATGGGTTACCCGGCTTGGAGGACACAGACGATCGAAACCGGTGGCTCTGTCAGAAATGCCTGACCTTTTCCACTGTCTATGAAGCAATCGACTTTTTAACCAGCCTGCAATAATCATCTATCAAAGTGCCATGAGAGAAATCCGATGGCACTTTTTCTGCCTAATAAACATGTAGGGAACTTTTGACCGTGTGTTTCCACAACTGAGTTCCCTACACAAGACTTTGACGCCTTCCGAAAGGAGGGCGTTTTTCTTATCTGAAACAGAAGGAGGTATCCTCTTGGAGGTCAAAATCAATAGAGAGATTCGGAACTATACCGAGTCCATGTTTTTCGGACTGTCCCTCAGACAGTTCGTTTTTTCTTTACTGGCTGTTGGCGTTGCGGTGCTTTTGTACTTCGTGTTGAAGCCCTATGTGGGAACGGAAACGGTTTCGTGGATGTGCATCCTCGGTGCCGCTCCCTTTGCGGCAATGGGCTTTGTGAACTACAACGGCATGACCGCAGAGCAATTTGTGTGGGCTTGGCTCCGCAGCGAAATGCTGGAGCCCAAGCAGATCAAATTCGAGCCGGTGAATATCTACTACGAGGCATTGAAGGACGCGATCGATGAACATGAAAAGGAGGTTTCCAAGCACAATGATTAAGAGTATCAAAGCAATCCTTGCACAGGACAAGGAAAAGTTTAAGGTTCCGAGAAAGGTGCAGGATATTATTCCCATCAAGAACATCTGGCCGGATGGCATTTTTAAGGTTGGGAATAAGTTCTCCAAATCCTTCCGATTCTCGGACATCAACTATCTGGTGGCGAGCCGCGAGGACAAAGAGAGCATGTTCCTGACATACTCGGAGCTTCTGAACAGCTTGGACAGCGGAGCTACCACGAAGATCACCATCAATAACCACAGACTGAACAGGTCGGATTTTGAGGAATCCATCCTGATGCCCATGAAGCAGGACGGGCTGGATGAGTACCGAAAAGAATATAACGATATGCTCCTGGACAAGGCGACCGGAGCAAGCGGCATTACGCAGGAAAAGTATATTACCATCACCGTGGCCAAGAAGGACATCGAGGAAGCACGGGCATATTTTGCGAGAATTGGAGCGGATTTGACCGCCCATTTCGCAAATCTGGGTTCCAAGTGTGTACCCCTGAACGCCGTTGAGCGGCTGCGCATTCTCCACGACTTTTATCGCCCCGGTGATGAGGCGGCATTCTCGTTTGATATGAACCGGAAGGCGCGTCTGGGGCATGATTTCCGTGACTACATCTGCCCGGACAGCGTAGAGCGCACGGCGGATCATATCAAGCTGGGCGAGAAATATGCCAGAGTGCTTTTCCTCAAGGACTACGCCAGCTATATCAAGGACAGCATGTTCTCGGAGCTGACCGAGCTAAACCGCAATCTCATGCTGTCCGTCGATGTGATCCCCATTCCTACCGATGAGGCCGTCCGTGAGGTGGAGCGCCTCTTGCTGGGCGTGGAAACGAACATCACCGGCTGGCAGAGAAGGCAGAATCAGAACAACAACTTCTCCGCTGTGGTTCCCTACGACATGGAGCTTCAGCGCAAGGAATCCAAGGAATTTTTGGACGACCTGACTACCCGTGACCAGCGCATGATGTTTGCGGTGGTCACAATGGTGATTACCGCAGGCACCAAGGAGCAGCTGGATCTGGATACGGAAACGGTGCTGTCTACGGCGAGAAAGCACATGTGCCAGATGGCAATGCTGAAGTATCAGCAGACGGATGGACTGAATACGGTGCTTCCCATCGGTACGCGAAAAATCAATGCCTTCCGAACTCTCACCACGGAGAGCCTTGCGGTGCTGATGCCTTTCAAGGTGCAGGAGATCATGGATAAGGGCGGCATTTACTTCGGTGAAAATGCCATTTCCCACAATCTCATCATGTGCAACAAGGCAAATCTCCTGAACCAGTCCGCATTTCTGCTCGGTGTCCCCGGCTCCGGTAAGTCGTTCTCGGCAAAGGAACTGATCACCTTCCTCATTCTGAACACCAACGATGATATTCTGATCTGTGACCCCGAGGGAGAATACGCGCCGCTTATTGAAGCCATGGGCGGTCTCGGCTCGGTAATCCGTGTGTCTGCCGGCGGCAGAGACAGATTGAACGCCATGTATATGGTGGACGGGTACGGTGAAAACAACCCCATTGTCGTAAAGTCTGAGTTCATCATGTCTCTGATCGAGCAGATCGACAAGAAGGGCGTCGGCCCGCAGCACAAGTCTATTATCGACCGCTGCATCACCAATGTGTACCGCAATGCGGCGGATACCGGGACGATTCCCACTCTCTGCACCCTACGCGATATGCTGCTGGAGCAGCCTGAGCCTGAAGCGAAGCAGATCGCGCTGTCCCTTGAGCTCTATACCACCGGTTCTCTGGACATCTTCGGCAAGCAGTCCAATGTGGACCTTGACAAGCGTGTCGTGGTGTTCGACATTCACGGTCTCGGTTCCCAGCTCAAGCCCACCGGCCTGCTGGTGATCACCGATACCATGCTCAACTGCGTGACGCTGAACTGGAAGAAGGGCAAGCGCACCCATGTCTTTATTGACGAGTTCCATGTGGTGTTCGAGAACGAGTTCTCGGCGCAGTTCTTCAACTCCGCATGGCGACAGTTCCGTAAGCGCAACGCATACCCCACGGCAATTACGCAGAATGTGGAGTATCTGCTGGATTCTGTTCAGGCCAGCACCATGCTTTCCAACTCGGAATTTGTGGTCATGCTGAACCAGGCTGCCTCCGACAGAGGCCAGCTTGCCAAGCTCCTGAACATCTCCAATGAGCAGATGAGCTATATCACCAATGCCGACGCCGGCTGCGGACTGATTAAATACGGCTCTGCGCTGGTACCCTTTATCAATCGATTCCCGCAGGACACCAAGCTCTATCAGCTTATGACCACGCGCCCCGGCGAGGGCAAATTTGCAAGAGGACGGGATTAACCCCGTCCTCCATTCTTTTGGGAGGAATACAAAATGAAAAAGAAAACCCTTGGAATCATCATCGTTTCCGTGCTCGGCGCGGCTGCGATCTTTTGCAGCGCCATGTTTACGCATCAGTATCTGGATGCGAAGAACAGCAAGGCGGCATTTGACGATCTGACAAATCTGATTACGGAAATCGACGAGCCGCAGAAGGATACCGAAGCGGAGGAAGCAGATCTGAGTGCAGAAGAACTGGCGGCAGCAGAGGCGGCGCTGGCCCGTGAAAAGTATGCGGCGCTGTTTGCGCAGAACAACGACTTTATCGGCTGGATCAAGATTGATGGTACGAATGTCAATTACCCCGTCATGCAGACCCCGAACAAGCCGGACTTCTATCTGAAGCGCAGCTTTGATAAATCGTACAGCGACTACGGCGTTCCCTATATTGACGAGGCCTGTATGACCGGGATCAGCAACAACCTTGTGATTTACGGCCATCACATGAACGACGGCTCTATGTTTGCCGACCTCTGTAAATACACCGACGCCGATTTCTGCAAAGAGCATCCAACGATTGCCTTTGACACGCTCTCCAGTCTCGGAAAATATGAGGTCATTGCCGCTTTCGAATTCAATACGAACCGCGAGACCTTCAAATACAACGAATACACGCTGATGGATGAGGATCAGTTTGCCGAGTTCATGGAGAATGTCCATGCAAGACAGCTCTATGACACCGGGGTTACTGCTGAATACGGAGACCAGCTTTTGACCCTTTCCACCTGCGAATATACCTATCCCAACGGTCGCTTCGTTGTCGTAGCGAAGAAGGTGTGACTTGTCTGCTCTGAAGGGAGGCGATGGCTTTGGGCAGGATAAAAACAAGGGAAAGCACAAAGGACATCAAGGTTCTTGACAAGGCAGCGGTTGTCTCCGAGCGCATGAAGACGGCGCTCGTCCGCTCCAAGGATCAGGCGGAAAACCTGATGGACGATGGTCAGATTTCCCCCTCCGAGTACGCGGAGGACAAAATCCGCTATGCCGCTGAGGATGTGACCGATCAGTTTTGGCACGAGGTTTCCGGCCAAACGAAAAAAGCCATTGAAAGAGGCAAGGAGGCGCACCGGGAGCACCGCAATGAAAAGCGCATCCACAAAAATGAAGAACGGGTTCGCCGCTATGAGGAGGAGCTGCGTAGGGGCGCGCCAAGCAGAACGCCGCGAGAGGAGGCTGCACGGCAGGCAGCGCGGCAAAATACGGAGGCCACACGGACAAGCATCCGGCGCAGACGAAACCAGACCATCAAATCTGCGGAGCGTACTGAACGCACCATCAAGCAGTCTGCTCGCTCTGCCGGGAAACAGACAGTAAAAGCCGGTGCAAAGGGAACGGTAAAGTCAACAGAGAGGGCCGTAAAGACTGCGGAGAAAACCTCCAAGGCTGCCATCAAAACCGCAGAGGCAACGGCGAAGGCAACGCAAAAGGCAGCGGCTGCGGCTGCAAAGGCCGCTCAGAAAGCGGCGGAGATTGCCCGCCAGACTGCCATAGCCGCCTACAAAGCGGCTGTTGCGGCGGCGAAAGCCATTGCGGCGGCAATCAAGGCCATCGCAGCGGCGATGAAAGCACTGGTTGCGGCTATCGCTGCCGGAGGTTGGGTTGCGGTCGTGGTTGTCGTGGTTATCTGCCTTGTTGCCTTGATCGCCTGCTCCTGCTTTGGTATTTTCTTTTCAAGCGAGGATACCGGCTCAGAAAAGACGATGCGGCAGGTCATTCAGGAAATCAACATGGATTACCAGAACGAGCTGGATGCCATTAAGGATTCCGTTGAATACGATGCACTTGAAATGTCCGGTTCTCGGGCCGTGTGGCCGGAGGTGCTGTCGATCTATGCTGTCAAAACGGCCTCCGATCCGGATAATCCCCAGGAGGTGGCAACGGTCACTCCGGAAAAGGAACAGCTTCTGAAGGACCTGTTTTGGGAAATGAATGAGATCACCCATCGGACGGAAACAAGGACAGAGACGGTCATTGTGGAGACGGACGACGGCAACGGCAATATCCTTGAGGAAGAGGCGCAGGAGACGATTACAACGCTCTATATCGCCGTTAGTCACAAAACCGCGGATGAGATGGCTGCGCAGTACGGCTTCAATGAGGATCAAAAGCAGCAGCTTGCAGAACTGCTTGCACAGGACAGCAACATGTGGGCAGCGGTGCTTTACGGAATCTACGGAGTGGATGACCAAATCGTTGCCGTGGCCCTGTCACAGGTGGGCAATGTAGGCGGAGAGCCCTATTGGTCATGGTACGGCTTTGGCAGCCGTGTGGAGTGGTGTGCCTGCTTCGTCAGCTGGTGTGCAAATGAATGCGGCTATATCGACACCGGTGTCATTCCGAAGTTCGCAGGCTGTGTCAACGGCGTCCAGTGGTTCCGGGAGCGTGGGCAGTGGGCGGATAACGCCATGCAGCCCTCGCCCGGCATGATCATCTTCTTCGATTGGGATAATAAGGGCAGCTCTGGCCCGCAGGACGGTCAGTCCGATCATGTCGGTATCGTCCAGAAGGTCGAAAACGGCATCGTCTACACCATCGAGGGTAACTCCGGCGACAGCTGCCGCGTCAATCAGTACCCGGTTGGCTATTATGAAATTCTCGGCTACGGCGTAGTTGCCTACTAAGCAGAACACGGTGTCACCCTTCATCGGGTGGCACCGTGTTTTTTTATTGGTTTTTGTATTTGTCCATTTCCTGAAGCATTTTATAGAGTTGCTTCTGCTCTGCCTCGTTCTTAGAGGCAACCAAGTCATAGCATTTGGCCGCAATGTTGTTGCCGCCGCTCTTTCCCAACTTATCGAATAGCTCGGACAGTGAAATATCCATAGCTGATGCAATCTTCTCAACGCTTTCCAGAGTGGCGTTTTTCTCACCACGTTCCAATTGCCCGATATATGTGGGATGGCAGCCGGCAAGCTCGGCTAGTTTTTCCTGGCTGAGTCCTTTTTGCGTCCGGTAGTTTCTGATACGTTGCCCAATGATCTTTGCGATATCACTCATTCCCATCGCCTCCATATATAGTCTATAAATATCGCTTTGGTCAATCCATAGACTATTGATATTCAAAGGACTGGGATATATACTATAGATATTATTTCCTGAATTTTGGCACTTATAGTATTCGAGAGGGGTACGGAGGTTATGCGCTCAAAAACAGTATGCTTCACCGGACATCGGGAATTGCCGGCAGATAATCTGCCCGAAATCTCCAAGCACTTGGAGGATACTTTGGTCACGTTGATCGAGCAGGGTTATCGTTATTTCGGCGCAGGTGGTGCCTTGGGATTTGATACTCTGGCAGCGCCGTCTGTCCTCCGCTTGCGGGAGCGTTATCCGCAGATTCGGCTGATCCTTGTGCTGCCGTGCCTTAACCAAACTCGGGGTTGGCCACAGGAGGATATCGACACTTACGAAGAGATCAAGCGCTGTGCGGATAAGGTGACTTACACCTCGGAGCACTATTTTCGGGGCTGTATGCAAAAACGCAATCGGCATCTTGTGGATAACAGCAGTGCCTGTATTTGCTATCTGACGAAGTCCGCCGGCGGCACGGCCTATACCGTGAACTATGCCCGCTGCATGGGCCTGCAGGTCATAAATATCGCAGAGTAGATATCAGAAAGAGGCGGTGCTGTTGGCACCGCCTCTTGAAGTCCTTACTGCTTCAGCTGCATTGTTACTCATGAGCGACAACTGTGCGCACATATATTCGGAATTTGCCGAAAAATCTTGAAAAAAGCGGAAAGAAGATATATAATATAAATAATATGTTGAATCCAGCCACCCTGAGCTGGAAATGCGGATTCTGATTATGACTAAACGGAGGTACAGTATGAGAATAAGCTACGATAAGCTCTGGCATTTGATGAAGAAAAACAAAATGAAAAAGAGCGAATTGGCAGCTGCAGCCGAAATAAGCGGATATACAATGACGAAAATGAATAAAGATGAGCCTGTATCTCTAGAGGTTATAATGAAGATATGCAAACATCGGTGTACAAGGGGTACAAACAAGATAAAATAGAAATGAGGGGCGATA
>OJAG01001325.1_pt1 | contig 15409 bp, 16 predicted proteins | sample 1589021 | NCBI WGS metagenome assembly OJAG01 (sample SAMN03283264) | human gut metagenome | biome: human-associated habitat; material: feces | host: Homo sapiens | place: USA | collected 2013 | reverse complement strand
CCCCCGCACCGCCGACGCTGCGGGACGGTGCTATCGTCACAACCAAACAGGATACCGAGGAGCATGGCTACGGCATAAAAAGCATCAAAAGCATTGCCGAGCTGTACGGCGGCACGGCAGACTGCTTTGTGGAAGACTCGATTTTTTACCTGGTGGTCACCTTCCCATGCGGGAAAAGCCAAAAAGAAACTGCATAACCCAAAAGCGACTGCCTTTCGGCAGTCGCTTTGCTTTTGTGTCATTTGTGCCGCGTTTTTTGACGTTTGCGCCAACTCCATTGACCCGGTCAACGCTTCCCTTTATGATAGCTTTGTGAAAAAGATATGAACGGTTTCTGCAAAAGGGGAAGTGCGCAGTCCTTGGCAGTAAGCGCATCGTATCATTCATCTGTGACAGTTAAGGAAGGAGAAAAACCTATGGCACAAAAGGAAACCTCAAGCAAGTCCCGCCGTTGGCTGGGCTTGTCCGGCGCGGCTGTGCTGGTGGCCAACCTTGTCCTGACCGGAACGACTATTGACCCACGGCGGTGACTGTGCCGAGGTGCGAATCGCCGAGAAAAACGGGAAGGAAGTAGTTTGCGCCCAAGCGGCTGTTGCAGACGGACGCGCTGTGGTCGAACTGGAGATTCCGGACGCAAAGCTCTGGAACGCCGAACATCCGAATCTGTATCTTGCCGAAGTCACCCTGTACAGCGGCGGAAAAGCCGTTGACACGGTCACGGAATCGTTTGGTCTGCGTGTCATTGAAATTGACCCCGCGCGTGGATTGCTTATCAATGGGGAACCGACGTTTTTGCGCGGTGGCTGCATCCATAATGATATGGGCGTTATCGGCGTTATCAACAATGATGCCACCGAACTGCACCGCGCCCGCAATATCAAAAAGGCCGGGTTCAACGCAATCCGCAGCGCCCACCACCCGATGAGCCGCAGTCTGATGAAAGCTTGCGATGAAGTGGGTCTTTATGTGATGGATGAGGCGTTTGACTATTGGTATCGTATGAAGTCCCCCAATTCCCCTTATAACCGATATTTTATGCAGGACTTTAAGGTCGATACAGCCGCAATGGTGCAGGATGCCTACAATCATCCCAGTGTGGTGATTTACTCCATCGGCAACGAAATCCCGGAGGCCGGCGGTGTAAAGGGCGTGCGCGTCGGCAAGGAAATTGTAGATGCCATCCATGCGCTGGATACGACCCGTCCGACCACTTTATGCCCCAGCGTACATTGGCTGCGGGAATATCTGGACGGTACGCCTTATCTGACAACCGATGAGGACGAATGGATGCGCGATGACCCGGAACGACAAAAGGCGGATTGGATGAACTATGCGTCCATCTTCCGCAGCGCAGTCAACAATCTGCCTGACAACGAGAAAGGGCAGGTTTACCCGGAAACCTACATCCGCATGGATGAAGATGCCACAAAAAACCTTTACCCTTATTTGGATATTGCCGGGTATAACTACTATGAGGATCGGTATGAGGTATTGCACAAACTCCACCCGGAACGTGTACTGCTGGGTACCGAAACCCGCCATACCATGCTGCCGGATACGATGAAGTTTGCCAAGACACACCCCTACTTGATCGGCGATTTTGTCTGGACATTGCAATCTCACTTGGGTGAAATCAACTGCTGCGACCTGCACTATGAGGAAAGCGAGGAACACAAAAGCTACCCGTGGGTCACAAACCACGGCGGCGTGCTGGATTTAACAGGGCAGGCAGAGCCGTCGCTGCATCGTTATGAGTTTATTTGGGGCGGCTTTTTAGACAAGCCTGTACACGCGCTGTACCTTGCCAGCCAGCCGCCTGTTCATAACGGAAAGCCCCCTATTGCCACAAGTTACCGCTGGACCGATACGGTAGACGGCTGGACTTATGAAGGATATGAGGGAAAACGGACTTTTGTAGATGCCTACACTGATGCCGACAGTGTGGAAATTTTTATCAACGGTAAGAGCGCGGGCAAGGCACAGGTGAAAGACTACTTTGCCAAGATTCCCTGCATTTATGAACCGGGTGAACTCGTGGGTGTTGGCTATGATGCGGACGGACAGGAAATCTACCGCACTTCGGTGCGCACAGCCGATGCCGAAACCGTGCTGACCGTCAAGACCGATAAGAACATTTTGCGCGCGGGCGGACAGGATTTCTGCTTTGCGGATGTTTATGTAACAGATAAAAACGGCACCGTCAAACTGCTGCCCGACTATGATGTGAAAATCGAGGTGGACGGTGCGGCATCTTTGCAAGGTTACGGCAGCGCCGCCTATAAAAACGCTGAGCATTACGACCAACACCACCATAAGAGCTGGCAGGGTCATTTACAGGCTGTCCTGCGCAGCACGGAAAAGACCGGACCGGTGACTGTGACCTTTACCGCCGACGGCTGCGCTCCGGCAATCCTGCATTTGAGCGCTGAATGAGGAGAAACTTATGAAAAATCACGGAATGAACCCGTATCTCCCAAGCTGGGAGTATGTGCCGGACGGTGAACCGCATGTGTTTGGCAAACGTGTCTATGTCTACGGCAGCCATGACCGCTTTGCCGGCTATGCTTTTTGCCAGAACGACTATGTATGCTGGTCAGCCCCGGTGGATGACTTGACCGATTGGCAGTACGAGGGCATCATCTATACCCGCGCCGAAGCTGCCCATAACGAGGACGGCCGCCAGTGCCTGTACGCCCCCGATGTGACCCGCGGTCCGGATGGCCGCTACTATCTCTATTATGCGCTGAACGAAACCTCTGCCATCTCGGTGGCTGTCTGTGATACCCCCGCAGGGAAATATACCTATTACGGGGATGTTCATTACCCGGATGGCACGACTTTGGGCGCACGCCCCGGTGATGAGCAGCAATTTGACCCCGGTGTGCTGACCGAGGGGGAAACCACATGGCTATACAGCGGCTTCTGCCCGCCGATGATGCCGGGTCGCACAGGGGCGCTCTGTTATCGCCTTGCGTCCGATATGCTGACTGTTGAGCAAACCTATCCGGCTGTTGTACCCGGTGCCCAGACTGCAAAAGGAACGGGCTTTGAGGGACACGCATTTTTCGAGGCAAGCAGCATCCGCAAAGTGGGGGATAAGTACTATTTTATCTACTCGTCCGAGTTGAGCCATGAGCTGTGCTACGCTGTCAGTGACAGCCCCTGCCGCGGCTTTGTTTATGGCGGCACGCTGGTAGATAATGCCGATTTAGGCTTGTGTGATACGGCGCGGTATTTTACGGGCAACAACCACGGCAGTATCGAGCAGATAAATGGGCGCTGGTATGTGTTCTACCATCGCCACACGAACAGCAGTATGTTCTGCCGTCAAGGCATGGTGGAACCGATTGAAATTTTGCCGGACGGGCGTATTCCGCAGGTGGAAATCACAACAAGCGGACCGAACGGCGCTCCCTTGCCGGCTGTCGAATTGCGTGAACTGCCCGCCTATGCCGCCTGTAACCTGTATATGACGCAGCCGCCGCAGGTCAATGCCGAGGCCGGGCAGAATCCGTTCCCGTACATCACGCAGGACGGCGCGGATGTCATGCCGGAAAGTGAAAGTAAACCGGAAGCATATATCTGCAATTTAACTCCCGGTACGGTAGTTGGATTCAAATATCTGAATTTTCAGAATGTCACGAAAGTATCGGTCAAGACGCGTGGTATGTGCTATTATGGCGGCTTTGACGTACTCCTCACTGCGGATGGTGAGCCGATAGGCACGGTTTCCGCGGCAAGAGGGAACGAGTGGACATGGCAGACAACGGAACTGGCAATCCCTGATGGAATCAGTGCCATTTATTTCCGTATGAAGGGCTATGGAACACTGTCGTTGGCCGCCGTGAAGTTTCATTGAGAAAGGAGCAAATCCATGTTGGAAGATTATCAAAATAAGGTCTGCGTTGTAACGGGTGCCGCCAGCGGCATCGGCAAAGCACTGTGTGAAAAACTGGTGGCACTGGGCGCACAGGTATACGCACTGGATCGCAATAAAGCAGATATAGAGGGCTTGTCAGCCTTTGTTGAAACAGACTTGTCCGATAAAGGAAGCATTGATGCCGCCTTTGGCGTTTTGCCGCAGGTGATTGACCGATTCTTCGGTGTGGCGGGTCTGTCCGGGGCGCGGACAAGTTACTGGCTGACGTTCACAGTGAATTTTATAGCAAACAAGTACATGACCGATACCTATTTGGAAAAACGCATTCCGTCCGGCGGCAGCATTGCCTATGTGACAAGCTGCGGTGGTCTGATGTGGGAAAAATGGCGCAAAGAGTATGTGAAAGTTATGGACTGCAAGACGTGGGATGAAATGGTTGCGTTTATGAAGTCAGTTTCTCCTAAGGATGGCGTGGGTGTTATGGCCTACACCCTCTCCAAGCGTGCCATGAACTACTACACCTCGCTGAAAGCCGTGGAGCTTGGAAAGCGCGGGATCCGTGTGAATGCATTGCTGCCGGGCTCCACCGACACCGGCATGAAAAAAGAATTTGAGAAAATGGCCGGCGGGCAGGATAATCTTATCAAAGAAAACGGCGGCGCAGGACGCCTTGCCACCCCACAGGAGATGGCCGATCCGCTGCTGTTCCTTAACAGTGATATGGCCGCCTTTGTTTCCGGATTGTTGCTGATTGCAGATATGGGTCACAACTGTGAAAAGACGCTGGGATTCTGCAAGAATCAGTTGGATGTTCCCGCAGCACTGAAACTGTATAACACGAAGTTTTTTCAGAACAAGTTGAAAACCAATCATTGATATTTGATGTGCGCGGTTTCTTTTATTATTTAGATCACCGCATGATTGACGATATTACGCGCAGTATTTGATTTTTATCGAATTCACATCAAGATTTGCGGGGAAAGTGTACCCTTACGCCCGGATAGAACAGAGATAATATATAAGAGCCCGGAGGGCCTTACCAAATCGGTAAGGTCCTCCGGGCTCTTTTTTCTCTCCGGAAAGTGTATTCAAATGGGGTACACAGAATAACGATACAGCACGGAAAGGAAGTGAACTTATGATTAGACCAATTCTGAAAGATTGTGCGAAATACGCACGAGGACCGCCAATGTGAATCAGAACTGATTCACTATCTTGGATCAAAACCGAAAAAGTGAATCAAATCTGATTCACTCCCACATCTCGCCCAGACGCGCCCCGTGTGGGGCGGATGCCCCGCATCGCACACGGACGCGATGAACTCCACAAACCCGCCGTTTGGCACGTTTGTGGGGGTGTGGGGCAGCGTGAGCCGTACAACTTAACACTAGAGAGTAAAACTTACTACACACAAAACGACGATAGTATGAGATAATAGATATATACCAAAACAGAAAGGACGATGCGAATGAATTATGAAAAACTTCCCAAAACGATTTCCGCCGAAGAACTCCTCTCCACGCCGCTGCCGCCGGTCAAGTGGATCATTCCCGACTTGCTCCCGGCTGGTCTTGCGCTGTTTGCCGGTCCCAGCAAAGCGGGCAAAAGCTGGCTGACCTTGTGGCTGTGCTTGCAGGTGGCGCAGGGCAAGCCTATGTGGGGGCGCGAAATAGAGCCGCACACCGTGCTTTATCTATCGCTGGAGGATACCTTCAACCGCCTGCAAAAGCGCCTTCTCCAGCTTGTGGGCAGCGAAGAAGCCCCCGAACGGCTGGTCATGCAGACGGAATGCAGCAGCATCGGGCAGGGGCTGGAAGAACAACTCACCAGCTTCATCTATCAGCACCCGGATACCGGGCTGATCGTCATCGACACCTTGCAAAAAGTTCGTTCCAACGACCAGAACAACAGTATGTATGCCAGCGATTACAAGGAAATCAGCGCGTTGAAGGCACTGGCTGATAAGTACAATGTCTGCATTTTGCTGATCCACCATCTGCGCAAACAAGCCGCAGACGATCCGTTCCAGCAGATTGCAGGTTCCAATGGCTTGATGGGTGCGTCCGATACCAGCTGGGTCATGCAGCGCAAGCGTATGAGCCAGACCGCCAGCATTTTGGTGACCGGGCGCGATATGGACAACAAAACACTGCGTCTGCACGAAGAAAACTGCGTTTGGATTCTGGACGAGGAAGAAAGCACCGAACAAATTGTCGCTAAGGCGGTGCCGAGTTACCTTTGGAAAGTGGCTGACTACATCGATAGCATCGGAACATGGCAAGGCACGGCTACCGAATTGCTTTCTGCAGCCGATGTTGAGGGCGTTTTGCCCCACCAGCTGACCCGGAAAATCGTGGAGCATTACAATACCGTATTCACCCCAAGAGGTATCCGCTATGAAACCCACCGCACCTCGCAGGCGCGGCAGATGAAGTTCTCCCATGACGGAAATGACGCAGATGACGCTAATGACGCTGAAATTGACATAACCCAGCTTTTCAAATGGGATATCTCACAAACAGCGTCATCAGCGTCATTAGCGTCACAAAGGTCGCGTAAGGAGAGCAAGCATGGGCGAAGTGTTGCCACAGGGCAACCCGCCGAAAAGCCTACGGGGACAGCCCCGAACCCCTGTGAGGCTGCGGGCGCATGAGAAAGCGCAGCGTTGGAATCAATGTCCGCGTCAGCGTCACAGAGAAACGAAAAATGACGCTGATGGCAAAACGGTGCGGGCTATCTCTCTCGGAATACTTACGCCAGCGGGTGCTGGGATATGAACCGGGCGGGCATCCGCCCAAGGAGGTATTTGATGTGTTGGATAAACTTGATGAAATTGCAGAAAGCTGTCAACCGAGTGCAGGCGTTAAAATTACAGCCTGTGCAGATGAGATAAGGGGCCTGCTCATTGGCAGTCACTAAGATTTGGACCATCAAGGACAGCTTACAGCGCGTCCTTGACTATGCGGCCAACCCGGACAAGACCGAATACGATGCTCTTGCCCAAACGCTGCACTATGCAGAGAACGATGCCAAGACCAAGCTGAACGAGAGCGCCCAGCTTGTCACCGGCATACACTGCCGCACCGACCACGCGTGGGAAGATATGAGGGCTGTACAGGAACGCTTTGGTAAAACAGACGGCGTGGTGGCGCTCCACGCCTACCAAAGCTTCCGCGAAGGAGAGGTTACCCCAGAGCAATGCCATGAGATCGGCGTGGCACTGGCCCGCAGGGTCTGGGGCAAGCGCTTTCAGGTGCAGGTCGCCACTCACATGAATACGGATAACCTGCATAACCACTTCGTTATCAATTCCGTATCGTATGTGGACGGCAAGAAGTACGAGCAGCGCCGCAGCCAGTATGCCGAGTTCCGGGCAGCATCCGACAAGCTGTGCCGTGAGTACGGCTTGTCGGTGGTGGAGCAGCCCAAGGCAAAGGAACCGGCACGGTACGCCCGGATGCGGGAAGCCATCGACCAAGCCTGTGAGGATGCCAGCACCGCCGAGGACTTCCACAGGGCGCTGTATCAGCAAGGGTATATTTTTAGCAGTGACCCTAACCGTAGGTACGCAACCATCCGGGCGCGGGATGGCGGACGATCCGTGCGGCTTTATCGGCTGGGAGAAGAATACGATTTACCTGCCATAGATGACCGACTGCGCGGAAATTACCTGTTGTATGGACCAAGGCTGTATGAGCTGAAACATCCACCCCGGCAAAACACGCCGAAACGGTATCGCCCCAAGGATACCTATGCGGGAAAAGGTGTTCTCCGGATTTTCTTCGAGGTATTCTTCGGAGAATCCCAGATGCACCGCTTATATCTGTACTACTGTTATCAGCTGGGTATCCTGCCCAAGAAACAGCAACCGCACATCAACCGCCCGGAACTGGAGCGCATCTGGAAAGACACCGAGAAAATCCTTGCAGAACACGCCTTTGTCCACGACCACAAGTTTCCCTCTTTGCAAGCAATCGTGGACTACCGCAAGGGCTTGTCCCGGCAGATGGAAACCCTTGCCGCGCAGCGGGCGGAAATCGTCAAGCAGATGCGCCGAAAGGATGCTCCGCCGGAGTTGGCTGACCAACGCATGGCGTTGACCTGCAAAATTACCGAACTCCGCAAAGAGGATAAAATCGCAGAGGGAGCCATCAAGCGCATCCAAAGAACACGCGAATCCAACCGTATTGACCGGGAAAACAGGATACCGCTGCATCCCAGACCACGCCGCCGCAGAAGGGAACGGGAGCGCGAATGATGTCAGTTTGCACCCAATGTGCAGGACGGTTCTTGTGCAATTCTGTGAATAGCTTTCCGGCGGGATTGCTGGTATCGTTGTACCGAACCCAAAATGCAGCAACTTGAAAAAAGGAGAGATGCCTATGGTAGCAGGACGCTTACAGGAGAAAAATGGATTTTATTACATCGTGCTGAGTTACACGGACTCGGCGGGGAAACGCCGTCAGCCGTGGATCGGCACAGGGCTGCCCGTCAAGGGCAACAAAAAACGCGCCGAAAAAATGCTGGCGGATACGCGAAAGGATTTCACGATTCCCAAAGGTCAGGTGTCCGAACTCAGCCCCGATATGGCATTCAGCGACTATATGCGGTACTGGCTGAAAATGATGCGCACAGCCGTAACGGAAACTACTTACTCGTCCTATTGCTTCAATGTGGAAAAGCACATCATTCCCTACTTTGAACCGCTGGGCGTAACGCTGGCAGGGCTGCAGCCGCGCCAGATTCAGAGCTTTTATCTGCACGAAGCGGAAACGCTGAAAAACACCTCTATACTGCGATTCCACGCCAACCTTCACAAAGCGCTGAAATACGCCGTGCGCATCGACCTGATAGCCAGCAACCCGGTGGACAAGGTGGACCGCCCCAAGCCGCAGGCGTTCATGGCAAGCTATTACAGCGCCGAGGAAATGGAAAAGCTCTTTGAAGCCGCCCAAGGCCATAAGCTGGAACTTATCATCCAGCTTGCAGCCTTTTACGGCTTGCGCCGTGCCGAGGTGATGGGCTTGCGGTGGGAGGCCATCGACTTTGAAGCCAAGACGCTGACCATTCGCCACATCGTAACCAGCACCCGCATTGATGGCAAGAAGATTTTGGTAGAAGCTGACCGCGCCAAAACAAAATCCAGTCTGCGCACCTTGCCGCTGGTAGACCCGATTGCGGAGCGCTTAAAAGCCGTCAAAGAGCAGCAGGAATACAACCAAAAAATCTGCGGCAACTGCTATAATCGAGAGTACCTTGGTTATGTATTTGTGGATGCAATGGGCAACCTGATCCAGCCGGATTCCGTGACGACAGGCTTTCCGCAGTTGTTGAAAGAGAATGGTCTGCGCAGGATTCGCTTTCACGATTTGCGCCACTCCTGTGCCAGCCTATTGCTGAAAGAGGGCGTACCGATGAAGCAGATTCAAGAGTGGTTAGGGCACAGCGATATTTCCACCACAGCCAACATTTACGCACATCTGGATTCGCAATCCAAGAATTTGAGCGCCCGGACAATGGCAAACACGCTGACACTGCCCGAAGCGCAGCCCATAAAGAAGTGGTGATTTGAACAGCGGCGGCATCTGAGAAATCAGGTGCCGCCTTTTTTGCTGTCAATTTGTACCCAAGCTGCGGGAAGAATCTTGTGTAGTTCTGTGAATAGCTATTTGCCGCAATTGCTGGTATGATTTGTACCGAACCCGAAAATCACTACTTGAAAATAAAGGGGAGATGCCTATAAAAATAGCTTCGGAATTTTGCAAAGCAATAAAAAATCACTACCCAATGTAGAATTGAGTAGTGATACTTGGCGCAGACGGTGGGATTCTCCCGCGCCCTTGCAACAGTCCGCAGGACTGTTGCAGCCCGGCGGGACGCAAAGCGCCGGGCACGGGCTGTTCGAATCCCACCTTGCAACCCTTGCATAGTTTGCCGCAAAAATAAAAAGCAGCGCCCCGCAAGGTGCTGCTTTTGGCGCAGACGGTGGGATTCGAACCCACGTGACATTGCTGTCAAATTGATTTCGAGTCAATCTCGTTACGACCGCTTCGATACGTCTGCTTATTTAGTTTTTATCGCACCGCCTCGCACAGCGTTTGGAAAAATGCGAGATTTCGATGCAAGATAACGATGAAAGGTTGGGTGCGCGACACCCGATAAAGCCCGCCGTTATGGGATTTCCTGCGGACAAGGCGACCTGCCGGATGCAAACTTTCGAGTCAATCTCGTTACGACCGCTTCGATACGTCTGCCTATTTAGTTTTTATCGCACCGCCCCGCATAGCGTTTGGAAAAATGCGAGATTTCGATGCAAGATAACGATGAAAAGTTGGGTACGCGACACCCGATAAAGCCCGCCGTTATGGGATTTCCTGCGGACAAGGTGACCTGCCGGATGCAAACTTTCGAGTGCTCCCTCTTACGACGTCTTGGGTAATGCTCCACAGCATAAATTTTGTACAGCTTATTATAACAGCTTGCGGGGCAAATGTCAATTCTTTGCGGGTGGGAAAATGTCGGGTGGGAAAATGTCAGTGGGGTGTATCTGCAATGAACGTCTGCGTTTTCTGCATGACGTCCTGCAGGGTCGCCAGGTCGTGCAAAACGTCGCCGGTTTCCAGGGAATGATTGGCGTTCTCATAAAGACAGAGCGGCGTGCCGTTGGCGCGGGCTGCGGCGGCGACGGAGAAAGCATCGCTCCAGGGGTCGGCGGTGCCTAAAAAGGCAAGGGCATTCTGCGGGGCAAGCGCAAACGTCAGGGAGAGCGGCGTGTAGAGAATCTGGCGGCAGGGGATGCCGTGGCGCTGGGCGAAGGCGGCGGAGACAGCGGTGCCGATGCTCTTGGAAAGAAACAGTACATCGTCGTATTGCGGCCAATCTACGGCGGACAGCTGGGCCTCGGCCTGGGCGTACAGGGTGTCAAATGCCTCGCGCAGGGCGGCGGGGCTGCCGCGCAGGCCGTCCTTGTGGTAGGTGTATTGCAGCAAAAGGGTGTGGTCGTACCCGGCGCAGGCCGCCAGCTTACGGCTGTAGTAGAGCAGCGGCTTATCACAGTGGTAGCCGATCCCGGGAAAACAGACAACGAGCTTCATGGGAAAAACCTCTTTGTTGGATGATAGCAGGCGCAAAACGCCCTGACTACAAGTATACCACGCCGACACCTCAATGACAAGAAACCGCCGTGCAGCTCCGGGCCGCACGGCGGTTGGGTACTTTATGCCTTTTTCAGAATGCAGAAGGCGGCAGCCACGAGGGCCAGGGGCAGCAGCAGAGGCAGCAGCGCGCCGACGACGGCGAAAACCACCAGCAGCGGCAGGGCGATCACGAACAGCAGTGTGGCGACAAATTTCGCCAGGCCCCAGGTCACATGGAAGGCCAAACCGACAGACTTGACGAACAGCCAGGCAAAAACAAAAAGAACAAACAGCGTAAACATCCTCTATAACTCCTTTGTGCAGGTACGCGGTCAGGCGAGGGCGTGTTCCCTCAACCTGTAATACGATTTTAGCACGGGAATTGTTGCAGAAACAGGAGAAAAAGAGAAAAATAGAGGGAAATTTTTGCTGGTGGGGGAGAGATAGAAGGTTATTCCTCCAGCTTCCTTTTATACGTCTCCGCGTCGATCTGGCCGTTGGCCAGCATGCGCTCGGTCCAGAGCTGGAGGGTCTCCACGGTGAGGGAGATGCGCTCAAGTTCCTGACGGATATGGATGAAATCGTCGATTTCGTCGTTGGAAATTTTGCCGTCGGCGGCGATCTCGATCAGGCGCTCCTTCTTGCTGTTCATTGCGTTCAGCGAGGCCAGCATCTCAAGGATGATGGCCGGCAGCTCGCGCCGCGTGACAAACGGTACGTACCGCTGGCCGATAGGGCACTGCTGCGAGCAGTAGCAGTTGCACAGCGACGGGCGCTTGTACTTTTCGGCCATCGTCAGCACCTCGTCGGGGCGGGGCACGGTGCGTTCGTTCTCAATTTTTTCAATGCGCTCGGGGGCTATCGTTTCCAGCAGCTCACTGGCTTTTTCGCGGGTCAGGCCCAGCTCCTCGCGGGCAAGCTGGTAGCTGTTTTTGTTTTCTTTGGTGGATGTACGTCCCATGTTCGGCCTCGTTTCCTTATTATAGATAAAAGCGTAGCACATTTTCCGGTTTGCCGCAAGGGATTCGACAGGGAATTGTTGCACTTTGCGCGCGGAATTGCTATAATATATTCTGTAAATTTGTATGTAACGGAGGGCTTCTCCCATGAACTGGATCGATAAACTCGAACGCCGCTACGGCAACCTCGGCATCCCGAACCTCATCAACGGGCTGCTGATCGGACAGCTGGCGGCAGGCATCATCATGCTGTTCTTCAACCGCGATTTCGGCAGTCTGCTGATGCTGAGCCGCACCTATGTGCTGCACGGACAGATTTGGCGCCTTATCACGTTTTTGTTCCAGCCCATCTGGCTGGGCGGCGTCTTTGGCGTGCTGAACCTGCTGTTCTACTACTGGCTGGGCAACGCGCTGGCCCGCGTCTGGGGCGATTTCCGCACGACGCTGTTTCTGGCACTGGGCATGCTGGGTGCGTGGGTCAGCTGCTTTCTGACAGGCTACGCCGGGCCGAGCGCCATCTTCCAGAGCATGCTGTTCGCCTACACCTGGCTGTGGCCGGATCAGATGGTGCTGCTGTTTGGCATCATTCCGTTCAAGATGAAATACCTGGGCTGGATCGAGCTGGCGTTTTGGGCCTTCAGCTTTTTGACGGGCAGCTTCGCCATCAAGGTCAGCCTCGTGCTGGGGCTGGCGGGTTTTCTGGCGTTTTATGGCCGCGAGGTCTTTGACTGGTGCGTTGACGCCGTGAAGGACTGGAAGCGCCGCCGCGACTGGGAAAACCGCAACCGTTGAAAAATTCGATGTATCAATAGAAAGGCTGGATAACCATGAAGCTTATCACTGCAATCGTCAATAAAGAGGATTCCAAGAATGTCTGCAACGAGCTGCTGAAAAGCAAGTTCTACGTCACCCGTCTGGCCACCACCGGCGGCTTCCTGATGGCGGGCAACATGACGCTGCTGATCTGCACCGATGACGAGCGTGTCGATGACTGCATCGGCATCATCTCCAAGTGCTGCAAGCAGCGCACCGAGATCGTGCCTGGCACGGCCACGCTGGGCCTGGGCATTGAGAGCACGATGCCGATGGAGGTCACGGTCGGCGGCGCTACCGTCATGGTCACGAACGTCGAGCGCTTCGAGAAGCTGTGATGCTGGAGCGCCTGGCGGGCAATGACGCGCTGAAAGCCGAGCTTGGCACGGCCCTGCGCGGCGGGCGGCTGCCCCATGCGGTTTTGCTGGTGGGGGAGCCGGGCTGCGGCGCGGGCTTTGCTGCGCGCTGTCTTGCTGCCGATTACCTGTACCCTGCCGGCGGCCCCCACGCCGAGGCAGTGCTGAAAAAAGAGGACACCGAATGCCTGGTTCTGCAGGGCGAGGGTGCAAGCGGGCAGATCCCCGTTAAAAAGGTGCGCGAGGCGCGGGAGGCGATCCAGCGCTCGGCGCTGTCCACCGACGCGGCGGGCCGCGTGCTGTTCATCTACGGCGCGCAGAATCTGAACGGATCGTCCGCCAACGCGATGCTGAAGATCATCGAGGAGCCGCCCGAGGGGGTGCTGTTCCTGCTGACGGCGACGAGCGCGGCCACCGTGCTGCCGACGATCCGCAGCCGGTGCGCGGCCTACACGATTGCGCCGGTGCCCGCGGCAGACTGTGCCGCCCGCTTAAAGGCCGAGCGTCTGCCCGCCAAGGCGGCGGAAGAGCTGGCGTTTTTGTATGAGGGGCACATCGGCACCGCGCTGAAAAGCTGGAACGACCCGACGGCCAAAGCCGCGCTGGGCATGGCCAAAACGCTGTGCGGCTACGCGGCGCAGGGCGACACCTACCGCGCGCTGGCGCTGCTGACGAAGTACGAGCGCGACAAGGACGGCTTTGCGGCCCTGCTGTGGACGCTGGACCAGCTGTGCAGCGCTGTGCTGCGCCGCCCCGCCTACGGGCAGGAGCAGTGCGGCGGGCTGACCCCGGCGGGCGCGGCGAAGATTTTGAACGCCGACGCCCGGGCAAGGAAAAGCCTGACCGGAAACGGAAATCTGCGGTTAAACGTGGCCGTGCTGGCGGGGGAAATTGCGTGAAAAACCTTCCCCCGAGGGGGAAGCCGCCCAACATGCGCAGGGGAGGATTCCATATCAGCCCGTGGGCGTCGGGGACACCGCCCCCTGCAACAATGCTAAAATGACAATGACCATATAAAAGGACCGAACCAATGAAAGTAGTATCCGTTAAATTTAAAGAAAATGGCCGGGCGTATTATTTTGACCCGGGCGAGTTCAAGATCAAGGAGGGCGACTTTGTCGTCGTCACGACGGCCCGCGGCACCGAATGCGGCGAGGTCGTCCGCGCCGCGCATGAGGTGCCGGGCTTCTCCCGCGAGGTCAAGCCGGTCATCCGCGTGGCCGACGCCGTGGACGTGCGCCGTATGCGCCAGAACCGCGCCGATGTGCAGCAGGCGTACCATATCTGTGAGCAGCGCATTGCCGCCCACAACCTGAAAATGAAGCTGGTCGATGCCGAGTACACGCTGGACCGCAGCAAGCTGGTGTTCTACTTCACGGCCGACAACCGCGTGGACTTCCGCGAGCTGGTCAAGGACCTGGCGTCCCAGTTCCACACCCGCATCGAGCTGCGCCAGATCGGCGTGCGCGATGAGAGCAAGATGCTGGGCGGTCTGGGGTTTTGCGGTCAGCCGTTCTGCTGCAGCCGGTTTTTGAAAAACTTCCAGCCCGTGTCCATCAAGATGGCGAAGGAGCAGGGGCTGAGCCTGAACCCTGCCAAGATCAGTGGGTCGTGCGGACGCCTGATGTGCTGTTTGGCTTATGAACAAAAGAGCTACGAATACCTGAACTCGATCACGCCGCAGGTGGGCAGCATCGTCCGCACGCCGGACGGCGAGGGCACGGTCATTGAAGTGAACGTGGTGGCGGGCACACTGAAGGTGCGCTCCAACGTGGAAATCCTGGCGCCGCGCATCTATAAGCGCGACGAATGTGTCTATGTCCGCGGCGGCAAGCGCACACCGCTCCCCGCTGATAAAGAGGACAAATAACGGACTACAGCGGCGGTTAGTTGCGACTTACCGTCGAAAAAATTCAAGATATGGCACTTGCCAAATCAGTCGTAATGTGATACACTAAATACAACGCAGTAGGCAGAGCAAACCGACTGTGTGCCATCCCGGGGAGCAGCCGTGCAGGGCCGGGAGGGTACAAACTATAGATTCAGCACGGAGATAAGGAGTTCACGATGGCTCATACCGTTTCCAGCGAGTGCGTTGCTTGCGGTGCATGTGTTGACACCTGCCCCGTTGGCGCAATCACCATGGAGGACAAGGCTGTTGTCGATGCAGCTTCCTGCGTTGACTGCGGCGCTTGCGAGGGCGTTTGCCCCACCGGTGCTATCCAGGCTGAGTAAGCTACATTAGCACATTCCGCGCGGCCCCCA
>OJAG01001321.1_pt1 | contig 15491 bp, 12 predicted proteins | sample 1589021 | NCBI WGS metagenome assembly OJAG01 (sample SAMN03283264) | human gut metagenome | biome: human-associated habitat; material: feces | host: Homo sapiens | place: USA | collected 2013 | reverse complement strand
AGTAGGAATGAAACATGGAAGTTTATAACTTTTTATAAGTTTTCAGTAACGGAAAGAGTATGCATTATCATGTACTTACATTGTTTCCCGAGATGATCGAACAGGGTATGGGAACCAGTATTATGGGACGGGCTATGGAGCAGGGACTGATCCGGCTGACTGCAACGAACATCCGGGATTTTTCAACCAATAAACATATGAAAGTGGACGACTATCCATATGGCGGAGGAGCCGGCATGGTGATGCAGGCAGAACCTGTCTACGGAGCATGGAAACAGGTGACCGAATCCATCGGATACAAACCACGTGTGATCTATCTGACACCGCAGGGAAAAGTATTTCAGCAGTCGATGGTGGAAGATTTTGCCAGAGAACAGGATCTTGTATTCTTGTGTGGGCACTATGAAGGTATCGATGAGCGTGTGCTGGAAGAAGTGGTAACAGATTATGTGTCCATCGGTGATTATGTACTGACAGGCGGGGAACTTCCGGCACTGGTAATGATGGATGCAATTTCCCGTTTTGTGCCGGGAGTGCTGAAAAATGAAGAATCCGCGGAATTTGATTCCTTCCATGACAATCTTCTGGAATATCCGCAGTACAGCCGTCCGGCAGAATGGATGGGGAAAAAAGTACCGGATGTGCTGCTTTCCGGTCATCATGCGAATATTGAAAAGTGGAGGAGAGAGCAGTCTATCCTGCGAACACTTCAGAACCGTCCGGAACTTCTGGAAGATGCAGTATTGAGTAAAAAAGAAAAACAGTATCTGGAACAGCTGCGGAGAAATATGGCACAAGAGGATCCATCCCCCTGTGAAAAATAAAAAATCTGGTATTAGAGAAAATTCTTCTCACATATACTGAGTAGTAGTATAGGTGAGGAGGATTTTTCTATATGGAGCCATTTGCTGTCTACAAAGATATACAAGCCCGTACGAAGGGCCAATTCCTTCTTGGAGTGGTAGGACCGGTCCGGACGGGCAAATCCACATTTATCCGGCGGTTCATGGAACTTCTGGCACTTCCGGGAATGGAAGAACAGGATGCTGCGGAGGTGCGGGATCAGCTGCCGGTTTCCGGTTCAGGAAAAACAATTACAACAGTGGAACCCAAATTTATTCCCAGGGAAGCGGTGAATGTAAATCTGGGAGAAGAGATTCCGGTGAAGATCCGACTGATCGACTGCGTGGGATTTATGGTGCCTGAAGCTACAGGGGATATGGAGCAGGAAAAAGAACGAATGGTAAAAACCCCCTGGTATGAACAGGAGATTCCGTTTCATCAGGCGGCAGAGATCGGAACCAGAAAAGTAATCCAGGAACATTCTACTATCGGTCTTGTAGTAACCTGCGACGGTTCCTTCGGTGATATTCCACGTAAAAATTTTGTGGATGGAGAAGAAAAGACAGTACAGGAACTCAAAAAACAGGGGAAACCATTTTTGATTCTTGTGAATTCGAAAAAGCCGTACGGGGAAGAGGCACAGAAGCTGGTAAGAGAACTGGAAGAAAAATATCAGGCAGCGGTACTCGGGGTAAACTGTGAACAACTTCGAAAAGAAGATGTGCTCCGGATCCTGGAAAAGATTCTTTATGAATTCCCGGTGCGTCAGATTGAATATTACATACCAAAATGGGTGGAACTGCTTCCGGTCACCCATTATCTGAAAGAAGATCTGTTGAAACAGATGAAAGAGAAGATGGGAACCATGGAATATATCCGTGATATCCGGCAGGAAAATCTGGAGATGGACAGTAACTATGTCAAATCAGTCACACTGGAAGAAATCAACCTTTCCAACGGCGTGGTAAAAGTCCGTATTCAGATCGAAGACCCCTATTATTATCAGGTGATGAGTGAGATGACCGGTGTGACGATAGAGAGCGAGTATCAGCTGATCCATACGCTGAAAGAGCTGGCGCAGATGAAACAGGAATATACAAAAGTCCAGCAGGCCATCGAATCCGTACGTGGAACAGGTTATGGTGTGGTGATCCCAGAGAAAAATGAGATCACACTGGAAGAACCGATTGTGATCCGTCAGGGAAACAAATACGGTGTTAAGATCAAGTCGGTCAGTCCGTCCATCCATATGATCAAAGCGAATATTGAGACGGAGATTGCACCGATTGTAGGAAGCGAGGAACAGGCGCACGATCTGATCACATTCATCAAAGAAAATGAAAAAAATACCGATGATGGTATGTGGGAGACCAATATTTTCGGAAAATCCATCGAACAGCTGGTAGAAGACGGCATCCGTACCAAGATTGCTCAGATCAGTGAAGAAAGTCAGGTGAAGCTGCAGGATACGATGCAAAAGATTGTCAATGACAGCAAGGGCGGGTTGATCTGTATAATTATCTGAAAAAAGTGCTGAGGAAAATGCAAAGAAATTGACAAAGATTTGTAACAAAGTTATAATAAAAGCTGTGACAAAGAAATCAGTACATTGTTTTGCAAATAACTGTATCCTGCATGAATGCTGCAGTTATTTTGAAAACGTTGTATCAGTATGATGTCGGGATCAGAAGATCCGGGTATCAGTCATATCGAGAAAAGTGTAATGCTTCAGATATGGAAGGAAATACAATAGAAGGAAATACATATGAAGAAAAAATACGTAAGCAGATTACTGGCAGGATGCCTTACAGTTACCATGCTGACACCGACCGGGGCACTGGCAAGTGTTCCGCAGCCGGTAGTGACACAGGAAGCATCCCAGGTGGCCGGGCAGGAGAACGAAACAGAAAACAAAGAACAGGCAGAGGAATATGCAGCAGAGGGTGCGGCAGAGGTACAGACAGACAAAACTGAAGCAGCAGAAAACAGAACAGCTGCAGATAAGAGCAGAGAACAGACAGAACCGCAGACAGCACAGACCGGTGAACAGGCAGAACCGCAGACAGCACAGACCGGTGAACAGGCGGTTTCAGAGGAAGAACCTCAGGTACAGGTACAGCCACGGGCTGTAGTGGATGTCAATCAGTGGATCCGGGATGGAAACCGCTGGTGGTACCGTCATGCAGACGGAAGCTATACCACCAATGGATGGGAAGTGATCAATGGAGCCTGGTATTACTTTGACGGAGCCGGCTGGATGGTAACCGGCTGGTTAAAACGTCCGAGCGGCTGGTATTATCTGACAGGAAGCGGAGCGATGGCAACGGGCTGGATCCAGCTGGGAAGTACCTGGTATTATCTGAATGAAAGTGGAACGATGCAGGCAGATACCTGGATCGGAAACAATTATGTAGACGGAAGCGGAGCCTGGATCCCGGGGAAAGTAAAAGCACAGGCCGGCTGGATACAGAGCGGAAACCGCTGGTGGTATCGTCATGCAGACGGAAGCTATACCAGAAATAACTGGGAAATGATCAACGGAAGCTGGTATTATTTTGACGGAGCCGGCTGGATGGTAACCGGCTGGCTGAAGCTTGGAAACAACTGGTACTATCTGAATCCGGGTAATGGAGCTATGGTAACCGGCTGGTTACAGCTGGGAAGCACCTGGTATTACATGAATGGAAGCGGAGCCATGGCGACAGACACCTGGATCGGAAACAGCTATGTGGATGCCAATGGTGTATGGGATCAGTCAAAAACAAAGGCGCAGGCTTACTGGGTTCAGAATAACGGCCGCTGGCTGTATGTGCAGGAAGATGGTTCTTATGCAAAGAGCACATGGAAAACGATTGACGGAAAAGAATACTATTTCGGTGCTGACGGTTATATGGCAACCGGCTGGCTGAAGCAGGGAAGCACCTGGTATTATCTGAAACCGACCGCAAAGAACAGTGCAGAAAAAGTAGGTGAGAAAGCCTATAATTACTGGGTTGGAACAGCCGGGATCGGTGGTTATTACATTGATAAATACGGCAGAATGGTAGCCGGTAAAGATTACAGCCTCGGAAGTTATGTCTATACATTCGATGCCAACGGACTATGCACGAACCGGGAAAACCGTTATCTTCAGGTGACTGATGCGAATGGAAGAAAATACAATGTGGAAAAGAAAACATATCTTTCCGATCCTCAGGTGGGTGTGGATGTAACAGAGGACGAGTTCCTTGCGGCAGCTGTCTATGCAGAGTCGGCAAACCAGGGACTTACCGGTATGACAGGTGTCGCGATGGTTATGTTAAACCGCATGCGGACCAATAAGACCAGCTCGGCTCCATATCCATCAGAAGCGAAAAATATGATTTATCAGGCAACACAGTTTGAAGTGGCAAGAGACGGAGCATTGACAAGAAGCCTGAATCTCATCGTGAGCGGCAAAGGCGGTACAGCGATGGAAAATGCAAAAAAAGCTGTTGCGAACGCCAGAGCAATCTGTGATACTTACGATAATAACAAGACCGATGAGTTGAGCGATGAAGTGCAAGGTATACTGGAAGAACTGAAGGTTCCGGAAGGTCATACTATGCTGGAATATCTGGGATTTATGACACCAAAAGCATTTGAGAATGCGAATCTGGATCCGGAAAAAACACATGCATTTACCTATAAAAATACGACGTTCTACAGCACCTGGATCAAAAAATCCTGATACTATCCATCATTGACAGCCTACAGGAAAGAGTTTATAATATTGTCGTGAAAAATTTATCACATACAGTTGCAGGAAAACAGGTGAAATTCCTGTACAAGTCCGTTACCGTTAAAGTCGGAGTACTCTCTGTATGGTGAGGACTGTAAACATTTGCGGCAACCGAAGGATTACAGAATAGAAATGAGCAGGAAAACCGTTGTCTTTTTGACAACGGTTTTTTACTTACAGGAAACTGCTTTCCTGCAAAGTAAAAACGCTCCGCGAGAATGTGCAAAGACACATTCTTTGTTCATGTATGCAGGCAACAAGACAAAGCAATAAGTAAACTGTGATTGGAAAAAATAATATGGATAAAAAAACACACCGCACCGGTCTGGAAGGGTATTATGCGGTAGATGAAAAAAACAGAAAACTTCGTTACGGTTATACAACCGGTTCCTGTGCGGCAGCTGCGGCGCAGGCGGCAACGCGGATGCTGCTGACCGGAGAAAAAGTGGAAGAGGTGGCTTTACAGACACCAAAAGGAATTTTACTGCATCTGCTGATCGAGGAGATTTCCATGGATGAGGGAAGGGTGCGCTGTGCCGTGCAGAAGGATGGCGGTGATGATCCGGATGTAACGACGGGAATCTATGTATATGCAAACGTTTCCCGCAGGGATGCACCACAGATTACTCTGGACGGAGGGATCGGCGTAGGAAGAGTGACCAGACCGGGTCTGTGGCAGGCAGTTGGCGAGGCGGCGATCAACAAGGTTCCAAGGCAGATGATCCTTGAAAATGTAGAGCAGGTCTGTAAAGAATATCACTACACCGGAGGTCTGGATGTGCAGATTGAGATTCCGGCAGGAGTGGAGCTTGCAAAAAAGACGTTTAATCCACGTCTGGGTATCGAAGGCGGAATCTCTGTTCTTGGAACAAGTGGCATCGTGATCCCGATGAGTGAGACAGCACTGGTGGCCAGCCTGCGGCTGGAGATGAAGATGCTGGTGGAAGGCGGCGGGTCTTATCTGGTGATTACACCGGGAAATTACGGTCAGGCTTTTTCAAAAGAACAGACAAGACTGGATCTTACCTATTCGATGAAATGTAGCAATTATGTGGGGGAGACCCTGGATATGGCAAGAGAGCTGGGAGTAAAGGGTATCTTGTTTATCTCCCATATCGGCAAATTTGTGAAAGTAGCCGGCGGAATCATGAATACCCATTCCCGCCAGGCAGACAGTCGAAGCGAACTGATGGCAGCGAATGCGATCCGCGCCGGCGCAGATCTGGAGACAGCAAAAGAGATTCTTGATACGATCACCACGGAGCAGAGTGTGGAGATTTTAAAACGAAAGGGTTATCTGGAAGCTACGATGAAAGAAATCAGTGACCGGGTAGAATTCTATCTGAATAAAAGGGCAGGCGAACAGCTGGAAGTGGGAACTATCTTATTTTCCAATGTATATGGAAAGCTGGCAGAAACCTCGAAGGTTCCGGAACTCGCCCGAAAAATCATGAAGCAGGCAGAAAAAAAAGCACACGATCAATGTGCAGATAAAGAACAGAAACCAAATCAACAGAAAAACGAGGAGAAAAAACTATGAGTGGAATATTATATGGACTTGGAGTGGGACCGGGAGATCCGGAACTGCTGACACTGAAAGCCCTTCGTCTGATCCGCGAGAATCCTGTGATCGCAGTACCGGGCAACGATATAAAAGCCAGTGTCGCTTATCAGATCGTAAAAGGAGCATATCCAAAACTGGATGAAAAAGAACTGATTCCGGTGGCTATGCCGATGACAAAAGACAGGGCAGTACTGGAGGACAATCATAATAAGGCTGCAGATGCAGTGGAATCTTATCTGAAACAGGGAAAAAATGTGGTGTTTCTGACACTGGGAGATCCTACTATATATTCCACTTATCTGTATGTACATAAACGTATCCTGGAACGCGGTTATCAGGCTGAAATCGTGAGCGGGATCACTTCTTTCTGTGCAGTGGCGGCCCGTCTTAATATGGGTCTGGCGGAGATGGCAGAACCGCTCCATGTGATTCCGGCGACCTATAAAGCAGAAGAAATGGATGAGCTTTTAAAATTGCCTGGAACCAAAGTGCTGATGAAAAGCGGCAAACGCCTGAAAAAAGTAAGAGACAGCATTTTAAGAAGCGGACAGAATGCCGTAATGATCGAAAACTGCGGCATGCCGGAGGAAAAAATCTATGCATCGGCCAAAGAGATACCGGAAGAAGCAGGATATTATACCCTTCTGGTCGTAAAAGATAAAAAATAAGAGAAAATAAGAGTGCCTGACGCCAGGGACAAGAGAGGAGAAAACATATGGTACATTTCGTAGGAGCAGGTTCCGGTGCACCGGATCTGATCACACTGAGAGGAAAAAAATTTCTGGAAGAAGCAGACGTAGTGATCTATGCAGGCTCACTGGTCAATCCACAGCTTCTTGAATACACGAAAGAAAACTGTGAGATCTACAATAGTGCGAAGATGACACTGGAAGAAGTTCTGGATGTGATCTTTGCAGCGGAAGAAAAGGGGCTGACAACGGTACGTCTCCATACCGGAGATCCTTCTTTGTATGGTGCGATCCGGGAGCAGATGGATGTTCTGGAAGAAAAAAATATTGCATTTGATTATTGCCCGGGTGTCAGCAGCTTCTGTGGTGCGGCATCCGCGTTGAACCTGGAATACACACTGCCGGATGTATCACAGAGTGTGATCATAACCCGAATGGAAGGAAGAACTCCAGTACCGGAAAAAGAGAGCATCCAGTCCTTTGCGGCCCATCAGGCAACGATGGTTGTCTTTTTAAGTACAGGCATGTTAGAAGAACTGAGCAGAAGACTGATCGAGGGTGGATACACCGCCGATACGCCGGCAGCGATTGTATACAAAGCGACCTGGGAAGATCAGAAAACATTCGTCTGTACAGTAGGAACGCTGGCACAGACAGCAAAAGAAAACAATATTACAAAGACCGCACTGATGATCATCGGTGATGTGGTGGCTCACAGCCACTATGACCGGTCAGAACTGTATAATCCGGCATTCACCACAGAGTTTCGGGAAGCAACAAAATAAGATGAAAAAGACAGGAATCATCGCATTCACAGAACATGGCTGTGTCCTTGGAGAAAAACTTCTGAGAGATCTGCAAAAGCAGGATCAGGAGGTGTATGGCTTTGTGAAAAGTAAATATGTAGAGCTTCCTGAAAAACATCCTTTTCGGAAAGTGAAAGGGACCCTGAGAGAATGGGCAGAAGAATGGATCCCCCGACTGGACGGAATCATCTTTTTCAGTGCCACCGGGATCGCTGTGAGAACCATCGCTCCTTTTGTGGTAAGTAAGAAAACAGACCCGGCGGTTGTGGTGATCGATGAACAGGGCAGCTATGCGATCTCTCTTCTCTCCGGTCATCTCGGCGGAGCAAACGAACTGACGGAATTCGCTGCAGAAAGCATCGGAGCGCAACCCGTGATCACCACAGGGACAGACGTAAACCACACTTTTGCGGTGGATGTCTTCGCCCGGAAAAACAATCTGGTGATTTCTGATATGGAGCTGGCAAAAGAGATGGCGGCGTTGCTGATCCGGGGAAAAACTATTGTCTGGGGAGCCGGAGAAGGATTCGTCTTTCCGAAAGAACAGACCATTCCGGAACAGCTGCGATTCCGGAAGACGGAAAGCCCGGATGGGAAACAGGGAACTTTATGGTTTGCAATCCCGCAAAGTGACAGAGAACAGGAAGAAGCCCTGGGAACGGAGCAGACTCGGATGCTTCATCTGTATCCGAAAAATGTGTATCTCGGGGTTGGCTGCAGGAAAAACACACCGGAAGAAAAGATCGAAACACAGATTCAGAAGTATCTGTCAGAACATGGAATAGCTGCAGAACAGATTATTCTGGCAGCCAGCATCGATCTGAAAAAAGAAGAGCCGGGCCTGCTGGCGTTCTGTGAAAAATATCACCTTCCTTTTGTGACTTATCGTGGAGAAGAACTTGAAAAAGCAAAAGGAACCTTTACGCCATCTGCATTTGTCAGTAAGATCACCGGTGTGGACAATGTATGCGAACGAAGTGCCAGCCTTGCCGGCGATGGCGGAACATTTATCATGAGAAAACAGGCCGCAGAGGGAGTGACCGCTGCGTGTACAATAAAGAAATGGAGTGTGAGCTTTGAATAAATTATATGTAATCGGTATCGGACCGGGAGAATACGAACAGATGACACTGAAGGCAATTCATGCAATGGAAAAAAGTGAGGTAATTATCGGCTATACAGTATATGTAGATCTGGTAAAAGAACATTTTCCGGGGAAAGAATTCCTGACCACTCCCATGAAAAAAGAGGTGGATCGTTGTGTGATGGCTTTTGAAGAAGCAAAAAAGGGAAAAGTAGTTTCCATGATCTGCAGCGGAGATGCCGGTGTGTACGGTATGTCCGGACTGATGTATGAGGTCGGTGTCAACTATCCGGAAGTAGAACTGGAGATTATTCCCGGTGTAACAGCAGCGACCGGCGGTGCGGCAGTACTGGGTGCTCCGCTGATCCACGATTTTTGTCTGATCAGTCTGAGTGATCTGTTGACACCGTGGGAGAAGATTGAAGCACGTCTGCTGGCAGCTGCAGAGGCTGATTTTGTTGTGTGTCTGTATAACCCGTCCAGCAGGAAGCGAAGCGATTATCTGCAGAAAGCCTGCGATCTGATGATGCAGTACAAGAGCCCGGAGACCGTATGCGGTATCGTAAGCTACATCGGAAGAGACGGGGAACATTATGAAGTGATGGATCTGAAAACCCTGCGGGATACGAAGGTAGACATGTTTACGACCGTATGGGTGGGCAATTCACAGACCAAAGAGATTAACGGTAAGATGGTAACACCGAGGGGATATCGAAATGTATAAAGTTCTGCTGTTCGGCGGTACGGTGGAAGGACGCACCGTGGCCGAATATTTGAATGAAAATAAAATACCTTCCATGGTATGTGTAGCTACGGAATACGGAGAAAGTCTGTTGCCGCAGGGCGAATATCTGGAATTATCCCACGAACGTCTGGATGAAAAGCAGATGGAAGAGCGGATGTTACAGATGGAGAACGGGCTGGTCATCGATGCGACTCATCCGTATGCCCAGGTAGTGACGGAAAATATTGAGACCGCCTGCGAACGTACCGGAACTGCCTATCTACGGGTGGTGCGTCAGGAAAGCCGGCGTCTTGAAGAAGAAGAAACCATTACATATGTAAAAAGCATCCGGGAAGCGGTGGAATATCTGGAAAAAACCAGTGGAAATATTCTGGTTACCACCGGGAGCAAAGAACTGTCTGCCTATACGGCACTGACCGATTATCAGGAAAGAATCTATGCCAGAGTGCTTTCTCTGGTGGAAGTTGTCTCTTCCTGCGCAAAACTTGGCATCGAAGGGAAACATCTGCTGTGCATGCAGGGACCTTTTTCCCGGGAAATGAATATCGCACTGATCCATCAGTTTGATATCGCATGGATGGTAAGTAAAGAATCGGGAAGAGCCGGAGGATTCCTGGAAAAATATCAGGCGGCAAAAGAAACCGGCTGCCGGATGATTGTCATCGGACGACCGAAGGAAGAACAGGGCATGGAACTGGAGAAATGTATCGAGTATCTGAACCGCCGGTTTCTCCCGAAAGAAAATGTTGCAAATGATACAAAAATGGAAATTGTCAATACTGATACAGAAAATATAGAAAATATAGAGAATATAGAGAATCCCGGCAGTGGGCAGGAAAAGGTTGCGCAGGAACCTGTCATGCAGGAAGCAGCAACGCAAAATACAGAAGCGGTAACCGAAGGAGAAGAAACTGAGGATATCCTTCTGGGGCAAAAGGTATCTCTTGTGGGAATCGGTATGGGAACTGCAGATACTCTGACACAGGAAGGAAAACAGGCACTGGAGTGTGCGGATCTTCTGATCGGAGCAGCACGGATGGTGGAACATATCCGGAAACCGGGCCAGGAAGTCTGGACCGGATACAAACCGGAAGAGATCTGTGCCTATATTGCGGCCCATCCGGAGCACAGAAACGTGGCGATTGCCCTCTCAGGGGATGTCGGATTCTACAGCGGAGCCAAAAAACTCCTGGAGACACTGCACCGGGAACTGCCTATGGTACAAAAAAAAGTGTACAGTGGCATATCTTCTATGATTTATTTCTGCGCAAAACTGGAAACACCGTGGGAAGATGTTCATCCGGTCAGCCTTCATGGAAGAGAGTGCAATCTGCCCGGACTTCTGCGTATATACGGAAAGATTTTTGCTATTGTGGGAACGACAGACGGCATTGCAAAATTGTGTCAGAAGTTGCAGCGCTACGGCATGGGTGATGTGCGGGTAGAGGTGGGCGAACGGCTTTCTTACCCGGAAGAAAAGATCACCCGGGGATATGCCTGGCAGCTGACAGAACTTGAGACGGACAGTCTCAGTGTCGTGTTATTTACCAGAGAGGGAAAAGAAGCCATCGTGACACACGGGATCCCGGATGAAGCATTTATCCGGGGAAAAGTGCCGATGACGAAAGAGGAAGTGCGAGGCATCTCCCTGTCAAAATTACAGCTGACACGGCATTCGATTGTTTACGATGTGGGAGCCGGAACCGGTTCTGTATCCGTAGAGATGGCTATGCAGGCGGTAGAAGGCCGGGTATATGCGATCGAGAAAAAACCGGAGGCTGTGGAACTGTTATATAAAAACAAAGAAAAGTTCGCAGCAGATAATCTTGAGATTGTCGAAGGACTGGCACCTGAAGCCTGCGTGGATCTGCCGGTACCGACCCATGCTTTTATCGGAGGCTCCTCCGGTAACATGAAAGACATCCTTAAACTGCTGCTTTCAAAGAATCCCGGGATCCGTGTGGTGATCAACTGCATCGCTCTCGAATCCGTGGGAGAGGCCATGAACTGTCTGAATGTTCTGCCATTTGAGCAGGTGGATATCGCACAGGTGCAGGTAGCAAAAGGCAAAAAAGCGGGATCTTATCATCTGATGATGGGACAGAATCCGGTCTATGTGATTTCCTGCCGGGGAAAGGAAGAAACAAATGAATAACAAACGTAAAGTGCCGCGAATCCTTCTCGGGGCAGCCGCGAGCGGAAGCGGAAAGACACTGCTCACCTGCGGACTGCTGCAGGCATTAAAAAACAGAAACCTGCAGGTTGCTTCTTTCAAGTGTGGACCGGATTATATTGACCCGATGTTTCACAGCCGTGTGATCGGAACAAAAAGCAGGAACCTGGACAGCTTTTTTGCGAAGGAAGATACCCTGCGGTATCTTCTGGAGAAAAATGCAAGAGACTGTGATATTTCTGTGATTGAAGGCGTGATGGGTTACTATGACGGACTTGCGGGGATCTCTCCGAAAGCCAGTGCCTATGATGTGGCAAGAATCACAAAAACCCCCGCGGTGCTGATCGTAAATGCAAGGGGAATGAGTCTGTCTGCGGCAGCTTTTGTCAAGGGCTTTGTGGAATACAGAGAAGACAGTCAGATCCGTGGTGTGATTCTGAATCAGATATCCCCAATGATGTATCCGCGGTTAAAGCAGATCATCGAAGAAACCCTGCCGGTGAAAGTGTACGGGTATGTTCCGGTGGTGAAGGACTGCGTGCTGGAAAGCCGTCATCTGGGTCTGGTGATGCCGGAAGAAATCGCAGATCTGCATGATAAACTGATGAAACTGGCAGAGATCCTGGAAAGATCCGTGGATATTGACGGACTTCTGGAACTGGCAGAAGGTGCAGAGGAACTTCCTGTTCAGGAATCACTGACCGGTTATCATACAAAAAGAACTGTAAGGATCGCTCTGGCGAAGGATGAAGCGTTCTGCTTTTTCTATCAGGACAATCTGGAACTTCTGGAAGAAATGGGTGCGCAGTTGATTCCCTTTTCTCCTATTCATGATGAAAAACTCCCGGAAAATATAGACGGAATGCTTTTTCATGGCGGATATCCGGAACTGTATGCAAAAGCACTGAGTGAGAATAAAAAAATGCTTACTTCTGTCCGTGAGGCGGTACAGGCAGGTATTCCCTATATGGCAGAATGCGGTGGTTTTATGTATCTACATCAGGAGATGGAGGACATGGAAGGACACAGCTGGCCAATGGCTGGGGTTATTCCCGGCAAATCCTGGCGTACGCCCCGGCTTACCAGATTCGGTTATATTACCCTGGAAGACGGAACGTGTTTCGGGAAGAATGTGGGAGGAATCCGGGCCCATGAATTTCATTATTTTGATTCGGATAACTGCGGGGAAAGTTATACGGCCAGAAAACCACTGAGCAGTCGGTCATGGAACTGTATACACAGTGACAGACAGGGAATGAGCGGATTTCCGCATATGTATTATTACAGCAATCTGCAGGTGCCGGAACAGTTCTTACGCACCTGTGAGGAAAGGAAGGCATAAGTATGACGTTAGAGGAAACACTGGAGAAGATACATCCGGCAGATGAGACAGCCATGGAAGCGGCTCAGGCACACTGGAACAATATTGCCATGCCGCTTCACAGTCTGGGACGGCTGCAGGATACGGTCGTTCGTATCGCCGGTATGACAGGGAATGCCAGAGTGAACCTGAAGAAAAAAGCTCTGGTGGTCATGTGCGCCGATAACGGTGTAGTGGAAGAAGGTGTGACACAGAGCGGGCAGGAAGTGACCAAAATCGTAGCCGAAAATTTTCTGAAAGAAAAGGCTACAGCAAGTATCCTCTGTAAAAAAGCAGGTGCAGATATCTTCCCGGTGGACATCGGGATTGCCACGGACAGCACGATTCTTCAGCATAAAGTGATGTACGGAACAAAAAATATGGCGAAAGAGCCTGCCATGACAAGAGAACAGGCTGTTCAGGCACTCGAAGTCGGTATCCATATGGTGGAAGAACTCAAAGAAAAAGGGTATGGAATCATAGCAACCGGTGAGATGGGAATCGGCAATACAACGACCAGCAGCGCAGTGACTGCCGTTTTACTGGAACAGGATCCGGCAGAGGTAACCGGACGCGGTGCAGGACTTTCCGGTACAGGACTGAAAAAGAAGATTTCTGTGATCAGAGATGCGATTGCCTTGCATAAACCGAAGAAAGAAGATCCGATCGATGTGCTCGCGAAAGTAGGCGGACTCGATATCGCCGGTATGGCAGGGGTATTCTTAGGCGGAGCAGCCTGTCGGATCCCGGTGGTTGCTGATGGATTCATCTCCTGTGTGGCCGCATTGTGTGCGATCCGGATCTGTCCGGCAGTGAAAGATTATGTAATCACATCACACAAATCAAAAGAACCGGCATCGATGATGATCCTGGAGGCACTGGATATTCCGGTATTTTTAGACTGTGATATGTGTCTGGGTGAGGGAACCGGAGCGGTAACGATTTATCCGATCCTTGATATGGCGCTGGCGGTATATGGAGGCATGTGCACGTTTTCCGATAATCAGATGGAAAATTATGTGCCATTGGTGTAAGAAGAGAAAGTGAAGGAAATCAGAGATGTTTCATGTAGTAACAGGAGGAAGCGGCAGCGGAAAATCTGCATTTGCGGAACAGTGTATCCTGGATTGTCAGGGGAACAACAGAATCTATATTGCGACGATGTACCCGTTTGATGAAGAAAGCCACCGGAGGATCGCGAGACATCGCGCCATGCGGGCAGAGAAAAAGTTTACGACGATTGAGCGTTATACGGATCTGGAGCATCTTACGATACCGCAGGGGGCAGATGTACTGCTGGAGTGCATGTCGAATCTGACGGCAAATGAGATCTATCAGGAAGGCGGAGCCGGGGACAATACTGTGAAGGCGATCCTGAATGGAATCCACCATCTGCTGGAGCGGGCAGAAAATCTGGTGGTAGTGACGAACGAGGTCTTTTCCGACGGCATCACCTACGATCCGGAGACAGAAAAATATCTGGAAAAGCTTGGTGCAATCAACTGTCAGATGGCGCAGATCGCAGATACAGTCACAGAGGTTGTCTACGGAATTCCGATTTTTCATAAAAAGACAGGCGAGGAGAGAAAAAATGAAGAAATTTTATCATAGTTTTCTGATTGCATTTTCCATGTATTCGAAGATCCCGATGCCCCAGTGTGAATGGAATGAAGAAAATATGGCATATGCCATGTGCTTTTTCCCGTGGATCGGTGTTGCCATCGGCGGAGTAACCTGGCTGTGGGGGACGTTCGGAACGTATCTTGGGCTTTCCTCAGCCTTTTATACCGTGATCCTGACATTGATCCCATGGTTTCTTACCGGAGGGATCCACCTGGACGGATTGTTGGATACGGCAGATGCGATGAGTTCATGGCAGGAACGTGAGCGCCGGCTGGAGATCCTGAAGGATTCTAATTCCGGAGCATTTGCGGTGATTACCTGTGCGGTTTACTTTATGTTTTATTATGGTGTATACAGCCAGATCAGTGCCCGTGCCCTGGCGATGATCCCCTTTACATTTTGTCTGTCCCGGACATTAAGCGGGCTGGCGATCGTGACATTTCCGAAGGCAAAAAAGACCGGATCGGTTTCTGCTATGGCACGCGGGGCGAAGGATAGGCAGGTAAAAGCCACGATGTGTGTGTATCTGCTGATACTGCTGGCCGGGATGCTGCTGGTGGACTGGAAACTGGGCCTTCTGGTTTATGGAATAGCGATTCTGGTTTATGTCCTTTATTATCGGAATGCGATGAAGTATTTCGGAGGAACGACCGGGGATCTGGCTGGGTGCTTTTTGTCGCTGTGTGAGGTGTTTATGGCTTGCGGGGCAGTGCTTGGTGCGCTTTGGCTTTAAAAGCTGAGATTGAATAACTATGCGGTGGAGGATTTTCCCTGGGTTCCCTCTGGGATACCGCGCGGGTCTGCGCTCGGTTTGAGCCTGTAGTCTCAAACACGTGCTCGACAA
>OJAG01001313.1_pt1 | contig 15559 bp, 14 predicted proteins | sample 1589021 | NCBI WGS metagenome assembly OJAG01 (sample SAMN03283264) | human gut metagenome | biome: human-associated habitat; material: feces | host: Homo sapiens | place: USA | collected 2013 | reverse complement strand
TGCAGTTTCTTCATGTCTTCTAATGTGTCCTGGAACCAGAATTGATCTTCTTTGCATCTTGATTTCCAATTATCATCCATTGGCCGATATTTGATGCTGTCTTTGATTTCCTGATTTTTTGTTTCACTGTAAATAAGACATTCGTCAAACATGTCTTTGGCAGTGATGTTAGCAATACAGGATTTTCCGTTATAAATAACACGAGTACCGCAACTTTTCTGTAGTAATTCCATATCCGAAGGTAATTTTCTCATACATATAATCCTTTCAAATTTTAATTTCTATAAAAAATTCTTTTACAATTAGTTTTTCTTACAAGGGACCTTATATGATATGTAACTTCTGTGCCTGCTTAAAAATCGCTTCCAAAACAGGAATACAAATAGAATTTCCAGCTAAAAACGAAATTTGTTTATCGGTAATTCCATTTTTTCTCATCAGATCATAATCCTTATCTTCAAATCCCATTAGACGTAGATGTTCTTTAGCCGTGAGCATTCGCACTTTATCGTTGTAATAAACCGCCTGTCGAGGACTTGTCGTAATTGTCTTTGCGATTTTATGCCCTACACGACCGCGTCTGGTCTTAGAATTTGGGAATTCCAAATTAATAACATCATATTCAGCCAGTTCTTTATAGCCTAATTTAGTAGCTTCACGTACACATAAAGTTCCATCTTCCTTTCGGAAAAAGATGTTTTTTTCATTTTCACTAGGTGTATTTTCTTCAAAATCCGCAGAAAAATCTAAATAATCCTGGATATCTTTTTTAAGTGGCTTCTTTTCCGGGAAAGTAAAAGGAATATCTGACTTCGTAGACACAACATATACTCTGTCTCTCGCCTGGGCAATCCCATAGTCAGAAGCTTTGAGGATATCCCAATAGTTCTTGTAACCGTATGATTCCATTGTCTCAAGGTAATGATCAAAATGTTCCCGGTGTCTGTGAACTAAATTTGGCACATTTTCCCATACTACGATTTTAGGAGGTGAAACCAATTCAGGATATCCATTCTCTGGATTAGGATTTAGTATTTGTAAAGTTCTTTCGTACAAGATACTTCGTCCAGTATTTACATTATTAAGTCCGTTCTTGGACCAATCCTGACACGGAGAACCATGCACCAAGACATCACATTTCATATTCCAGAGCCGAATATCCTGCGGTGTATAGCGGATATCAAATATAGAATTATATGCCATAACTGCATATGGCAGAATTTCCACATAGTCTAACGATTTAATAGAGTATCCAATATTTTGCAACGCTTTTCTTGGAGCACCGATTCCTCCGATTTTATTATGTTATATATGTACTTAATATTATAAACGCTTATTTTACAACATCTTTTACATTAAGTGCTTGATATTATACCAATTACGCATTATAATATGTGTATATAGTAACAATCAAGGAGGTCTAAATATGTTTACTGTTCAAAAATGCTTATATCCGCAAAAAGATAATTCTTTCAAGGAGGGATATATAATAATGCATCCCGATTATTATCCCTTTTATATAAACAAATTTTTACATGTAAAAAATATCACTTCTGTTTCGACATGTAAGCAGTATGCATATAGAATCTCCAAATGGTTGAATTATTTAGAAGATAAAGAAATTGATTATAAAGATGCAAAAAATGAGCACTACTATAAATTTTTGATATATCTTTCTTATGATTCTCAAAATAACCTGATTAATATTGCAGAATCAAAGAGGTCTGGATTTACTATAAAATCTTACTCTTCTCCGATTAAAAGTCTTTATCGTTATTTAAAAGAAATTGGAGTAAGTGTGAATTTTGAGCCCGGAGAGATTTCGGCCGATGCCGGTAAGTCTTTTTTCTTTGGCCAAGGAATGGTTTCTTCAAATGAACGCGAAGCAACAATCATTAATAATGTTTTTGAACATTCAAAACCGGTTGATTATATTAAATGGTATACAGACGAGCAAATAGAAGCTATTTTTTCAAATAGTAGAACCGTCCGAGATAAAGCAATATTTTCACTCTCGTTAGATGGAATGCGAATAGATGAGATCATTACATTGCGTATGTCGGATTACGATGATCAGAATGGAATTGTCAAATTGTATCATTCAAAAGGACGTACGACTGGCGATACCGGAAGAATTGTAGCTCTTTCGGAACGGTCTCAGCAATTTTTGAATGATTATATTTTCAATGAAAGAATGAACGTTGAAACGGATTTGTTAGCGGATAACAAGATATTGGGGGAAACAATTTTCATAAACCTTCGAAAGGACAAATATTATGGACAACCCATCAAATACCACAGTTGTCTTAATGTGTTAAAAGTAACAGCCAAGCATGCTGGTCTTCCTCCAGAAAGGGTAAGGACTCATTCAGGAAGAAGCACTTCGGCAGCTAATATGTATCAATTGCAGATGACCAATCCTGAATTAAATCTTACGGATGAACAGATACGGTTAAGGCATGGTTGGAAACGCTCAGAATCAGCCGATCCATATAAAAACATGAACGATCCTGTAATAGCTCTTAAGACAAAGGAGATATTAGAAAATGCAAAAGCGAAAAGAAATGATTTTGAATCAGACAAGTGATGAAAAAGAGATTTTGGCACAACAGGTTGCTTCCGCGATAAATGAACTTAAATCGCTCAAAGAATATAAAGAAGAATATGATGTGAAATTTGAAAATATTTACAATTCCAATGGTTGTTCGTATGATTTTTATGTATTTCTAAACGATAATGTATTTCCTATTATTGGAAAGGAAAAATTAGAAAAATATTTTACATATAAAGCAAACGAATACCTGGATCAATTTGGAGTTAAACGAATAAAAAACGTGTATTTTGAAGAATTCGGATATCATATATTTGGACATTTGTTATCAACCAGGCAATTTTTGTCAAAATTCAAATCATACGAGCAAACGACAGTGGCAACCTGCTTTTTAAGAGTCGTCTTCCCTTTTATTTGCAACAATTTTAAGCAGAACCGTAGTTTGGTTTATAAAATTATGATGTTAACCAAGACTGAAGCAAAAGAATACGATGAAAAATATTATGCAAATAATGTGGTAAACGACCATGACTTAAAAACAAGAATAAATAATATGATTGTGCCGGATATCCTTAAATATGGGACACATATTTCAGCTTTTTATCCAGTGATTGATGAATATATTGAAAAAATAAAAATTTCCAGACGGACACTTCCAAACACGGGGAAAGATTTTTTTAATGAGATTACAGACCATATATGTGCCGTCTATTCAGATAAAAGCTTGCATGATGACTGGCGTTTTGCGTATAATTTTCCAGCAATATTTATACGTTATACCGATTATTACAATGACAAAAAGCAGGAATGTTTAGAATATTGGTTTAACCACAATTTTGACGAGTTAAAGGAAAATAAGACTGAATATATTTTGTATTCTATCCTAAAAGGAGCCTTTGTTAAAAACGTAATATCCATTGAAGGACTGTCAAACGAGAAAATGATGGATGAATTAAGATTTTTTATAAGAAGAAACTTTAATGGCAAACCATCCTTCAAATCAAAAGTAACACGGGTCCATTCTTTGCTCTGTTATGTTGAGACCTTCCCGGAAGTTAAATGCTCTGCTGATATCAACAAATGGCATATATGTGATTTTGCATTTCATTTAGAGGAAGATGCTGGTTATAAGCCGTCTGTAATACAGGATTACATTGGGAATTTTAGATATTATTTTAATACCTTAATGGCAAGGAAGAATTACCCATACAGACCAACGTACAATCCAACAACAAATATTGTAATTTTCAACTCAAGGGATCACGAAAGTAACACCCTTCCCATTCCGGATGATGTTATAGTTTTCTTGGATAACCATATAGATGAACTGCACGACAAAAAATTTTCTTTAATATACAAATGCTTAATGGAATTAGGCTGGAGATATAGTGATGTTTTAAATCTCACAACAGATAGCTTTACTTTTATAGATGATTCAGGATATGTCAAAGCCCGTGTTCCGGTACAAAAGACCAGAGTGCAGCTTTTTAAGAAAGGTATAGAACCTTTTTACGAGGATCTTATAACAAAGCCTTTATACGAAGAGCTTGATCTGTACATAAAAGAAACCCAATATCTTAGAGACACATATCATACAGACAGAGTGTTTTTTATAATCACAAATGGAAACGTCGTCCTTCCCTCTTCAAGGCACTGTACCGATTTGATTAATCAATTATTAAAGAAGTATAATATCAGCTCCATTGATGATCGATTTGTGACTTTCGGCACAAGGCAACCAAGAAAAACTGTCGCAACCACGCTTGTCTCGAACGGAGCTTCTCTTACCGCTGTTCAGAAAAAATTAAAGCATACTTCATCAGCTACAACAGCCGCATATTATGCAGAAGTCCAGCAATATCGATTATCAGAGTTGAATGAGGAGTTCTTTAACAAAAAATTCGGCTTATTGCTAGACAAAGATAAATTAAAACTTTTTTCGGAGGAAGAACGCAAGATATTATACGCAGATTTCTGCTTAAATAAGCGCGAAGTTGAATGTGGTGTCTGTACAAAACATCCTTCCGAAGGCAGGTGTTTTGAGTTAGGGCAATTAAGATGTTCTTCATGTCCAAAATTATGTACAGGGGAAAAGTACCTCCCCAAATGGCAGCAAATGTTGAACGACAGTAAGATGAATTTGGATGAATATGTAAGGGTGTACAAAGAACAAGGTATCTCCGAATCAGAGTACACTTCCTTCATAGAATACAAACAGGAATTGCAAATTTTCAATGAATGTAATGCTATTATTGAAGCAATACAGAAAGGGGTGTAAATGAATAATAATTCTTTAGCTGAAAACTTTGAATTAACAAATACAGGTAGAAAAAGCTACGGTTTTTCTGTAATCGCACATCAACAGATTCTGAGTGATGATATTGATTCGTTTAATAAAATGTTGTCTAATTTTTGTTCTGGCAATAATTTCATGGATGATGTTTGGTTTATAGATCTGATCAGAAAAGAAGAAAATGTATCCGATAAAATCAGAAAAATAATATTTAATATTAACAACGATGAAGCAAAATATGAATTGAAAAAATATGCGTTATATGCCCTTCTTTCACACCATAAGCCAAGAACAATATTGGAAAAAGTAAAGAACATAATCAGGATATATAATTGTTCTAAATGTTCAAAAGCATTCAAAGACTTAGATAAAAAGGATGTATATAATTTATATTTCACGATATGGAGCAATAATAAGTGTTCCGAACGAACAAAGGCTCGTTATTGGTCTGATATCAAATGTTTTTTGCAAACAATGGAATATTTTGAAGTGTTAGAATATGCATGCGCTCTTGTTGCACCTTCCATTTCGGCACCTGAAAAACATGATTCAAAGTACATTCCCGATTACGTGATGGATCAGTATGATAAATTATTTTTTGTTGGCGATGTTCCTCCTACGCAAAAAGCAATTTATTGGACCTGCAGATTGATTTCGAATCGACTTACAGAGGCTCTTAGTATAAAAGCCAACTGTTTAAAACAAATCAACCATGATACATATGTAATTTCGATACCAACATTTAAACAGGAGGGAAGCTCTCTCCTTCCTTCTGTAAAAATGATAGAATTAAAATATCGTGGAATTGGTGCGTTTTATATTGATTTGATAATTGAGCAGCAAACGCTTCTTAAGAAATACAATAAAGAACAGGATGGGTATTTGTTTTATACAGAAAACTGGAATTATGTAAAGAAAGAAAAACGATATAAGAAAGTAAAAACAAGTGATGTACACCTTGTCAAATACGACGCTTTCTGGCTGTTTTTGAAGAACATCGGAACCGTGAATGAAATAACTGACAAAAATGGTAAATTAGCTTTATTAGCTCCTCATTCGTTCAGACATAACGCCATTACAGACAGATTAGAAAGCGGTTTATTTAGGCCGATAGACCTTGTTCCTATGACCGGGCATCATAACACAGTTATGATTGAACAGGCATATTCTCATCAGAAACTAGAGACAGCAATCCCTCAAACACCTATTATATTTAAGGGGCGTATCGTTAATTTTGACAACAAAAGAAAGGTAGAACGAATACTTGCAAATCCGTATGCAAGAAGAATACATGGCTTAGGGATTTGTTTTGATTCACGTAGCTGCTCTAAGGGCCGCTCTGCTTGTTATCGATGCGATTATCTGATTCCAAATGCTGATGAGCTTGATTCTTATATACAAGAAAGAGAAGATTGGAAAATTAAGAGAGAAAAGGCAATCCAGGGCAACAATGATTCTTATGCGGAATTATGTTCTGAATGGATTGAGTCTTGTAACTGTATTATAAACAAAATAATAAATTCACTTCCAAAGGAGGATGAAAAATGTTAACCAGAAAGCCATCTGATAATATGAAAAAGATGTACGAAGCAAAAAGAAAAGAAACAAGCCAAAAGATTATTGCTGCAATCAAGGAGCTTCAATCTGATGGGGATGTTGTAACCAGAAAAAAGATTATAGATATGACAGGTGTTAGTTCCGGAACACTGAGTCAGGAATATATAAAAGACATATTTAGGGAATATCAAGTTCTGCAGTTTGCAAAAAAAGTAAGTACTTCTAAGAAAGATACGAATAGAGATGCCTCTATAGACTCATTAAGCGCCGAAATTGGCGCGTTAAAGAGTAAACTGCAGGATTATGAACAAGCTCTCGAATTGAAGCAAAAACAACTCGATAAGGCGCTTGCAGAGCTATCTGAAAGCAAGAATAGTTACCAACTACTGTCCGGGAAATATCAGCAACTTTTGGAGTATATTGATTCTGTTGGTGGAGATCTGAAGTTCTTGCATTTAATTTAACAAAAAGAGAATCTTATCAACTGCTTTTCATCAATAGAATATTGTTTCCGTGTTAACCAGTTACAACTATTTTGCCAAGATACTTAAAAAACAGCAGTCCGATGGGCTGCTGTTTTGACTGATTAAAATATACCTATAGACAAATTTCAGTTTAACGACCTAATTCTTTTTGGCATTCTGTACACAAAATACCATATTCTTTATCGTCTATCCAATCTTTTGTTTCTTCTTTGAGTGCTTTAATTCTTTCGGGTGAATAGTACCCACTTTTGCTTGCCAAAACACCACATTGACTACAAGTTACCTCGCAAAATATAATATTTTTTCTCATGTTCATATTCCTCTAAATCCTAATTTATCGTCCTGTTTCTTCATAGAAACTATCAAAGAAGCCAATATAATCAGCATATGGTGGTTTTCGCTCATTCAACCAGTCTATCAGCATATCTACCGTGATTTTACTTCTATCCACTTCAACATTGTTAAATTCCGCTATTTCTTCATAGTTGTTAGAGAAAATGCTATCAATACACTCTGCAAATTTTTTCGGAGTAGTATATATTTTTTTAATCATCTTCTTTTCTTTCATCAGTTATACATTCCTTTCATATCGCAAAATTTCAGTTTGGCTGGCTTATCCCCAAATATGCCACTCTTTTAATTTGACTTTTTCTTTTTGTAATTCTTGCCCTGTAAGTTGCTTCATTTTTATATGTTAAGTTATTTTTGCTCTGCTTAATGTTATTATCCTTAATATAGCGATATTTTCTCTATTTATTTACTATATTAAGTAATAATATAATAAAACTCCGAATAATTCGAGGATCTTTAAACGGTTATCTGTCTCATTTCCTGCTGTTTTTTCAATAATTTCTTCATTCATTTCTTTAATATTCATATTTTTTTCCTCTTGTATTAAATATTTTTTATTTGTTATCAGTTTTTGAATGTAGCAATATCTTTTTTTCTCTCCTCTCATCGCTATAATTCATTCATTATTAGTATGGAATATTATCAAAGCAAATAAAAAAAAGCCAAAAATCAATTTTCTGGCTTTTTTATAAAAAGATTTTTAAAAAGGAGTAAACGAAGATAATTTAATCTTGACATGACAAGTGGCAGTAAGTCCTGTTTTTGTTTTAATAATGATATCAGTCTTGCCAGGAAATTTAGGAGTAATATATCCATCCGTGCTTACTTTGGCTTTTTTATTATCCCGACTAAAAATCTCTGTTATGTAGTCTCCTTTTTCTAATTCCCAATTTAATTGATAACCTTTTTCATACCATGCCATTTCCACATCGTAATTATCTAAGGAAATTGTTGGAGTAAGCATATCTTCTTCTTGTGTTTCTTCTTTGTGACAATAAACACAGATCCTTTTTTCTATTCCCTTTTCAAATACAGTAGGCTCTTGTATTTGTTTCCATTCAGAAAAATTATGTCCGGTAGCAGGGATTTTTTCTTTTTTTAGTTCTTTTTTGCATACAGTACATATTTTTATCTTAAAGCCATCTTTCTCGCAAGAAGCCTCTTTTTTTATAATCCAGTCACTTTCCTTATGATGGCCTATAGAATGAATTATTTTACTTTCTTTTAATCCGCAGCCGCTGCATATTCGCTCTTTTTTTCCATCTTTTAAGCAGGTTTTCTTTATGACAGTTTTAAATTTACTAAAGTGATGTTCGGCTGGAACGAGATAAATTCCGTTACTTGTGCCAGACTGTGTATTATTGAGATACATATTACCTTTTTGAAAATCAAGCTCTTCAATTTCGCTAAAAGAATCTCCAGTAGCAGAAAGTGTTCGTATATATTTTCCATCTAAAGAATACTCTTCAATTTTATTATTTCCCGGTTCATACCAGATGATATAAAGATTTTCTCCATCAGACCCCATTCCTTGATTTGTTCCTTTTTCATCCATTTGAAATAATAGATCTAAATCCTTAAAATTCTTTGTTTTAAAAACTCTTGGACCGGTAGAAACAACATAATAATCTTTAGATGATACATAGGCAACTTTACATCCGTGTACTGATAGAGCAAAAGAATCTTTTTGTGTCATTTTACCATCATTAAAGTCAAATAAATAAACATATCCGTCTGTAACTACTGCTAATTCTTTCTTCTTGCTGTTATAGGTTAGAGAATTGCTGTGTCCTGTATGAAATGTATAATGTCCTTTTTCCTCTTTTGATTTCAGATCAAGAATGACATATGTTGTTTCGCTAGAATCAGAATCCGAAGTTCTAGTCCATACGATATAGTTTTCGGCAATACACATCCCTTGTGTGTGTGATTCATAAGGAGATGTTCCCGTTAAAAAAGGTTGTGCAACTTCGTTTAAGTTGTTATTTGTATTTGTACAAGCAGCAGATACATGGATTCCTGATGCAATAAATAGAATAAAATATCCGCAAGTCAAAATTCCTTTTCTTAAGTTGAAATGAATCATTATTTTTTTCCTCCTTATGTATAGTATGATAGATTAGAAAACAAAAAAGTCCCCATATACTGGAGACTTTTCCACTTATTTTGTATTATTTTGTGTTGTCTGTTTGCAATTTTTTGTAAGCCATTTTACTACTTGATTCCCTGTAAGATAATCTCTGATTTCTTCTCTGGAATGTTCTTTAAGGAATGCTTCTTTACTGGCATATCCACCACTTTTCATTCCATCATTTACTTCCTGTTCAATTTCTTTGTCGGAAGGATGAATATCTTCTTTATCAGCAATAATTGTATACGCATAAGAAAGCAAGACATTCTTTTGAGCATATTTTTTTACTGTTTTTTCATATTCGCTTTCTGATTGATGCATATAATTGGAAAGAAATTCTTCGAAACTTACGCCAGCTGAATGAGCATAATTCTCATAATTTGTCTTGATATTTTCCTCTGCAGCAGATACTTTTTCTTTGCTAAAATTCTTTTTCTTTTTGACTACTTTTTCAAGAGCCTCTGTTACCTCTGTTTCAAGTTCGCTTTCTGCATTCTGTTTGTTTTCTGTTTCAAGCTCTTTTCTAATTTCCTTTTTATACTCTTTTACCGTTTTAGATGAATCACTATGTTTTTTCACCCAAGAATCATTCAATTTAGCTTCCTTTTTTACTGCAATAGATTTTAACTTTACTTTGAATGTAGCAGGTTGTCCATTTAAATTTTTTACACCATAATCATTTGGGAATTTTACGTGGATATTAAAGGTTTCCTCTTTTTTATGCCCGATAAGTTGTTCTTCAAATCCTTTATATTTGCCATTTGCTGGAATATATGTATTTGAACCAATCGTTACCTCTTGATTTTTAGCAGTGCCGCCATCAAAAGTTTTTCCTTTTACGGTTCCAGTATAATCAATTGTGACTTTATCGTCTTTTTTAGCTGCTCGATCTGTTTTGATTTTTACGTACTCGGTTTCACCATCTAAGATATTTTGGATATGATTCTCCACATCAGAATCTGTTACCGTGGCTACCTCTACCTTATCAACTTGTAATCCTTTATAATTGCCTACTGAAACATATTGTTTTGCTTCCGTTAATGTGGTATTTTGTCCGCAGCCATTACATAAAGCAATTGATAACATCACTAATATAATGGTTGTCATTTTTTTCTTATTCATGATTTTTCCTCGTTTTCTTTATTCTACCCCCAGTTGCTATAAAAATAACGACCGAGGGTAAGCTACTGTAAACTTTTAGATAAATGGAAGATTATCTTCGAAATCCTCTATATCAGTTGGCATAAAATCTGCAGTTCCTTCATGAGAAATTTTACTTCCAGATGACTTATCTGCGGAGTCTTCTTCTGGTAAAACTGTCATCTCAGATTCCGATGAAGAATTCGCCTCAATATCAATTCCTGCTTCCGATTCTACTGATTCACTGTCATGAAAGACATCATCTTCCGTAGAAACAATATCCGGTTCATTAATAATAGAAGTATCTTCCGTATCGATATATGTATTTTCCATAACTCCGCCATATAAGATATTTGCGAGCAACACTCCCGTTGTTTTTTCAATAGAATTTATAGCAAATAAATGGTCTGTGATGATAAAAGTAATGTATCGGAGAAGTTTTTTTTCGTTTTTAGTAATGTGGATAGAAGCTAAAAGAACGGTTCCAACAACGCCTTCTCCTTTTAAAGTCATTTCTTTTTCAATTTTTAATTCATCTTCCTCAAATACAATATCAATAATATCTTTTAAGGTATCAAGTGTTTTCTTTCCACGAGGATAGGTAAAGGAGCCGCTTTCTGTTCTCCATTTATCTTTTCTAAAATTATTTGTTACAATTTCCTTTTTGGTACAAAATTCTTCATATGTCATAATTACACCTTTCTTTCTATTGATTATATTTATTTTTAAGCCGGAGTGGACTGAACTTCACATGACTCATCTGGAGTCTCTAAGTTTTCTTTTGGAGAAGCTTTTTCGATAAGGCGAATGCGATTAATCGATACCTCATACGCTGTCTTTGTTACTTCTGTTCCGTCTTCAGTTCTTTTAATATACTTGCGGCTCTGTAATCTGCCTGACACTTGGATATTGCTTCCTACCGGAAGTTCATTAACAAAACGGGCATTTCTTGACCAGGTAATGCATGGGATATAATCAGATTTTCCGAATTTTCTGTTTACAGCCAATAAAAGATCTGCGATTTCTCTACCTAACGGAGTCTTTCTATAGACCGGTTCCTTACAGATATAACCATTTAACTCGATATCATCTGACGGATAAAACTCTTCCTCTTGAATGATATTAAATTCGTTACAATAAACATTAATAAGTAGTTTATTCTTGTCAGAGTCATGTTTATTGCAAGTCCTAATCTCTCCATTAATCTCAATGCAAGTGCCTGGCTGAATGCTTTCAATATTTCCAATTCTTTCTGGGAAGATTACAGGAAGAATGTCTTCTGTGCCTGAACTGCGTTTACATGAAAGTTTAGTTTTTAAGAAATTTTCTCCAAAACATTCGTAAGCAATTTCAAGTGTATCAATAATCTTTCCTTTAAGAAGTACCTTGTTTGTTTTTTTGATTTCATTGTATTCCATAGTTATTTTTGCACATGGTTCTTAATCTGTTATCTTGGTTAGCCTATGTGCTTCTCCTTTCTATTCTTATATTATAAGTATGATAGATTTGCGTTTCTCCCACACTACATACTTTAGATAGCAATTTGTTCTGGTTTTTCTTCTTTTTGATAAAAACTTTCTTTTTGATGGTAATATCCTAAGATATATGCATCGTTTAATTTTGTATTTAACCCTGTATCTCTTCCATCCATCTTTTCGTAAATTTCGTGGAAAAGATTCTGGTATTTCATATATAAATTATATTTTCTCCTTTTTAACTTGTTTAAGTATGGTACAATCTTTCGTTGCAATATGATCAATGTTGCTGCCGGACGCTGTGCATACATTGTTTGATACCGTACTGCATTCGGGATGCGGCATTTTAGCTCTTCGGCTGTATAGGTATCTAATTCTGCTTTTTCGTAGACAGCCAGTAATCTTCCCATTAGGTAGTTGATATCATTGTTATCTACATCCAATATCATTGTATATACTTCCTTTCCAGCCTTGTCATTTATATACTTTCTAGTAACTAATGCAGCGATATATGTTAAATATCTCCTGTTTTTCAGGGATTTGTACTTTTTGGGGTATGAGGCTTTTGTAACAAGTATATTTTTTAGAGAGATAGAAAATGGTTCGTCAAAAAGTTCACACTGCAACAGTTCTTCTAAGTGTTTTGTGTAATTTCCATCTGTGATATCTATTTTTCCATTCCGCTCCATCCCATATGCATATCTTGTTATTGTATATAATGACGGTCTCCATGAAGTTCCCGATGGAACAAAGGATTCCCTCCAGCTTTTAATTTTTCTAACGAAATCATTTGCTGGCACTTCTGTATAATATGTTAAGGCTACTCTTCCAGTTGTTAAAGATTCAAATGATGCGATGATAACATCATCTTTCTCCGTAAGTTCTTTAATATCTGACTGAAAAATACTATGGAATAATACTTCTTTGTCGCTTATAATATCTTCATCATTTGTAATATCTTCAAATGGCGATGGCACATATTTTCCTTGCGGGCACCAGTAGAGATACATTTTATTGCCGATAATTAATCCAAAGTTGTTTAATAGCCATCGAAGCATATTGTGGGCTTTCTGTGATGCTTCATAACCTACGGTAAGAAAATCTTCTGAATCTTTTACAAAAGTGCCACGAAATGTAAATTCTTGTTTGTCGTTCGAGGAAATCAATTTTGCACCGGATTGCAAAGGGTAGATATTTTTTGCATGTAAATTTGTTAAAGGAACATTTTTTCCTGTAATCATACATAATCCAATCTTAGATTCTTTTGTAATAATCGCATTGTAATAAGAGATAAAACTTTGGAACATTTCCTTTGATTTCCATGTATCGGTAACCTCGTTAGTTAAAACATCTTTTATTTTCCAGCGGACCAAACATTTCTTGTAAACTGTAGATTGCAGCTTTTTCTTATCCATATCCGCTTTACTTTCCGATTCTAAAATTTTAACGGCATATAGATCATGAATGATACAGTTCTTTGCAACATACATATAAACGGCATGAGTAAATTTATTTCCGCAAGCTGATTCATCCCAATCTTTTAACTGTCCAAGATAAGACTCCTGTAAATCAGTATCAAATCCAGACAAAAATTCCAACTGTTCCGCGAAAGGATGCGGACTTTTTTTAATGGTTCTGTTTGCGGATTTTAAAGTGACTGGAATTAAAGTTCTCCCTTCTTTTTTAGAGATTAATGCTGCTTCAACAAATTCTCCCTCATCGTTTATTGTTATTTCGATTTGCGCATTTTGTAATGTATGAGAAATAGGAGCCAATGGCTCACGCATAGTATCTATGTATAATCCGGCATATTTATCCGCCATATGGTCATAAGATTCAACCAATTTTTGCAATAAGCTCATTCTAGTGCTCCTCCTTTAATTCAAATTTCTTTGGCTGCATATCACATATTCTTTTTGTAAGTATACAGTCTTTTGGTTTAGCAAACTCGATAATTCCGTTACGCATAATTGGCTGCCACATACGCATCGTTACACATCTTCTCGTTTCTTTGGAGTATGCTTCGTCAGGATATGTCATTCCGTGATACATTAAACCAAATGGCAATTCGCTAAAATCGTCGTAGAATCCTTTACCCTCACCAAACTTGCAAGGTTTTACATAGCCCTGACATTCTCTAGTCCCTAAAAAGATGTCCTGCCGACCGCCTTTCGCAATCATTCTTTCAGCAATTTCTTGATGTTTAGTCTCGTTCCAGTCATTTTTATATTCTGGGCGATTTTTGTTAAAGATAAAATGGGCTTTTACCTGATACCGGCAGTCCTTTAAATATGTGTAAATTGCAATATCATTCTTGTTGCTTTTCATTTTAGGCAGGATTATGCCCGTAGACTCCATTCGTATCGGATTCATGATACGCACTGCGTCAATGACCCACGTAATTGTAGGTTTCCAATAAATTGATTTAGTAATACCTTTCAGAGCTTCATATGTTGGTATCTGCAAAGTACATTTTTCTCCGCCTACTTTAAATTCCGGGCAGGTAAATAACCCTTTTCTTCCGGTAACTTCAAATTCAATTCCGTTCATCTTTTTCCTCCGTTTATCTATATCTATCCCATAATCCACACATTTTTGTGATATATATTTTTTGTAGCATATTTATCCACAGTCGATATTTTAATTCCCAGCCAGTTCCCTTGTGCGAAGGCTGAATGCCGATGTTCTTTCCGGCTGCCACTGACGTACATTAATTTTATAATTCATCCCGTTACCTAAATTTATAAAACCTGCCCTCTTTTCATATATAGTATGTCAGAAATTTTGTATCTAACTTTCTTGGAAAGTTGGACAGGTTTTATAAAAAAGATTTTCTGTTAAATTTTCACCTTACTGATGCTACGGTTTTTTTGATGAACTTTAACAAGTACCTTCGACATCTTCACACGCAAGCCCTGGAAGTTCATTGCAAACAATTTCGTAATCATCAATACTTTTTGGATTAATACAGCCATCTTTTAAATGTGCTGTAACAGAACGATGTACTTGAGCAGATGAATACTGTCCAGTTTCGTTATTGTGTTTAAACCAGTATAATTTCACAACTTCCATGGAACCTTCTGGTCTTGCAGCAGATGCGTCATTTACAAATAATGTAGCTAATGCTTTTTTTACAATCTCAGCATCATCTTCTGTAAAACCAGTTTTTCTTGCCATCTGGACATTGATAGCACCTTTCAGCACATATAAACCGTACTTGACACAGGACTTTGAACCCATACGGTCTGAACTCATAGATGTCTCATTTTTCGGTGGCAATGCATTAACAGATTTGGTAATGCCATAGGTATCAATCACAACTGGATCAATACTATAAGCCTCGTGAGTCGTAACTGGACCACGAACTCCAAAAGAAACATTTCCCTTTGGAAGTGCAAATACCTGACCAAATGCTCTGACATCAAGCCATTTTTCACAAGCTTCTTCTCTGCATTTATCGATATTATTTGGTTCGGAGAACAATGCTTTTGCACGATCACTTAAACAAACATATCCATCATCTGTACGTTCTTCAGACTGTACATAGATTTTATGCCCCATATCCTGCATACGATT
>OJAG01001309.1_pt1 | contig 15594 bp, 13 predicted proteins | sample 1589021 | NCBI WGS metagenome assembly OJAG01 (sample SAMN03283264) | human gut metagenome | biome: human-associated habitat; material: feces | host: Homo sapiens | place: USA | collected 2013 | reverse complement strand
CAACGACAACGGATGCCGAGGGAAATGTCGTCACCTATTTCTTTGATGAGCAGAAGCGCACCACCCGGATTGTAGACGCATTGGGCGGTGAAACCAGCTTTACCTACGGCGAGCAGGGTGAAATTGTCAGCAAGACGGATGCGCTGGGACATGTGACTACCTATGCCTATAACGCTGCGGGCGATATTGTCACAACCGTGTTGGAAAATGGCGGCACGATTCGCAAGGAGTATAACGACCAACACCAGATTACAAAGCTGACCGATTTGAACGGTGCGGTGACGCAGTATGAATACGATACGGACGGCAATCTGGTTCGGGAAACCGCGCCGAATGGCGGCGTGACAACTTACGCATACGACCATAAGGGCCGTCTGACCCAAAAGACGGATGCGCTGGGCAATCTGATTTGCGTGAAGAACGGCACGGAGGCGAATCCGGAGAAAATCATGCTGTCCGCGCACATGGATCATATCGGCTACATCGTCACGGGCATTGAGAAAGAGGGCTTCCTGCGCGTGACGAACGTCGGCGGCATCAGCCCGACCATGAGCCTGACGCGGCATGTGTCGTTCCCGAATGGCGTGCAGGGTGTTGTGGTGTCCGAAGTGAGCAAGGACACGGCGATGAAGGACTTGTTTGTGGACATCGGCGCGCAGGACAAGGCGGACGCCGAGACGATGGTGCAGATTGGCGACGTGTGCGTGTACGCGAACGACTGCTTCCAGCTGGGGGCGAACCGCGTCGCAAGCCCCGCAATGGACGACCGCGCGGCGTGCGCGCTGCTGATTCGCTTCCTGCAAACCGTCGGCGCCACGAAGCAGACCATCATTGCCGTTTTCTCCGTGCAGGAGGAAGTCGGCTGCCGCGGCGCGAAGGTGGCGTCGTTCGCAAAAGCGCCGGACAAGGGTATTGCCATTGACGTGACCGCGTGGGGCGACACGCCCGGCACGAAGCAGCCGGACATTAAGCTCGGCGAGGGCATTGCCGTGAAGGTGATGGATCACGGGAGCATCTCGAATCCGGATTTGCGGGAAGCGCTGCTGGCGGCGGGTGCGCAGGCGGGTGTGAAGACCCAGCGCGAGGTGCTGCCGTTCGGCGGGACGGATGCGTCGGCGATGCAGACCAGCCGCGGCGGGATTCCGGTGTGCACGCTGTCGATTCCGTGCCGGTATGTGCATTCGGCGTGCGAGGTGGTTGACCTTCGCGATGTCGAGGGTGGCGTCAAGCTGCTGAATCAGTATTTTCAGGCGTAATCATTCAGCATAAAATGTTTTTTTGCCGCAGGGGGAATCGCGTCTGCGGACGCGACGAGGGGGCAGTGAAAACAGACGAAGTCTGCGGTCGCCCCCTCGACCCCTTCGGCTTCGGCTCGTACCTGTTACTTGGTTTTTATCGCAGCTTTTTTATTTTGGTATACCATTTTGTTGGAAGGGAGTTCCTTCATGACCGCATTCCTTGGCGTTTTGTATCTGCTTGTGTTTCTCGCAGCGGGGTGCACATGCGTGCGATTCCTGCTGCCGCGGAAGTCGCTGCTCACGCGCGTGTGGCTCGGTGTCAGCTTGGGGCTGCTGATGATGATGTGGCTGCCGGCGCTGATTGCGTTCGCGGTGGATTTCACATGGACGGCGCATTTGCTGGCGCTGATTCCGCTGGCAGGGCTGACGGCGGGGTGCTTCTTTTTGCGTGACCCTTCGCCGGTAAAAAAGTGGGATGCGCGGGAAAAGCAGCTGGCTGGACAGATGCTGATGGTTGTGCTTCCGCTGACGCTCCTTTCCGCCTATCTGCAATACACGCACTGCCTGCGCGTCGGAAGTGACGGCGGCTGGTGGGTCGGGCAGAGCACTTACGGCGATTTGCCGATGCACATGTCGTTCATCACGTCACTGAAAAACGCTGCTTTTCCGCCGGATTATGCGCTCTTTCCCGGTCAGCGGCTGTCATATCCCTTCCTGACGGACAGCCTGTCTACGTCGCTGTACCTGATGGGCTTCTCGCTGGAATGGGCGATTGTCGTGCCGGGTACATTGATGATGGCACTGTGCTTCACGGGCGTGATGGTGCTGGCGCGGGAGATGACCGCGGGGAAAAAGACAATTATCCTCGCGACGCTGCTGTTTTTCTTGAACGGCGGTCTGGGCTTCCTATACAACTTTGACCTTGCGGGCGGCACTGTGAGCAATCCGTTCAGCACGGTCATCGAGCGAATCCGCGAAATTCTTGACGGGTACTATGCCACGCCGACGAATCAGCCCACGCCGTACAACCTGCGCTGGTCGAACGTGATTGCCGACCTGATGGTTCCGCAGCGGACGCTCCTCGGCGGGTGGTGCATGGCGCTGCCGTGCTTTTATCTGCTGCTTACATCCTTTGCGCCGGAAAAGCGCCCGGCGTTTGCGCAGCGCATTCGGCAAACAGGACTGCTGGCGGTCTGGGCGGGCGCGCTGCCGCTGATTCACACGCATTCGTTCCTCGCGCTGGGGCTTTGCTCGCTGGGCATGATGGTGTACGACCTGATTCACGACAAAGAGCGCTGGACGCAATTGCAGTGGTATCTGGCGTATGGCGTAATCGCCGTGGTGCTGAGCGCGCCGCAGTTGATTTGCTTCACGTTCGAGCAGGTGTTCCAAGGCACAGGCAGCGGGAACAGCTTCCTGCAAATTTGGCTCAACTGGGTCAACGGGTATGAATCAAACGGTGAATTTGCGTTCCGCGACTTGTACTTCTGGTTCTACCTGAAGAACATCGGCTTGCCATTCCTGATGCTGATTCTGGCGCTGTTCGAGCGGAATCCGAAGCATCGGCGGCTGTTCGCGGGCGCGCTGCCGATTATTCTTGCGGTGGAGCTGGTGCGCTTTCAGCCAAACATCTACGACAACAACAAGCTGATGTATCTGGCGTGGCTGCTTTGCTGCATGATTGTGGCGGACTGGTGCCGGGATGTCTGGCATCGGCTGAAAGGGATGCGCGGACGCGGCGCGCTGGCGGTTGTAACGGCGATTGCGGTGTTCCTGTCCGCGGGGCTGACGCTCTGGCGCGAGTGCGTCAGCAACTATCAGGCGTTTTCCGCGTCGGCGGTGGAGGCGGGGGAATTTGCCCGCGATAACACGCCGGAGCATTCCACCTACATGACCGGGACGCAGCACCTGAACCCGATTGCGTCCATCGCCGGGCAGAACATCGTCTGCGGGCCGGATTTGTGGCTGTACTACCACGGGCTGGACACGAGCGAGCGCAAGATGGACATTGCGAGCTTCTACACCGACCCGGAGGAAAACCTCGACCTGCTGGAGAAGTACGACGTGGACTACATCTACGTCAGCAGCTACGAGCGGAGCAGCTATGCGGTGGACGTCAATACGCTCGACCGCCTGTTCACGCGCGTATTCAGCAACTGGGAAGCGACGATTTACGCCGTGCATCCCTCATCGGAAACGGAGGACATGGGCAATGGAGCGTCTGCTGCGCTTCGCGGTGGAGCATGACCGGGTGATACGCCTGATGTTCATGCGGGACGGGCGGCTGTTTCAAGTCAATGCGCACATTGTGAGCTACGACGACAAGCAGGTGTCGTTCGTGACGACCCGTTCGCCGCGGACGCAGGTCATCAGCCGCGAGGAGCTGCTTGCGGTGGATTTCCGCCGCGGGGATGATGGGCAAACTGTGTAATCCTGTGGCGCAGGATTGCATTCGGCGCAGGGGGTTCGCCTCTGCGGAGGCGACCAAAGAGCAATGAAAACAGACGAACGTCTGCGATCACCCTTTGGAAACCTTCGGTGCGCACTCCCATGTTTCTTGAGCTTTACCGAAAGTTTTTTAGTTAGTGTTCTTTTGGGTCATCAAAATAAAACAACTAACATAACCAAACTGTAACTTCCGAAGGCGGGCGAAGCAGTCCAGAGGGCGACCGCAAAGCCCTCTGGTCGCGCCCGCAGGCGCGAAACCCCTGCATCAAACAAAAACAAGTTGCTTATACATCATCACCAGCATACACCATGCTGAAAGCAAGGAAAGGAGCGAAGGATGGAGCAAGAGGAAAAGAAACCCACGACACTAACCGGCGTCGATTTGTCCCAGACAGCATCGCTGCTGCTTCCATGGACGCATGACCCGTGGGGCAAGCTGCGCCCGCCGCTGTCCGAGGAAGCGCTGTGCATGAGCGCCGAACTCGCCAGCGCCGCGTATGGCATGGCGATTGAGCCGTGGGTCGAAGCCGGCTGGCGCGACGTGACCATTCAGGTGGATGGCGAACTGACTGCCCTGCCGCCGAACAATCCCTTGAGCGCCGAGTGGCGGAAATACTGGGTGCGCGCGCGCCTGAAACCCGTCAGCGCGCTGGGACAGATGCTGGGTGCGCTGCGATTGAGCAGCAGCAATAACACCACCGGCAAGGCGGTCGTGATGCTCCATCCCGCGCTGGACGGGCGCTACGTCGTCGCGGTTGGGTTCATGGGCACGGGTTCGCGCTTCTACGACTGGTTCAGCAATTTCCGCATGACAACGCAGGACGGGATGCACCGCGGCTTCCTGGAACTCGCGCGGCAGTTCGAGGCGAATGAGGAGAAAATTTCCTTTCCGGAAACGGCGGAAGAGCTGGGACTGGAAAAGCTCACCCTGCGCGACATTCTGCAGAACATGCGCAGCCCGAACAGCCGCTTCGTCCTCTGGGTCTGCGGGCACAGCCAGGGCGCGGCAATGATGCAGGTGTACGCGCACCTGAAGATGAACGAAACGGGCATCTCCGCGCGCAACCTCATCGGTTACGGCTTCGCGTCCCCCACGGTGATGGCGGGCAAAGCGGTTCGCGACCCATCCGCCTATCCGCTGTATAACATCCTCAACAGCGACGACCTTGTCCCCCACTGCGGCGCGGCGGTGCACCTCGGCATGTGCCTAAAATATCAGGCGACGGAGAGTCTGCGCAAAAGCTGTTACAACTGGAAGCGCGACGAGAAATCCGTGCAGGCACGGCTGGCAATCCGCCCCGTTCTCTGGAAGATGGTCGATACGCCGACGTGCATCATCGGCGGCATGGCGCTGCTGATGGCGCTGGGGCGCGTCAGCGGGGCGGACTTCCTCAAAATGCTGGGACTGGGCGGCTTCCTGCCGCTTGACCGCGCGCTGGAAAAGGCGGATGCGGAGGATTTTGTCCGCGGGCTGAACCAGAAGGCAGCGGCGGCATACGAGTCCGTGACCGGGCATCCAATCGACATGGGGCAGGTGTCGGACGAGGCGAACGCCATGCAGCGCATCATCGACCACTTCGGGCTGCTTTCGTTCATCGACGCGGCAAAAGCGCTGATGACCTGCCCGCACTACATGATGGCGCACCCCGAAGAGGGGTACATCGGCACATATTTCTATATCGTCATGAACGGAATTCAGGATTTTGTGCCGTTCATCTGGCGTTCAGGCGATCCGCCGCGCCGCATGACGGTGGAGCAGCTGCCGCATGACATGGTGACACAGGACATGCCGGGGCTGTACAACCGCCGCCTGCAAAAGCCCGACCGGCGCAAGCACCTGCCGATTACGCGGCGTGACCCGCGTCCGGGCGGCGACACGCGCCATCACCTGCCCCTGCTGGCGGCAGGGACGGTGCAGCCGAACGAGAAGATCTACCCGGTAGAAGACATTGAACTGCGATAACCCACAATCATAAGAAAAGAGGCTTTTCCCATGTCCGATTACCGCATTGAAACCAAGTGTGTTCAGGCGGGCTACACGCCCGGCAACGGCGAGCCGCGCCAGATTCCGATTATCCAGTCCACCACCTTCAAATACGCCACGAGCGAGGACATGGGCAAGCTCTTTGACCTCGAAGCGTCCGGGTATTTCTATTCCCGCCTGCAAAACCCGACGTGCGACCACGTTGCGGCGAAAATCGCGGCGCTGGAGGGCGGCAGCGCAGCTATGCTGACCGGCTCCGGTCAGGCAGCGAACTTTATGGCGCTGTTCAATATCTGCGAGGCAGGCAGCCACATTGTCGCGTCGTCCTCCATCTACGGCGGCACGTTCAACCTAATTGCCGTGACGCTGAAGAAGATGGGAATTGCGTCCACCTTCGTCTCCCCCAACGCGACGGACGACGAGCTTGACCGCGCCTTCCGCCCGAACACGCGCGCAATGTTCGGCGAAACGATTGCCAATCCCGCACTGACCGTGCTGGACATTGAGAAATTCGCTCAGGCGGCGCATCGGCACGGCGTTCCGCTGATTGTGGACAACACCTTCCCCACGCCCGTCAACTGCCAGCCGATTCGCTGGGGCGCGGACATTGTGACCCACTCGACGACAAAGTACATGGACGGCCACGGCGCGGCACTCGGCGGTGTCATCGTGGACAGCGGCAATTTCGACTGGATGGCGCACGCGGAGAAGTATCCGGGGCTCTGCACGCCCGACGAAAGCTACCACGGCATCACCTACGCCGAGAAATTCGGCAATGCGGGGGCATACATCACCAAATGCACCAGTCAGCTCATGCGCGATTTGGGCTGCGTGCAGTCCCCGCAGAATGCGTTCATCCTCAATCTGGGGTTGGAGAGCCTGCATGTGCGGATGCCGCGCCACTGCGAGAACGCAATGGCGGTCGCGCAGTTCCTCGAAAAACAGCCGCAGGTGGCGTCTGTCAGCTATCCGCACCTGCCGTCCAGCCCGTACTACGCCCGCGCGATGAAATACATGCCGAATGGCGGCTGCGGGGTGGTGTCGTTCGTCTTGAAGGGCGGACGTCCCGCTGCGGAGGCATTCATGAAGCGGCTGACTTTGGCGGCGATTGAGACGCACGTCGCCGACGCGCGGACGTGCTGCCTGAATCCGGCAACCTCCACCCATCGTCAGATGACCGAGGAGCAGCTGGCAGTTGCGGGCATTCCGGCGGGCATGGTACGCATCAGCGTCGGACTGGAGAGCAAGGACGACCTGATTGCCGACCTTGCGCAGGCGTTGTCCGGCATCGAAGCATGAGCGCGTACATCAATCGGTATTTCCTGCTGATGGCGGTGTTTTTGCCCCTATGGTGCATCATTCGCCGCCCTTGGAAGCACTGGAGCCTGCACGAAGGCTGCCTGATGGCGTTCGCGGCGCTGTTGTTTTCGCTGCTGTGTCTGGTGCTGCGCGGCACATGGGCTGCGCCGGGGGATATGCTGGCGTCCGCGCTGCATCGGCTGCGGACGGGCGAGGGCATTCAGCTGCGCCTGTTCCGCACCATTACGCGGCAGCTGCGGTACGCCCGGCATGAGGAGATGCTCATTAACATCTGGGGAAACATCCTGCTCTTCATCCCCTACGGCTTCTTCCTGCCGCTGCTGTGGAAGCGGTATCGCCATCCGCTGCGGCTTTCGCTGATGTGCCTGCTGCTGCCCTTGAGCATCGAAACGTGCCAGTTGTTCATCCAGCGCATGACGGATGTGGACGACGTTCTGCTGAATTTCGCGGGCGGGATGATTGGCGGCGGGTTGTTCGCGCTGGTGCATATGGTATTCCCCAAATTCACTGATAAGGCGCTTGTGCGCGGATAATACGAAAACGTCCCCTTCCGCTGCTGGAAAGGGACGTTTTGCTTTATTTCTGTTTCTTATGATACCCGCAGTCGCAGTACGGTCCGCCGGACGCAAGCGTGTATTCGCGCACGAAATCCGACGTTTCGCCCGCTTCCGCCATCGTGTAATCCAGTCGGCACATGGCGGGCGTGAGGTCATACAGCCCCAGTTCCTTCGTCAGCACACAGATGCCGCACTTATAGAACCGCGCCTCGTAGCCGCTGCCGTCCGCATAGGGCAGATAGTCCATGTTCCACGAGTAGGGGTTGCGGTCGGCAGCGCGGAGCTTCTCCGCCTGTTTCATCCCCGCAATGTCCTTTTCGGAGAACTTGTTCTTCCCGCTCTTGCGGCAGAACCAGCGCATCGCGGGCGTCATCATGGATTTCGCGTAGTAATCCGTCAGCGTCTGCACGGTCGGGCGCTTGGGCATATGCAGCACATACGCGCAGAGCATCGCGCAGTTGACGAGGTTCATCTGAAAGCGGTCGCCCGGCTCAAAATCCGGCATACGCGCGATAATCCGCCGATACTCCTGCTTCGCCGCCTTCTCCGTCGCCTTGGCGGATTCCGCCGACTGCCCCAGCACCGCCGTCAGCTGGCGCGTGAACGAGCGATGGAACAGCATCCACATGCCCATCGGCATTCCTGCATACTTCATGAGCTTGCCTCCCCTTGCTTTCGCGAATGAGTTTGTTGTGTCAAACTTATTGTAGCGCATTTTCGAGGGATTGGCAAGGGGGGATTGCTAAATTTTTAGCTGAACAGCGAATTGCCGCCGGAACATTGATGTTCGCAGAACCCGCCGCCGATAACTGCCGCCAGCCCCAGCAGGAAGCGCAGACCGGCGGGAATGGCTTTCACCGTATCTATGATGCCTTGCAGCCTCGGAAATATGGTTTCCTCATCAATATCTACAGTATATAGCACTGACAGTTTTATCAAATTCGCATCCAACTGAAAATGAATGTTCTCCAGATAGCTTGATTCACCAAACCAGCCGCCGACAACCTCCACCAGCCCTTGAATGCACAGCGCACCACCCACCATGCCCACAAATGAAGCAAGTGCACCTAAGCAAGGTTTATAGCCGCATAGCAAAGTTGTAACAGATGAAGCTGCAATGAGCATATTGAATAGCGGGTAGAACAGAAGCGCATAAAACGCAATGGCAATCGGCAGACCCAGCAATGTCCAAAGTTCCTCTGCCGGAAAGTGTTTGCTAATGAGTTCAATAATCAGACCAATAATCATTCCGCCAACCCAAAAAATTGATTCAAGTGTCAGCGTCAGTAATATAGGCATAAGTGGGCACCACGCATTGCCCATTTTCTTTGCGAAAATCCAATTCACAATCGACCCAATGACAAACAACGTCGGTAGAATCCACCAAAGCCCCTCATTTTGCATCAAGCTCATGGCAATTGCTGCAGGTGCAAGCAGCCACGTCATGGCGTATTGTGCCATAAGGTACAGGAATGCCAATCCCAGCACAACGCAGCAGAAAACGCCAAACCCCGTTCCAGCCGCCACCGGCACCAGTTCAATCAGAATGTACATCCTCTATTTCCTCCCCTATCCACCTAATAAATTCGCTCCGGGGGCAAAACGTGCTGCCTTGCGCCCGGAGCGTTGTCTTTGGTATGCGGAATTTTATTGCAGGTCGCGGTAACGATAGTACGTCACTTCGTAGCTGTCCTGCTCATAGCTGACCGTTTCGTTCCACCAGTAGTTTTCATAGCGCTGATGTCCATCCGCCGTTCCGTTCTTAGAAAGCGGCTCATAGCTGCTCATGTATTCCCAGTTTCCAGTACCCGGCTTATAGTTGGAACCCGTATACTCAGCATAGGAATAGTACCATTTGTTGTAACCTGTGTTATAGTAGTGCCAGCGGGAGTAATGGTACACAGGAATCGAGTACGTTTCCGTCTCCACCTTCGTTTCCACCTGACGGGTGGCGCTGCTGCTGACCGGAGTGGTAGACCACTGCGTCCATGCAGACCACTGCGGCGGGGTCGTCGGCGGTTGGGTGATAGGCGCCGCTGTCACTGGCGGATTCGTCACCGGCGGGTTTGTCACCGGCCGCTTTGTGACGGGCGGCTTCGTCGTCGTGGTGCTTGTGTTGTTCGAGGCGGAATTGCTGCTGATGAGCGCCGTTTTCTCATTCGAGGACAGCTGCCGCCCTTCCTTGGTCGTCGCGGCAACATAGTAGGTATAATTGTAGTTCGCGTTTGCCGACGTGTCCTTGTAGGACAGCGCCGAACCGCTGTAAATCAGCTGGAAGTTCTTGTCGTAATTGGTGCGGCGGCGATAGAGGCTGTAATTCGTCGCGCCGCTGACAGTCGTCCACTCCAAGCTAACCGCCTTGCCGCTGACGTTGGCATACAGCGTCGGCGGATAGACCGTCACAGTCGTGTTCGCGTTATTCGGCGCAGACGTAGGCGCCGCTGTCGGGGCAGGTGTCGCCGCCGCGGAGGTCTGCCGACTCCACGCCAGCGCATACAGAATGCGGTTCTGCGCGTCCATGAAGTTCAGGCACTGCTGATACTGCTCCGCCGCTTCCGCATAGTTCCCTTCGTTTTCCGCCACACGCCCATTCAGGTACGCCGCCCATTCCGCAACGCTGGGAATGTTGACGCCGTTCGCGCGGAGGTTCGTCAGGCGCTCATCAAAGCTCGTGTTGATGACAAGCGCGTCGATATACATCGGAATCAACGTGTAGTTATTAGCCGACGCGTCCGCAAGCCCCAGCGTGTAGTAATAGAAGGCGTTGCTCCCCTCGTAATTGCCAAGTTTCTGGAAATCTTCCGCCAGCGTCGTGATGTTCACCGAATCATCCTGCAGGTTCATCAAGTAACGTTCCAGCCGCGAAAGCGCGTCCTGATACCGCTCCGCAATCGTCCCCTGCGTTTCCGCAAAGACGACGCCCGTCAGCACCAAAGCCAGCGCCACCATAGCCGCTATCAAGCGTGAGAATCTTTTCATTTTCTTTTCCTCCTTTTTCCTTCCGCCCATTTTGCGATTTTTCTCTGCCGTGCTCTGCTTCCCCAGACTGCACTCCGGACGCATAGCGGTGCAGGCTGCGTCCGGAGCGTTGTCTTTTGTGGGGCGGAAAGCAAACCGCAATAAGTGGAAGGGGGCGGGCTTTCCGCGGCAGGCGTCGCGTAACCGGTGTATTCGATGCCTGTCCCGAATTTCTTCGGCATTTTTAGCATACCACGAAGCGCGGTTGCATGGTAGTCCACTTTTTCGCGATTTTCCGCCACTTTTCCAAAAACGACAAACACCCCCGCACCACGTTCGGCGCGGGAGTGCAAGGAAACATCAGAAATTACGGGACATATCGTACTTAGAATAGAACTCTTTGCGGAAATCAAGGAAGCAGTCGTTGGCAATAGCTTCGCGAATCTGCTCCATCAGGTGAATCAGGAAGCGCAGGTTGTGAATTGACGCAAGCCGTCCGCCGGTGATTTCGCCCGCCTTGAGCAGGTGGCGCACATACGCGCGGGAGAAATGCTGGCAGGCGTAGCAGTCGCATTCAGCGTCAATGGGACCGAAGTCGTGCGCGTACTGCGCGTTCTTGACGACGACGCGTCCCTTGCTCGTCAGCACCGTGCCGTTGCGGGCGATTCGCGTCGCCAGCACGCAGTCGAACATATCCACGCCGCGCAGCACGCCCTCCAGCAGGCAGTCCGGCGTACCGACGCCCATCAGGTAGCGCGGCTTGTTGACCGGCATGTACGGCGCGATTTCATCCAGCATCTCGTACATCACGGGCTTGGGTTCACCGACAGACAATCCGCCGATACCGTAGCCGATGAGGTCCATATCCGCCAGCGTCTTTGCGCTCTCAATGCGCAAATCCTTGTAGAACGCGCCCTGCACGATGCCAAACAGCGCCTGATCTTCCTTCGTGTGGTGCTTCTTGCAGCGCTCCGCCCAGCGGTGGGTTCGCTCCATGTTGATTTTCGCGGTGTTGTAATCGCAGGGATACGGGCTGCACACGTCGAACGCCATGCAGATATCCGACCCCAGCTTCTGCTGAATATCCATCGACTCTTCCGGCCCGATGAAGTGGCGCGAACCGTCCAGATGGCTCTGGAACGTCACGCCCTCCTCCTTAATCGTGCGGATGCCGGCAAGCGAAAATACTTGGAATCCACCGCTGTCGGTCAGAATCGGCTTATGCCAGTCCATGAAGTTGTGCAGGCCGCCCGCCTCCTGCACGAGGTCTTCGCCGGGGCGCAGGTGCAGGTGGTAGGTGTTCGACAGCAGAATCTGCGTGCCGATTTCCTCCATCTCGCGGGGCGTCATGGCTTTCACGCACGCTGCCGTGCCGACGGGCATGTAAATCGGCGTTTGAATGTCGCCGTGCGGCGTGTGCAGCACGCCCAGCCGCGCGCCAGACTGCTTGCAAATGTGCTTGAGTTCATAGGAAAAAGGTTGTGTCACGGCTCAATTCCTCCGTTGTCCGGGATGTCGGGGTTCAAAATCGCTTCGGCAGAGTTGTTGAAGCGGATGGCCATATCGGTCAGTTCTTCAGCATAGCAGTTCCAAATGGAGCCGCACGGGAGATTCTGGAAGGTCATGATTTCCTTGCGCGTCGGATGCTCGAACACCAGCCGGTAGCCCCACAGGGCAATCTGCTGCCCCGCAATGCCGCGCCCGTACTTATTGTCGCCCCACAGCGGCGCGCCCATGTTCGCCATCTGCACGCGGATTTGGTGATTCCGCCCCGTTTGCAGGCGGATGGCACACAGCGCCGTGCCGTTCTTGCGCGCAAGGCACTCGCCGGACAGCATCGCCAGCTGCGCGCCCTTCTCGTCCGCGTCGCAGATTTCGACCTTGTTGAGGTACTCGTTCTTTTTCAGGTAGTCGATGCAGGTGAAGCGGTCTTTGACGCGCCCCTCGACGACGCAGAGGTACTCGCGCCCCATCTCGTGCTCCCGCATCTGCGCAGACAGCCGGGACGCCGCCTTGCTCGTGCGCGCAAAGACCATCAGCCCCGCGACCTGCGCGTCGAGCCGGTGCACCGTGCGGATGCACTCCGTGCCGAGCTGCGCGCGCAGCAGCTCCGGCGCGCCGCCCGGCTCATCCGTCGACAGAACGCCCGACGGCTTCACCGCCACGACGATCCGCCTGTCCTGATACACAATCTCCACCGCATACCGCCCCCTTTTTCATTAGCTTAACACAGGGCGGCCGGTGTGGCAAGGGGAGGGGAGAGACGCGCCGCGCAGTGTGCCATTTGCCACAAAATTTGCTGGATACTTCTCTTGAAAATCGGAAAAACTTCCCATATAATATACATGAGCGGGTTTATACCCACTGGAGGAGGTGCGTGTATGTTTCTGATCGGCGACCGCGTCGTCCACCCCATGCATGGGGCGGGGATCATCGAAAATATCATCGAGGAGCGTCTGGCCGGAAAGCTGGGCCGCTATTATGTGTTCCGGATGCCTGTGGGCGGGCTGGTGCTGAAGATCCCGACGGACAACTGCGGGAGCATCGGCGTGCGCGCACTCTCGACCGCCGCGCAGATCGAGGAGATCTTCCATAAGATCCCGTCGCTGCCGGTGGAGATCAACAGCAACTGGAACCGCCGCTACCGGGAGAATATGGAGCGCATCAAGAGCGGCAACCTCCTCGAGGTCGCCCGCGTCATCAAGACGCTCATGCGCCGCGACAAGCAGCGCGGGCTCTCCAACGGCGAGCGCAAAATGCTCCACAGCGCCAAGCAGATCCTCCTGTCCGAGGTCGTGCTCGTGGAGCAGGCGCCCTATCAGGAAGCGGAAAAACGCATCGACCGGGCGATGCTGTCTGAGGAGTAAGTATGGGAAAACTGCTGGATAAGCTGCGCCGCGTACAGGCCGGCGGACGCCCCTTCTGCACGATGATCGTGCCGGCGGCGGGCAGCGCCGCGCGCATGGGCGGCGGCGACAAGCTGATGATGGAGCTGGAGGGCGTGCCGGTGCTGGTGCGCACGCTGCGCGCGCTCGACGCGGCGCAGCTCGTCGACGAGATCATCATCGCCACGCGCGAGGACCGGCTGCTGGAGGTGGCGGATCTCTGCCGCCGCTGCGGGCTGCGAAAGCCCGTGCGCGTGGTACAGGGGGGCGAGAACCGGACGCAGTCCGTGCTGGCCGCGGCGTGTGAGGCGGACGCAAAGGCGCAGTTCATCGCCGTGCACGACGGCGCGCGTCCGCTCGTGCTGCCGGAGGATGTGGACGCGGTGATCCGCTTCGCGTGCCAGACGCACGCGGCGGCCCCGGCCCTGCCCGTGACCGACACGGTCAAGACGGCGGACGAGACGGGACGCGTCACAGGGACGCCGGACCGGAGCACGCTCTTCGCCGTCCAGACGCCGCAGGTGTTTCAGGCGGACGTCCTGAAGGCGGCGCTGCAGTCGGCGGCGGAGGCGAAGCTCCCGCTGACGGACGACTGCGCCGCGGTGGAGCGGCTGGGCAAGCAGGTCTACCTCCTGCCCGGCAATCCCGAAAATATCAAGATTACGCGCCCGCTCGATCTGGCGGTCGCCGCCGCGATTCTGCGGCAGAGAGAGGAGCGGAACGCATGACAAACCTGCGCATCGGACACGGCTACGACGTACACCGGCTCGTGCCGGGGCGGCCGCTGATTCTCGGCGGCGTACATGTCGACTATGACCGCGGGCTCGACGGGCATTCCGACGCGGATGTGCTCGTGCACGCGGTGATGGACGCGCTGCTCGGCGCAGCGGGGCTTGCGGATATCGGGACGCTCTTTCCCGACAGCGACGCGGCGTTGCTGAACGTGTCGAGCATCCTGCTGCTTGAGCGGGTGGCGCAGAAGCTCGCGGAGAGCCGTGTGCAGGTGGTGAACATCGACGCGACGCTCATCGCACAGGCGCCGAAGATCGCGCCCTACCGCGCGCAGATGCGGCGCAATATCGCCCGCGCGCTCGGGATCGACCCGGAGCAGGTCGGCGTGAAGGCGACGACGGAGGAGCACCTCGGGTTTACGGGGGACGGCTCCGGCATGGCGGCGCACGCGGTCGCGCTTGTGGAGAGAAATTGAAAACGGCGAAAACTGTGAGCGGGGATATGCGGGGCATATCCCTGCTTTTTTGCTGCGTGGGGATGTTTTGTCCTGGCGGGGATGGGAGGTTGAATCGGCGTGTCCATGCCGCCAGAGTCAGCTTACCCGCACAGCCCAAAGAAAAACCGGGAACCCGACCGTGCAGGTTCCCGGTTATCGAATTTTTACCGCTGATACTCAAACTCCAGATCATACAGCGACACCGTGTCGCCGTCCTGAATCCCCATCGCCTCGAGCTGATCGAACAGCCCCGACGCGCGCAGCTGCTTGTCGAAATACATGCGGCTCTCGTAGTCGGAGAAGTTGATGTTCGCCATCAGCCGCTGCAGCCACGGGCCCTCCACGAGCCACAGGCCGTCCTCGTGCCGGATCTCCAGCGGCTCGGACATGTCGACCTCCGGCGGGCGCTGGACGTACTCCGATTCATAGACCGTGACGGGCGGCAGCTCGGACAGCTGCGCGGCAATGGCGCGCACAAGCTCACGCGTGCCCTGATGCGTCGCGGCGGACATGGCGAAGAAGGCGTAGCCCTTCTCCTCGACGTAGGCGCGGAACGCGTCAAGCTGCGCCGTGTCATAGAGCAGATCCGTCTTGTTCGCGACGACGATCTGCGGCCGCGCCGCAAGATCGGGGCTGTACTGGCGCAGCTCGTCGTTGATGGCCTCGAAGTCCTCGATCGGGTCGCGGCCCTCGCTGCCGGAGACGTCCACCAGATGTACCAGCAGGCGGCAGCGGTCGATATGGCGCAGAAAGTCGTGACCGAGACCGGCACCCTCACTCGCGCCCTCGATGATGCCAGGGATGTCCGCCATGACAAAGCTCACGCCCTCGTCGACATATACGACGCCGAGGTTGGGATAGAGCGTCGTGAAGTGGTAATTCGCGATCTTCGGGTGCGCCTTGGACACCACGCTCAGCAGCGTGCTCTTGCCCACGTTGGGAAAGCCCACCAGCCCCACGTCCGCCAGCAGCTTCA
>OJAG01001268.1_pt1 | contig 16053 bp, 9 predicted proteins | sample 1589021 | NCBI WGS metagenome assembly OJAG01 (sample SAMN03283264) | human gut metagenome | biome: human-associated habitat; material: feces | host: Homo sapiens | place: USA | collected 2013 | reverse complement strand
TTTCCTGCCAGCTCACAGCCACGTTTTCGCCTGTGTCCAGCCACTACTTCATAGCCGCCTTCTGCCCTCGGTCTGACCAGACCTGGATTTAATACACCATAATTACGGATACTTTCTACCGTTTCTTCCATCTTTTCATCATCCCGAACCTGAAAAGGATGGTTTTTAAACGGATACAACTCTGACAGCGGAACCTCCACTATCTGATTTGTTCTAGGATTGACAGACTCGTCAATCCCAAGCAGTTCATTGTAAGAAGTAAGCTGAATTGCTTTTTGAGGTTTACGCATGATTTACCACCTCCTGAGCCAGTTCAGCATAACTTTTTGCACCTTTGCTTCGATTATCATAGGCAAAAATACTGATACCCTCGGATGCTGTTTCAGCGATTGCCTCTGAACGAGGAATAGAATGTTCAAAAATCTTCATTTCTTCCCCATAAGCCGTTTTCACCGCTTGCTTATTGCGTTTGGAATTGTTGTAACGGCTGCTGTCCATCGTAAAAAGAATGCCCTCAATCTCAAGTTCCGGATTAAAACGCTGCTTAATACCTTTTACTACTTTTAAAAGCTCAGTCAATCCATCTGCCGCATAATACTGTGGCTGAACCGGAATAAGAACACTGTCTGCAGCACTCAAAGCATTAATCGTCAACATCCCTAAAGACGGCATACAGTCAATGATGATATAATCATAATCATCTTCCAAAAGTTCCAGATATTCTTTCAAGACCTTTTCCCTATCTTCTACTGTAAACAGTGACATATCCATACCCGTCAGCAGCTTATTCGCCGGAATAACATCAACACCCTCTTTATGGCTTAAAACAGCTTCCTTCGGGTCAAATTCCATACCCATAATGATATTTTCCATCATATTTTTTAACGTCACCCGGACATTCTTCGGAAATCCCAATCCCATTGTCAAATGCCCCTGCGGATCAGCGTCCACCAAAGCTACTTTTTTTCCTAATTTCACCAGACCTACACCTAAATTGATACTGGTAGTTGTTTTTGAAACGCCGCCTTTTTGATTAGCTACTGCAATTACTCGACACATAACTTTTATCCTCCTGACTATTGTCTGTTCTTTTCTACTTCTGCGTACACACGAAAATATTTTTTTGTTCCTTTATTGGCAAATGGCTCGGATATATCCAATACTGTAATTCTCTTATCCCGTTCAAGAATTTTCTTGAACCATTTAATATCATTTGTTGTTCCCTGCAGTCTGATTTTCAGCATATCCGTCCTCCAATCCTGTTTTTAGCAGCAATATTCCGGATACCGGATTTTGACTGCCTCCCAAAAATACTTTGCATAACCACAGCAGAATAATTCTTCCACTGTATAACATCCACACTCCTGCAGTCTTACCTCTGCATCCTCCAGATCGAAAACGCTGGGTGTCCCATTGCAGTAAAGATTGAATGCCATACGCACGATTTTCACACTGCCGCTGGTCTGCCATCCTTCGTTTAAACATTCCGTTTTAACACATCCTGTTTTGAAATCATAAATACTGTTCACATGATTTCTTGTGTCTTCATCAATTCCGAGACAATATACCAATGCTCTATGGTACGCATCCTGATACCTGCACTCCGGCAGATATTTTAAGTAGAAATTTTTGTGAGCTTTGCTCTTAAAAGTTATTGTGCGAGTTGAATCGCTGCTTGCACTTACCGCTGTGTTTGCCATGTTCTTTTCCTCCTGACATGAAATTTTTGTTTGAAAAAGGCACTCCTTACGGAATGCCCTATATAAAAAATAGGGATACCGTTTTGTAAGTATCCCTATAATCTATCAATCTATCTGATAGTCCACTATTCACTTTCATATTCAGGATTTTTTGTGTTCCCCGTACCGAGGTCAAGTGCCACAACCACAGTGACCTTTCTTACAAGTACCTTTTCCTTGTGATTTTCACCCACATAGTTGAAACTGAAAAACTCTACAAAGTGCGTAAATTCAAGGATTTCTAGACATCTTTCCTTTGTAGCAACACCACAGTCTCCACATGGTTACACTTGTCAGACTGGTGCAATTGCCAAATGTCATACCATCTATGGTTGTTACACCTTCTGGAATTGTCACACTTGTCAGATTGGTGCAGCCGGTAAATGCGCCGGAACCAATGCCGGTCACTCCTTCAGAGATAACCACGCTTGTTATTTTAGTGTTGCCAGCAAATGCATCATCTGCGATGCTTCCAGTTCCGGAAATTACCAGTTTCCCATCATCTGACAAGGTGTAGGTAATTCCTGTGTCTTCTCCATCTGAAAAAACCAGGGCTTCGTCTGCTGTTGCCGCTTCCTCATTCTGCCATTCTGCAGCTGCTTCCATGCCAGACGCATCTGAGAATGAATCCTCGGATGACTGATCCTCCACCTGATCCATCTCCGGAGTCTGAACCTGTTCCTGAACCTCATCCTGATTATCCAGACCCTCATTCTCCACTTCGTCAAATACTGCTTCTGCTACTTCCTCAGAAGAAAAATCAGCTCCACTTACTGCCAGTGCTGCTCCGTCTGCACTTGTGATTGCCAGCAGCAATGCTGCAGCCAGTGCCAGTCGTCTGTTTCTCATACGCTTTACCTCGCTATTCTTTTTTTCGTCTTTTCAAACATACTCCAGAGGCAAAGATTTTTCCATTGATATCTGCTGTATAACACTAAACGCTTCCCCCAAATGGATAACCTGCTATTCTGCAAATGAGCGCGCAGCATACTCCCTCCCCAAATTTGTCAGACGATTGATTTAATGATAAAGCAAAACAGCATTTAAAGCAATTAACTAACAGCATAGTATAGACGATAATTCATAAGTCGAAAACTATTTCTTCAACGTCTCATTCATACTTCCCATTCGGTATCCCTGAATATCCATGGTCACGTATGTAAAGCCGTATTCTTTGAATGCTTTCACGATCTGGTTGCGGTTCTCCAGGACTTTCTGAAGTTCATCTGGCAGTACTTCAATTCGCGCCAGTGTACCATGAATACGCACACGCAGCTGATGAAATCCCAGATTCAGAAGCAACTGCTCTGCTTTGTCTACCATGCCAAGTTTCTCCTTCGTGATAGTCTCACCGTATACAAAACGGGAAGAAAGACAGGCGAAGGACTGTTTCTCCCAGGTGGGAAGGTCAAGGTCTTTGGACAGGGCGCGGATGTCTTCTTTATATAATTCGCTATGGCGCAGCGGGCTCTTAACTCCAAGCTCTGCAACAGCCTGTAAACCAGGTCTGTAATCGCCGTTGTCGTCCATATTGGAGCCTTCTGCCACTGCATTCAGCCCCTCTTTTCTGGCAATGTCCCAGATTTTCTCAAATAATTCTTTCTTGCAGATATAGCAACGGTTAGTCGGGTTCTGGCAGAAGCCCTCAATTTCCAGTTCTTCAGACTCTACTGTAATGTGGCGGATTCCTTCCTTCTCACAGAAGGTCTTCGCCTCTTCCAGTTCTCTCTTCGGAAAGGAACAGGACATGGCAGTAATCGCGATACATTTATCCCCCAGCACATCGTGTGCTGTTTTCAAAAGAAACGTAGAGTCCACCCCGCTTGAAAAAGCCACAGCCACACTTTCCAGACTGCGTAAGTATTCTTTTAAAGCTTCGTATTTATTCTGCTGCTCTTTGGTTGCAGTGATTTCGCTCATATGATTATCCTCCTGTGGCGATATGTTGCTATTTATGTTACTACGAATTATCCTAGTATGTCAATGGGATTAATTATGATTCTCTTCTTTCAACGATTAAATTATCATTTGCAGCTCTCATAGTGGTTCTAAGAAGTCTCCCTATAGTGTCAATAGGTTCCTTGTTTATTTTGATACTTTTAATAAGTCACAAAACATAAATCTTTAAGCGCTATATACAAAAAAGAAGTCAACATCAACTAATGATATCAACTTCTTTTCATCATTCTTAATTTAAACGCTAGGTTCATTCCTCCTGGCGTTCTTTCAGTCTCTGTTCAGCGGCAATCCGTTTCGGATGCTCCGGCGGATAACATTCCCGGAAGCCTTCCACGGCGGCTTTCAGATATATATCTTCTTTTTCCTCATCTCCAAGTGCACGGTAAACGCGTGCCAGATTCCAGGTAGGCTCTGCGACTGCCGAACCTACAAGTCCATTTTCCTTCGTAAGCTCCAGTGCCTCTGTCAGATATGGGATCGCTTCTTCCGGTCTTCCCAGGTCCAGGTAGACTACACTCATATTGTTGTCCACCATCAGAAGCATAGAACCCTCACGATAGCCATTCTTAAGCAGCTGATTGCGAACCGCAAGATGACATGCCAACGACTCTTCCCTTCGTCCGGCGGCATTATACATTCGTGCCAGTTCCTCTGACAGGGCAGAATACATCTGATTTTTCTCACCACAGTACATTTTGCACCTGTCCGTTGCTTGTTCCATACAATAGGCAGCTTCTTCCATATTCTGATCCATAGCTGCAAGCTGACCACGAAGCTGCCATATTGCATACTCACTCTCACCCTGACGCTTTCTTTGTATCTGTTGTATCTGCTCTATTTTTTCCAGACAATCTGCCAGCTTTTCTTTTTCCTGAAAAAACATATGACATTCTGCTTTTGGATAAAGAAAATCCAGTATTCTCTGGCTATGCCCCCATTGTACACACATGAGGATTCCACGTTCTGCCCACATTTCAGCCTTTTTCACATTAAGCTTTAACATCTGCATATTCGTCTGCAAAAGCGCATATCCAATTTTATAATCAATATTATCCTTCTGTTGAAAAATTAAATCACAGATCTCCCGGTAACACTCATAATTACTGTTCTGCTCCAACCTATTGCAAAAATCACTTATAGCAAACAACATCCATTCCGATGATAGCGTTCTCTTTTTCAGCTGTTCGCGGAAGAGTTCTATATATTCTTCGTTTTGTTCAGGTTTTGTCTCTGTCAGACACGCTACCATAAACTTCGTCTCATTGGAAATCTCTGCACATCTTTTTTCCAGTTCCCGGATTTTCCCGCACATAGGAACCGGCAGCTCCAGATATCGGGCAGCCTCTGCCGCCAGTGCCACAAGCTGGTCACTGACCGCACCCTGCACTCTGGATATCCCCTGAAAGACAAGCCACGCAATTTCCTCCATGCGGGAATCCTCGTCTTTCGGTGCCTGTTTCGGGAAAAAGCACTTCCTGACCCGCTCCCAGAATGGCTGAAACTCTGCTTCTAAAAAAGCCTTTGTACACAGACTCTCTGCAATTACAGGATGCATACGGTAACCATTTCCTGTATCTTCCAACCATCCGAATTTCACCAGCCTGCCAAGTGCCTTTCCAAGAGTTTCATTTTTCTTCAAAAATCCCTGAAAAAACATCACTGTAAAGTTCTGGTCAATTTCCTGATAGGGCAAAAGCGCGAACATCCTTGCCAGCTGGCTTCCTGTTTCTCCAATATCAGCCAGTCTGTACAGCCCACGGTACATATCAATGAGTCCGGACTCTTCTGCAACATCATTCCAGTTATTCTGCAGCTCTTCTTCCAGATAATCCCAATTACCAAAATAGTAGGTCCCCGCTTTTCCAAGAAGCTTCAATGTCAGAGGATGCTGAAAAATCTCTTTTTCCAGCAAACGACTCAGCCGGTCTTTTTCCTCTCTGGAAAGTATTTTGTTGTAATTGTCACGAAAAATCAAACTTAAGGCACTCTTTTGCGGTGCCTTTATGCCAAATGTAGTAAACCCATCCAGATGTTTCTGACGTGAAGTAACAAATATGGTGCACGGCAGATCTTTCAGTTCTGACAGGTAAGGATCTTCCTCTTCCGTATGGTTCATATTATCCAGAAAAAGCACTGTTTTTTCCTGATGCTCTTCTGACAGATGATAGATACTTTCGTGAAATCTTTCTTCCACGCTCTCACCAGTAAGATTCAGAAAACTTCTGGAAAAGCTGGCCGCCAGATTCTCCTCATACTGAACAGCTGCGATCCGGCACTTTACTTCTTCCTGCTCCATCCAGCTCACAAGCTGACGCATGAGTTCTGTTTTTCCAATTCCTCCAATTCCGGAAATCAGATACTTTCCGGAATTGAAGAACATCTCTTTCAAGTCATATAACTCTTCTTCTCTGCCAAAGAAATGGCTGGCTTTCACAGATTTCCGGAACAATTCACAGTTTCGCAGGGTGAGAAAGCTCTGCCTGGTTTCCCCGGATTCCTGATAAATACAGCTCCAGATATATTCCGGCTTTAAGTCTTCACGGTTTCTTACCAGTTTCATTTTTGCCCCGGATATTTCCGGCCCCGCCATCGCGTGCAGACTAAGCAGGGTAAACAGCCAGGCATCCCCAAAGGACTGGGAAAAATCCTTCTGTTTTTTCTCTATGTAATCGATCCAGAAGATCAGCTTTTCCCCACACTCTTGGGACAGCCATGGATCTGACTCCATGACCATGCCCAGAAATTTTCTCAGCTTCTGTACAAACACAGAATGGTTATAATTTTTCTCTTTCAGGAATTTTTCAAAAATCAGTACCTGACTGCCAAATGTCTCCGCATTCAGACCTTCCAGCACTTCCTCTATGTATATATGATACAAGGGAAAGCTTTCCTTGCGGTTACAGAATTCCGAATGATAGCGGTTCTGACTTCCATCCTTTCGAAAAATCATTTTTCCGTGTCTGGTGCTTTTCCACTCATAGAGAAGATATTCATCCCAGAATCTGACCAGAGTCAGACCCTTTTTACTTTTTTCTCCTAGAATTCCGGTAGAATAGACCGGATAATCTTTCACGGTAAACAACCGATATAAGTTTTTCAGCGAAAGCAACACATTTGCCTGCTCATCTTTTTTCATGTCACGTTCTCTCCGGTTGTAAACACAGTTCCTTTTTTATTACTGTCTGCTGGTCACCTGACCAGCAGCACTTTTTACAGGTAACTAAATACAACAACTGATTTCTTATTTTTTGATTGTAATCTTAGCTTTCTTTGTGTACACGCCAAACACCTTCTGTTTCTGCTTGTTCAGCTTATATGCACACGCACGTATATAATAGGTATGTCCCTTCGTCAGGTTCTTCACAGTTACCGTATTCTTTTTGGATCCCTTGATGTCCACAATATCATAAAGATTGGAATCTGCGGTAACCACAAACGCATATCCGGCAGCACCTTTTACCTTGGATGCCGTAATGGTGATCGTGCCCTTCTTGTTATTCTTTACACTGATCTTCTTTACCTTCGGCACAACATAGGTTGTAAACTTAACAGCCTTGCTATACTTTCCAGTAACCTTCTTGCCACCGCCCTGTGCGATTGCTCTTACTTTTACATAATAGGTCTTTCCAGATTTCAAACCGTAGATCAGTTCATTGTTTTTATTTTCCTCGACAATATAATTCTTTACATTCTTCTTGAATTTCTTGTCAGTGGAAATTGTGATCTGATATCCGGTTGCACTTGCAATCCGCTTCCAGGAAATCTTGGCGCCATCGGTAAGCACATTGGTGGCCTTGGTTCCGGTAACCTTCGGAAGCTTGGACGGAATTACAGTGTTCTGATTGTTATCAGAAGTGTTCGGAGTCTTCGTCGGTTCCGGAGCAGATGGTGCCTTAGTCGGCTCTGCGTTCGGAGCTTTTGTCGGCTCTGCCGTTGGAGCTTTCGTCGGTTCTGGTGCCTTGGTAGGATCTGGGTTCTTTTTCCAGTTTGCAGTCAGTTTAACACCACTTACCAGTTCACCCATTGATGGTGTGTAAGAACCGGAAAAGTTTACTTCTTCATCATCCGCATCTACTGTCGTCCATCCGGTAAAGGTATAACCGCTTCGTGTAGGCGCTTTCAGCTCAATACTGTTTCCACCTGTGAAAGTGGATGGGTTGGAGCTGTCATTTGTTCCGCCAGCCAGATCATAACTAATTGGAAGCACATCACCATTTTCATAATAAAAATGATAACGTGTATTAAAGTAATTGTCCACATAAGAATTTTTTACAACGTATAATTTACAGCTGTCCTTGATGGAATCAAAGGCATAATATGTGTTCCTGTCTCCTATAGAAGCCATAGAGTCATAATCCAGATCCAGTACACGGGCCGGAATGTGAATCTCTGTAAATTTACAGGAATCAAATGCAAAACCGCCTAACAATACTACATCTGACGGAAGTGTATAGCTTCCTGCCCAGCTTTTTCCTGCAGGATAGGTGAAAATACTGCTGCCAGCCACTTCCCCTCCGCTGCTTTTATAAACCTTACTGTAAAGCACACCGTCCTGGGAAGAAAGGTACGGATGTCCTGCGTCAACTGTGATTTCTTTTAAGCTTGTGCAGCCCTTGAACATTGCACCAACTGTATATTTTACATCAGCACCAATGCGGATACTTACAATTCCACTGTCGGTGAACTGATATTTCAGGCTGTCAGTTCCATGAATATATACATTTTCAAGATGGAGGTTCTTGCAGCCCATAAATGCACCTTCTCCGATACCTCCGCTTACGCTTGCCGGAAGAGAGGTAAAACCTGTAAGCGCTGTACAGCCTGCAAAAGCATAACTTCCAATAGTGGTTAAGCCCTCCGGGAGATTGATGTAAGTAAGGTTCTTGTTATCCTTAAATGCGTCCCAGCCAATTTCCTTCAGTGTGGAGGGCAACGTTACTTTTTTCAGTGTTTTAATGTTTTCTCCCCGTCCACTCGAGGGACTTCCATCCTCATTCCATTCATAAGCTACAATAGTCGAAATTCCATCGACATATGTAAGTCCTTCTGCAAAAGAAACCTCCTCAACATCGGCACAATACTGATCCCAGCCCAGTTCCAGCTCGGATGGGGCATTGTAAATTCTTTTCAGGTTACAACATTCCCCATAACTGTAAAAAGCTTCTTTATCAATCTCGTTATAAGCCCCTGTTGGCGGCAATGTTATCTCTTCCAGTTTCGGACAGTTACCAAATGCCTGCTTCTCGATTTTTACAGGCTGTGCACCGCCTACTGCGTCATTAAAATGCACGATTTGAAGATTCTTATCCCCATAAAACGCACTTTCTCCAATTACAAGCCGTGGATTCTGCGGCAGCTGAACGGCTGCCAGTCCGTCGAATGCATCCTTACCTCCCCCGAAGCGATTATCTGTTGAAAATGCATATGGTGCCACGTAGCAGAGTGTATCCGGAAGAATCACCTTATACATCATATAGTCGCTATTCTTTCCATCGTAAAAGAAACAGCCAAACCGGGCCCATGTGTAATCATATTCTGCATCCGGCCTATAATTACCAATTCCAATTACCTTCTTCGCCACACCATCCTTATACACATATGACGGAACCTGCAGTTCCATAACAGCCTCGGTTACTGCGCTGATAATAGCTTCTCCATTTGTTCCATATTCATGGGCATACCAGATCTGCCCCTGACTGTCTGTCCAGGAAAATTCTTCCTTGTTCCACTTTTCGCCGTCGAACTGGAAAAACTGTCCTGAGCCTTCTGCATGCACGCTAAGCGCCATACCCAGGCACATGATAATGCCAAGGAACAGCATTTTCACACATTTTGAAATTTGTTTTTTCACTCTTTCATTCCCCCTTATTTTTTCGGCAATTATAACTGTTCAAAAATCCATTTGGGTTACTGTTCACTCCGTTCACAGCAACACGCTTCGTGGCTCTGAATAGCACCAGCAAATTTTCAAAAGCTGGAAAATTGCTCTTTTTTTCTTATAAAAAGAATATCATAATTGAATTTTTGAGACAATAATAGTGGGAAAGGTTACGGTTTTTATGCACAAGATTGCTTTTTTTATGCACAACACAACCTGTTTGACAACTATCCAGAAGGCAGTGTGAAGATACTAAACAGTTATCCTGTTAAAAAAAACTGCCGTGTCCAATATGTTTCTTAAACATATCAGACACGGCAGTTTATCAGAGGCATCATACATCCTGTAATATTGGCAGTTCTAAAGTCTGCCCCCTAATCATTCTTACAATCTGCACGCCCCGCTTTACGGTATATTTTGTCTTCTTTCAGTAGGCGTAGCCTGCTTCGCGCTCTTGCAACTTACCACACTTTGACTTTAATAACCACCTTTTTTCTGCCGGAGCGTACCGTAACTTTTGCAGTACCTTTTTTCTTCGCTGTAATTACACCACCTTTTGTCACAGTGCAGACTTTCTTATTAGATGTGGTGTAGGTCACTTTCTGCTGGGTTGTGATCGGTGCCAGAACCGGTGCCAGGGTCTGTTTCTTCCCTTTCTTTAAGGTGATTTTCTTCGGTACACCTGAAATTTTGGTGGTTTTCACAGTTCCCTTCTGGATGGTAACATTCACAGTTTTTACTGCACCGCCAGCCAGAGTCACTGTAAGTTTCGTCTTTCCTGTTTTCTTCTGAGCCTTCAGCGTAACTGCACCGTCTTTGGTGTAGGAGCTTACTTTCAGAAGCTTACTGTTGCCTGAAACCACAGATGCTACATAGTCCCCACTCTCCATGCCGGAAATCTTGAGCACTTTTGTGGTCTGTTTTATTTTCATTTTCAGGCTGGAGGCTGTAAGTGTCATTTTGGAAGTCAGCGGATTTCCATTGTCTCTTTCTTCTGTGGTCTGGCAGAGCTTACAGATTCTTTTCTCTTTCTGAGCTGCAAATACGGTAGCATCTGATGTCTTTTCCCATTCTCCCCAGGTATGTTCTGTCTTCGCGATTGTTTCACCGCCGCTTAATCTGGTTCCGCAGGTCTTGCAATAAGTATCTCCTGTATAACCTTCACTTGCACAGGTTGCAGCTTTTTTCCCTCTGACCTCTGTTTCCCCATGTCCCTTCGCTGGCAGCTTCTCGGTTCTGGTCTGCCCACAGTTCATACAGGTAAAGGTTCTGATGCCTTCCTCAGTACAGGTAGCTTCCTTTGTCACTTTTCCGTTATCCCAGCTGTGGGCATCTGGATTCACCGGCAAAACCTCTGTTCTGGTAATATGGCAGTCCGTACACTCATAGCTGATAATTCCAGTGGAAGTACAGGTAGGCGCTATGACTACAGTTCCGTTATCCCAGCTGTGCTCTACTGGCGGTTTTGTCTGCGATACCATACCGATATTTACTTCGGTTCGAAGAGGCGGAACGGTCATCCAGTCACTCCATGTAGTTTCATATCCCTCTTTCTCGTATTTTACTCTCCACCAGCCTTCTGGAACATCCCATGCATATTTTCCGTCTGCATTTGTCTGAAGAGGATTGTACTGGTTATACTCCCCCGCATTCCATTTCGTTCCATACTCGGATGGGGACGGCGTTTTATTCCAGAAATCATCAGATTCATCATATGAAATCCAGTAAGCTGTTACGGTAACATCCTCAATTCTCTCTCCTGTGGAAAGATCAAACACATAGCCGCTTGGATCTACTACAAAACGAAGCTTGAATTTTTCCCCTTTAATATCTGCTTTTCTGATATCCCAGAATAATGAGGAAGCTGCTGTAATCGTTCCCAATATGGCAGTCAGCGCAATTACCGGACCTGCGCCCATCGCACCTCCGGCTACGACCAGTGGAATCATCGCTGTCATGATCATAAACATTTTCTGGTCGCTTTCCAGATTATCCACAGCTTTCAATTTCTCCTTTAATTCCTGGTCGGAATAGTTACCGCCGGAAGCCAGTACGTCTTTTCTCAGCTCATCCATGTCTTTCTCAATCTGATAGTTCTGATATAACATGGACGCTCCCTTATTTATTGTTGACAGGTGGGAGGAAATCTGGGAAAGTGTCCAGTACTGATCCAGAGTACCGGCATTATCTGTAGCAGTGTCCAGCATAAATCCGATGTATTTATTTCCGGTAACATCCTTTACCAGCATATACCAGGTGCCTTTGTCGGAATAATCCAGGTTGCAGATATACTTGCTGTCATCATACCCCGGGATCAGATAGCCCATATCTTTATTGGCTTCGTCGATCAATCCCTTCCATGTTCCCATACTGGAGCTGTTGCTCTCGTCAAACACGCTGATGGTGACATCCAGTCCTACATCTTTCAGATCTTCCCCGAATTTACTGAGATCAATGGTTGCGTCATAATCCGTTGCTGTATTTTTCCTTACCGTAATATCATTTTCTGCGCCTTCGGGAAGTCCTTTCTGCAAAGCCTCCCAGTCAACATCCTGTCCCATTTTTACTTCTGGAACTTTTTTGTTATATTCATAGCTGATCACACCAGGAACATAGTTGTGATCGGATTCATCGAAATATCCGTCTGTCACAAACGCATTTTTTTCCGGATCATAGGTTGCTTCCAGATATTTCGTCTGGTTGTTTCTGGTGCTTGTAACGTACAGAGTCTTTATCTGATCCGGGTTTTCAAAGGTAAGCTCATAGTCAAATTTGCTTTTCGGAAGGTAATACACCAAAGGTGTTACTCCGTCTGTCTTTGTCAGATCGTAGGATTTTATTTTGTCATGCTCATTATAGTACATTTTGAAGGACTCGATTGAGGGTTCTCCTTCATTATAAGTAACTGCGGCAGTTCTTGTTTCTGTTGTACCATCTGCCTGTGTGCAGAGTGCTTTGATCTTATAGGTCTCATAGTTGGAAGGATTTTCCAGTGTAAGGACGGCAGACCATAAGCCGGCCTTTGATACCTGGACTGTCTGCTGTTCTTTCTCATTCACAAGCGGGGTAACAGTTCCACCGGCATTTGCCATACCGGAAACATTTACGGTTGGCTTTGATACAACATCTGGTGCATCTATGGTGAACAGATTAATACTTTCATTCAGTACACCGATGATTTCCTGGCTGGAGTTTCTGTTCTTTTTGTAGTTCAAAATAGCGTAGCTGCGTGCTGCCGACTGACTCTGTGCTTTGATACTGAAACGGATAATTCCAGAAGTACCGCTCACAGGAATGGTCAGTGTCCTGTCCTTTAAATTATAGTTCTGGCATAACTCCCCATCCACCTTTAATGTAGATTCGTCAAGCTCTCCGTTGGAAGGAAGAACCAGCTTCACATTCAGGTCGCTTACTGCGGATTTCCATGTGTCTTTTATGTTATAGCGTACTGTCATGGCCACATATCCATTGGCTGTGGCACTTCCGAAGTCTCCGTAATAGCTGGTGTCTGAACGATCCAGGACGGTTTCGGCGCTGTCCGTATAAGTTCCTATTTGCTCAAATGGAATATTATTTTCAATGGCATATATGGTTGCCATAGAATAATAACTGCAATGTATCGTCAGCTGTGGGCAGTTTTCGAATACAGCTTTCCTGATATCAGTAGTGGAATCTGGAATGTAAATGTTCTTTAAACCTGCGCAGTCGGCAAATGCATAATCTCTTATTGTCTTGGTATTGGATGGAAGCGTTACTTCTGTAAGTCCGGTTGCTCCTGCGAATGCGTATGCACCGATTTCGGTCAGGCTTGATGGCAACGTTACACTGGTTAGTGTGGTTAAGCTTGCAAAGCTGTGGGGTGCGATTACCTTTACTCCTTCCGGAATCTCTATCTCGGTCAGTTTCGGACAGCCGGAAAATACATTTCCATATTCATAGCTGTTCGATCCGTTTCCACTGGGGCTGTTTACCCAGTTCACCGGATAATTGGCACTGACAAGATTGCTGCAGCCTCCAAAGACTTTATAGCCCAATGTGGTGATGCTGTCTGGCAGATGTATGCTGGTGATACTGGTACAGTTTTCAAATGCATAGGCGTATATGGTGGTAAGACCATCGGGAAGCTCCACACTTTCCAGCACTGTATTTCCCTGGAATGCTCTCGCTCCGATCACCTGAACCGCATAACCACCTATGGTAGACGGAACCTGAACGCTGGTGGCACTTCCGGAATATCTGGTAATACGCGCATAGCTGTTATTTACAATTACATAGGAAAAATCACCTTCTTTCATCTCTGCCGATTCAGAAAGAGCCTCTTCCAATTCATTTGTCTCTCCAGTTTCCTCTACGTTTTCTTCCACGTCGCCCGAAACAAAAGCTGCAGCATCTCGCTTTACCGCCTCATCTCCCGCTTCTGCTCCATCCATTTCCGCAGATTCCCATCCATCAGAACCATTTGCTGAAGATTCAACTGTTTCTGATTCTCCAGACCAGAATCCATCCTCGTCAGTAACCGTTTCCTCCGATGTGGTCGCTGAATTACTCTCTTCCAACGTATACGCTTCCGATATACCGGTTGTCGCATCGGCTTTCATGTTGATTTCTGTGTTGGTTTCTGTGTTAGATTCCGCGTTGGTTTCTGTGTTGATTTCCGTGTTAGTTTCCGCGTCGCCTTCATTCAAACTCTGGTTTTCAATAGAATCTTCTGCGAAGAAGTCCGCTGCAGCTGAAGTCCCAATTTCTTCTGCCGCATAAATCGGAATGCTTTGTGCACACATTGCAACACTCAGCGAAATTGCAAGTATCCGGCTGATTGCCTTCCTTTTCATAATTCTTTTCTCTCCCTTAAATTCATTTGTAACTGGTCAGAATCAAATGCCGAAATACAAAGCATTTTGAAAATTAGCACTGAACAATTATATTTATTTTTGATAATTGACTAAATCCATTTTAGCATAGCTATTTTCCCCTTACAATCACAAACGGCGCCGGAAAAGTTAGTTGTCGTTTTTATGTATAAGCATGCAATTTTTATGTACATTCTCGAGTTCAATCCGACCGATAATTGTACTATCAATGCTGACGGTACAATTGCTAACCAAATAAAATAATAGCGTAATATTACGCAAAAAAGCCTCACTGATCTGATAACAACTCTGTATAAGCGATATCAGATAGTGAGGCTTCTTATTTGGTAAACTATAACTGCGCAATGCCTTCACAGTTACCGTATGTTTACAATGTATCTTTATTCAGTGAACAGTGGTGTAGAATAATATCTGTCACCAGTATCCGGAAGAAGTGCTACGATCACTTTGCCCTTGTTCTCAGGTTTCTTCGCATACTCGATTGCAGCGCTTAATGCAGCACCGGAAGAGATTCCAACCAGGATTCCTTCTTTGTGTGCAAGAAGCTTCGCTGCTGCAAATGCATCATCTGCCTCTGCTTTATAAATTTCATCATAAACCTTGGTATTCAGAACATCCGGAACAAATCCGGCACCGATTCCCTGGATCTTGTGCGGACCTGCTTTTCCCTCAGATAATACCGGGGAGGTAGAAGGCTCAAGTGCTACAATTTTCACATTCGGGTTCTGCTCTTTCAGATATTCACCTGTTCCGGTAAGGGTTCCGCCTGTACCAACACCTGCGATGAAGATATCAACCTTTCCCTCAGTGTCCTTCCAGATCTCCGGACCTGTAGTAGCCTTGTGCACTGCCGGGTTCGCCGGGTTCACAAACTGTCCTGGGATGAAGCTGTTCGGAATCTCCTCTGCCAGTTCGTTGGCCCTGGCAATGGCACCTTTCATTCCCTTGGTTCCATCGGTAAGAACAAGCTCTGCGCCGTATGCTTTCAGAATGTTTCGACGCTCAACACTCATGGTCTCTGGCATGGTGAGGATGATTCTGTATCCCTTAGCTGCTGCGATAGATGCCAGACCGATTCCGGTATTTCCAGAAGTTGGCTCAATGATTACGGAACCTTCCTTCAGGATTCCCTTCTGCTCTGCATCCTCGATCATAGCCTTGGCAATTCTGTCCTTAACGCTTCCTGCCGGGTTAAAGTATTCCAGCTTCACAAGAACAGTAGCTTCCAGTCCAAGTTCCTTCTCAATATTAGTAACCTCTACAAGTGGGGTGTTTCCGATCAATCCAAGTGTTCCCTTATAATATGCCATATCCATTCCTTTCCCGGCGCCTGCGGCCGCTTTACATTTATTCGAGGTGATGTCGCCGTATGGCGGCCCGCCTGTTATGTCTGTATCTGCCCCCAGTAACTGCCAGCTTGCTTCTTCGGCAATAATTGTCGATATTCCGTATTGATTTACTGGGTTATTTATTCGTTAAATGGATATTACCACTATTAACCCACTATGTCAATAGGTTTTTGGGATTTTATATGAGAAAATAGATTAGAGCGTTACTGTTCACTGGTAACGTTCCGCGAGGTGTTTTTTGTGAACAAAGTTCACAG